>ENA-ORTY01000941-ORTY01000941.1-human-gut-metagenome-genome-assembly--contig:-NODE-941-length-35370-cov-7.213875_pt1 | contig 35370 bp, 33 predicted proteins | sample MGYA00241917_ERZ509198 | MGnify/ENA primary metagenome ERZ509198 (study PRJEB26280, sample SAMEA2338857) | human gut metagenome | biome: human gut; feature: human-associated habitat; material: faeces...
GCCAGTAGTGGTATTTTGCTCTTTCCCGTACCTCTTGCAGGAAGTCCGTGAGCCGATCCGCCTCGTTGTGACGGGTCCCCGCGAGGGCGATGCTGGTGGGGGCGCAGTGGGTGATGATGTAGTCCACCTGCCAGCCGGCCGCGTCAAGGCTTCGCCGCGCCTGGTCATATTCCTCATCGGAGGGAAGCTCCTGCGCCCACCATGAAATATGGTTGATGCGGTATCTGGATCTCGGTCTCCGCTGCAGCATCAGGAACTTCCGCCCAAAGTTTGGATCGTCCGGATCAAGAATGCCATCTTCAATGTCGTGGCTTTTGGCTCCGCCCATGGTGAAGAAGCGATATCCCTCCAGCTCGTATATCTGCCCCCGCATCAGATGCAGCACATGCGGACGGATGCGGTGTATTTTACCGCCCTGCCATTTCTCTGCAGGATAGCTTGCCAACGCATCATAGTTTTCATGGTTGCCGTCCACGAACGCCAGCGTGAAGGGCAGACTTTCCAGGCAGCCCAATGCTTCATCGTCCCGTGCATCTCCGAACCATATGCCGCCAAAGTCCCCTGTGACCACGACCACATCGTCCTTCGTCATCTGTGCCTGCTCCGGAAAGTATTCCGGCCGGAACCGTTCAAAGTTTCCGTGGCAGTCGCCCGTTGCCCATATCATATCCTTTTCCTCCGTTTCGGTTGATCTATGCTCTGTTCGATTTCCTGTCCGTTCCGGAAGGTCACCCTGATTTTGAAGCCCTCCATCACCGTGACCTTCTCCAGCAGTTGGTAAACCGTTTTTTCGTCCCACTCCGTGATCTGCGCGCTGACCGCATCCAGCGCCGCCTCGGACGCCTGCAATCTGCGGCTTACCGCATCCTGCTCCTGACGGATTTGAAGAATGCCTGCTTTTCGCCGCTTGAGATCTTCCATCCCTTCGGACAGACTCTGAAACCGCTCCACGTACGTCTCTGCGTCATCGGCGTTGGCAGCTTCCCCAAGGAGCTTATCGAACTGCTTTCCGAGTTCCTCCATAGCCCGGTCGATATCGCCCAGGCTCATGCTCTCGCCGGGGATAGGCGCCAGCTCCTGCTCCATGGCGCTCATCAGCCGCGCGGACAGCGTGCCGTGGTCGGACATGGAGGCGTTGACCGCGTTCAGGATTGCCTGTTGGAGCGGCGCTTCGTCCAGCGTGGGGGAATGCTCACAGTATTTCTTTCCGTAATCCAGACGGCTGCAGCAGCGCCACACGGTGCGCTTCTCGCCGTGCTGTGTCCACACCACACGGCGGTAGGCCGTGCCGCACTCGCCGCAGAACAGCAGACCGCTGAGGGCGTATTTCCCGCTGTAGCGGCCAAGACCGCTGGGTGCGCTCTTTCTCGTGCTGCCCCGCTGCGCCCTGCGCCGTGCCAGCTCCATCTGCACTGCGTCAAACTGTGCACGGTCGATGATGGCGTCGTGATGATTCTGAATGAGGTATTTGGGCAACTGTCCCGTATTCCGTATCGCCTTCTTGCTGATGCAGTCCTGAATGAAGGTTTTCTGCCGCAGCACATCGCCGCAGTACTTCTCGTCCGTCAGGATGGTTTGGAGATTGCTGGTGGTCCACTCCGTCGTACCGAGGGCGTTCCTGCGTCCCTCGGACACAAGGCTCGTCCGGATATTTCGAAGAGGCTGTCCCGCCAGATACATCCGATAGATCTGCCGGACGGTCTCAGCCTCCTCCGGCACGATCTCCATCTGACCGTCCGCACCTTTCCGGTAGCCCAGCAGGTACTTATACTGGATGCTGGCCCTGCCGTCCCGCATGGACTGCTGAACGCCCCACCTGACACGGGAGGATGTGGACTCGCTCTCCGCCTGCGCCTGCGCGCCGAAGATGGTGATGAGGAACTCGCTTTCCGGGTAGATGGAGTTGAGGCCATGCTCCTCGAAGATGACCGGAATACCAAGACTCCGCAGCTCGCGGGTATAGTTGAGCGTGTCCACGGTATTCCTTGCAAAGCGGGAGATGGATTTGGTGAGGATCAGGTCGATTTTACCCTGACGGCATTGGCGGATCATACGCAGGAAGTTCTTGCGCTTACTGGTGGAGGTGCCGGTGATGCCCTCGTCGGCGAATACCTCCATCATGGTCCATTCTGGATTTTTCATGATCTTTTCCGTGTAGTAGGCAAGCTGGTTTTCGTAACTGGACAGTTGCTCCTCGCTGTTGGTGGACACGCGGCAGTACGCCGCCACCCGCAGGTTTTTCTTCCGTTCCTGCTCCTCCGGTGTCTTTTCCCTTGCGGGAATTACAATGACCTTTCTCTCCGGTCTTGTCTCGACCATGAGCTTATCCCTCCATCCACTGGTTGTTTTTCAGCCGTATTTTGACCTCTTTGCCGGTATATGTGATCTGCCGGACGCTCTGCCGCAGTAGCTCTGCATCCAATTCGCTTAAGAGATGCTTCTCTCCGAACAGTTTCCGCAGCCGCTCCGTTTCATACTCCTCCGGCCCGATGCTGTCCAGTGCGGCGCCGGCGCGGTCCAGCGCCAGCTTTCGTGCCTGCTCCTCATCCACCGGTGGGCTACGGAGAAGTTCATTCAATGCCTGCCGCTGCTCTGCAAGGACGCGGCTGTTGTCCTTTGGCGTATATGCAATGAGCTGCGGGTCATGGATCAGCCGGTTCAGAATGCCCAGCACCTGTCGTTCCACATACCCTGGCGGTACGCCGCCGCAGAGCTTTCGCAGCTCCTTCTCTGCCGGTGTCTGCGTTCTCTCTGGTGCGGTCTGTATTCGGCGGTCCTGCACTGCTCGGAACAGCTCTGCCGGAACAAGCGCCGGAAATGGGCCGATGCCGGTATATCGTTCATTTTCCAGTATCCGTGCCACCATATTCTTGTTCCACGGCTTGGCCCCATCGTAGGGGATACCCTGCGCTTGAAGCCCTTCCGCTATCTGCCGAAAGGAAGCTCCGGCGAGGTAGTTTTGATAGATTTTCTGCACTGCTTCCGCCTCGTCGGGGTGTGGGATCACGTCTCCGAAGCGCATCTGATAACCGAAGGGCAGCTTTCGATTTCCCATTACCGTTTCGTCCTTTCGATGGATTCTGTCAGCTCCAGCCCGTTGATGAGCCGGAAGCGTAGGGCCTTATTGTTTGTTACGATGATCTTTTCGACCAGCTCGCTGAACAGCGCCTCGTCGAAGAAGCTCAGCGTGTCCGGCCCACTGCGTAGGTAGTCCAGCAGATCCTGTGTGCGTTGGATAGTATGGTCTTCCTCAGAGCGCAGAAGGCGTTCTTTCTTCAATTTTGCTGTGCGGCGCTGTTCAGCCAGCTGATCGCTGCGGGATAGGAAAAGGTCTGGATCGACCGCGCCCTGCTGCTTGAGCAGGAGAAGAAGTCGTTCCTGACCGGCAATGTCTGTGATTTGTTTGTTCAGCTCCACGACGCCCTCGCTCCAGAGAAGGCTTCCGTTTCTGGCGGTGCGAAGATCCGTGATAAGCTGCGTGAGCACGCTCTCGCCGTGGCGCTTGAGCTTGAAGTACAGGCGGAGGAAGGCTTGCTGGAGCTGCGTCTCCGAAGTGCGGAGCGATGTACATTTTTTGCTGCCTCTGTTCTTTGCCTGACACTCATAAGAATGGGTGTTTCTGCCGTATATGCTTCTGAACGGACCGCCGCAGATACCGCAGCGCAGCCGTTTGCGAAGTATATCACCCTCGCAGATCCTTGCCGGACATTGCTTGCGGGATAAACGCAGCTGTTTTGCTTTCATGAAGGTTTCCCTGTCAATGATGGGCAGATGTGTATCGGGCAGAAAATACTGCTCCAATTCTCCTTTATTCTTTTTGGCTCGATGGGGCAGTTCTCTGGTCTGATAGGTTTTCTGCCATAATGAATCCCCAACATAAGATAATCCAGAGATACATTCAGAACATTGGACAGCTCAATCATTAAGTCGATGGACAGACCCCGTTTACCCAGTTCAATATTTCCAAGATGTACCGTGCCGATATTCACTGCTGCGGCTAACTGTTCCTGTGTCTTCCCACGCTGCTTTCGCAGATTTCTTAGTCGGTTCCCGAATTTGACCTGATCAAAGTACATTTTTAGCCCTCCGTTTCTGAAAGATTTGGTAAAACCATTTTTCAAAAAACGGAGGAGCTCGGCAGAAATAGAAAAATGCGCACAGCCATGCTGGCTGTGCGCATACGCGGGCAATCCCCGCTATGGGCGCTATAATAGTCAGGTTTGCGGAAGGCGTACCGAGTCCGCGAAAGCGGGACGCTTCTGGGCTTCGGCAATAGGTGTAATTCGAGATATGCCCGCAGTCAATGCCAACGAGATCGTTTACCGAAACGCTCTCATTTTAGCGATACTCCTTGTTGCCAACTCCTTTTATCATACCAGCGCCCCTATTGCACGAATAAAAGTACCGCTTTTTTGCCGTTCTCACCTATATAGTATCCAAAAATTCTTCTGTTTTCAACACCAACAAGTGTCTCAGGGTGAACAAAGGTAACTGACAAACGGAGCATGAAACTACCCGGATCTCTGTAAGGAACCCGCATGAAATGCACACGGTTAATAAAGAAGCACGGAGAGATTTTGGGAAGCGGCTACCGATAAGGAGCCGCAGAATAAAGCAGGGTTTGGGGAAGGCACTCCCCAACAAGATTCCGACGGGACGGAATGAGCGGCAGGCGAAATCTGGCTCTGGCAATTCAGCTCTGCCTTTGCCGCAAACTGCGTATTTCTTCCTTTTATAACCTGCAACACCAGATACCCGATAGATGTGTGTTGACTGCATTAGCTTTTTCAATGCCCATGCCGTGATTCTTGGTCTAAGGGCGGTAGAAATTGCCGCTCCCGCATGATATGATAAATTTGTAAAAAGTTTTCCCGTCCGCGCAATGAAAGACGATTTTTGTTGTCTATATAGGTGAAAGGCCTTTACGCAGAGAGAAGGGAGGGCGCAATGAGAGACCATGAGATCATAGAATTGTACTGGGTGCGTAACGAGAGCGCGATTACCGCCACCGCAGAAAAGTACGGGAACTACTGCCATACGATTGCATATAACATACTGCGTAACAAAGAGGATGCGGAGGAATGTGCCAACGATACATACCTCCGTGCATGGAGTTCGATCCCGCCGCAGCGTCCGAACCGATTGTCGATCTACTTAGGGAAAATCACGCGCAACCTCGCTCTGAACCGTTATAAGCGGTATACTGCCGAAAAACGCGGACACGGACAAGTAGTCCTCGCGCTGTCTGAGTTGGAAGCCTGCGTTCCTTCGGAAACGACTGTGGAGCAGACCATCGAAGAAAATGAGTTGGCTGCCGCCATTGACCGCTTCCTGTATGCAAAGCCCAAGCTGAACCGTAACATTTTTGTCCGCAGATACTATCATCTCTACGCAATACGGGATATTGCGGACGCATACGGAATGAGCGAGAGCAAGGTGACGTCTTTGCTTTTCCGTATGAGAAACGAATTAAGACGATTTCTTGAAAAGGAGGGAATTATGCTATGAAAACCGAAGTTCTTCTTCGTTCGATCGGAAAGATCAATGACGAGCTTATCGCTGACGCGGAAAGCGAAGCAAATACCAAAAGAAAGCCCGGTTGGGCCAAGCTTGGAACAATGGCTGCCTGCCTAGCACTGGTTCTCTGCACCGGCATCGCCACACATGCCATCCGAAGCAATGCGACAGCCGGCACCTTCACAATGGATGTCAACCCCAGCGTGGAATATACGATTGCCAAAAGCGGGAGCGTTAAGAATGTCCGCTGCTTGAACAGCGATGCGGAAAATGCGCTCAGCGATGTTGCGCTGGGAAAGCAGAGTGTCGAGACCGCTCTAACGCGCACGGTCGCCGCCTACGAGGCCTGCGGATATATGGAAAATGGCGAAGCGACTGTTCTGATCTCTTTTGATTCCCGTCTTGATGCGAATGCCGAACTAAAAGCCTCTCTCTCTGCGGAGATCCAGCAGACCCTGGAGCAGACCGATGCCGTCGGCACGCTGGTTTTCCACTCCGAACTGACGGAAAATGCCGAAGCAGCAAAGATCGCCGAGGAATTCCATGTCTCCCTTGGCCGCGCCGACTGGATTCTTGCTGCAGCAGACAAAACCGGGCTGCCCACGGACGAGGTCGCCCGCATGTCGTTGGACGAGCTTCTTAAATTCCAAGAGGTCTCCGGCATTTCTTCTGTCAGTGTATCGAAGTTCATCTCCTTGGAGGAAGCAAAGAAGATCGCACTGAAGGACGCCAAACTGGATGAACTGACGCAGAAGATCGTGTTCACCCGAGAGGAGCTGAGCCGCAATCAGGGCAAGCCCTGCTACCTGCTGGAGTTCTACACCGGGACGAATCAATATTTCTACCAAATCGACGCAAAGAGCGGCAGCATTATTTACGCCGGGAAATTTATCACTCTTTCCGAAGCAAAGAAAATCGCCATGGATGATGCCGGATGCAAGGATAAAGTCAGCTTTACCGAGGAATCCCTTGTGAGCGGCGGCATCAAAACGCCTTACTACCGGCTCGTCTTTGCCGATGCAAAAACACAGTGGACATACCGCATTGATGCAGTGTTGGGCATCGTTCTGGAGAAAAAGCAGAAAGAGACCGCCACAACGGAAATCGACACTGCAGATTTCATCTCTTTGGAAGAAGCAAAGAAGATCGCCCTGAAAGACGCGGGACTTGATGAAGCCACACAAAAGATCGTGTTCACCAGAGAGGAGCTGAGCCGCAATTCAGGCAAGCCCTGCTACATTCTGGAGTTCTACACCGCGAAGAAGCAGTATTCCTACAAGGTGGATGCCAAGGACGGCAGCATCATGGAGGCTTACCACTTCATTCTTCTGGCGGACGCGAAGAAAATCGCGCTGGACGATGCGGGCGTCAGCGAAAAGGTCACCTTTACCGAGGAAACGCTGGTTGCCGGCGGCATCAAGTCGCCCTACTATTCCTTCGCCTTTGAAAGCGACACCGCTCGCTGGACTTACAAAATCGACGCCGTTCTGGGCAGCATCATGGATAAGACCTACGATAAGATCGTCTCCCCTGCACCCGAGTTCATCGGCTTGGAAAAAGCAAAGCAGATCGCCCTGAAGGATGCGGGGCTGGACGAAACAGCGCAGAAAATCGTATTCACCAGGGAAGAGCTGAGCCGCAATTCGGGCAAGCCTTGCTACATTCTGGAGTTCTACACGGACAAGTGTGCGTATTCCTACAAGGTCGACGCAGTATCCGGGGAAATTATCGGGAAGAAAACCGAGTGGTTTTCCCGTCAGGAGTCCGAGACTGTGCCGGACACGTCTCAAAATTCCGATTCCAAGCAGCGCAGGGGAAACTAATCAAAACATGACTCGTTCAAGCCATAGAAAATGGGGACAGGCTATAAATGCTTGTCCCCATTTTGCTAAAAGCAACAGACTTGTGGGCGCTATCTTTGCTAAACACATAGGCTCAGTATCGGCAGCCGCTTCCGAAAATCCATCTCTACCTTTTTATCCGTCTGACTGCACCGTACAGCGAGGAACGGAAACAGGCAGCGAGTGAATGGGCGAAGAAGAATGGAATCAAAGGCTGATGTCGAAATGTTCAAAAATCTTTGTTATAATTTTTTGAAAAGTGTAACCTCGCAATCCTAAACGGTGCTTATTAGGGTGAAGGCCTTTCAATACGGTAAGAAAGGAGATGAAAGCCTTGGACGATAACAGAATCGTTGAATTATATTTGCTGCGTGATGAAACAGCAATCAAACAGACCACAGAAAAATATGGTAGTCGCTTGCGCTCTCTGGCTTGTGGAATAGTCAATGACCAGCAGACAGCCGAAGAATGTGAAAACGATACTTACATGGAAGCGTGGAACACCATTCCACCTCATGAGCCAAGAAGCTATTTGTATGCGTTCCTTGCTCGGATCACTCGTCACATTTCTTTGAATTGCTGCCGTGACCGCAACCGATTGAAACGCAGCGCATTTATATGCGAACTCAGCGCAGAGTTGGAGCAATGCATTCCTGCACCCGATGATGTTGAGTGCCGCATAGATGATATAGCATTGAGTGACGTAATCAACAGATTCCTCAGCAAGCTGGATAAGGAAAAAAGAAACATTTTCATTCGCCGGTACTGGTATCTGGATTCCATCGCTGCCATCTCCGAACGCTTTGCCTTGTCCGAAAGCAAAGTGAAAACTATGCTCTTCCGTTGCCGTAATCAGCTTCGAGAGCATCTTGAAAAGGAGGGTTACATTTTATGAGAGGAAATGAGTTTTTGGATAAGATGGAACTTATTGATCTCGCCTATGTTGAAGCGGCAGACGCAAAGCCGAAAGGAAAGAAAAATATTTGGGTTAAATTGGGAGCTATGGCGGCGTGTCTTTGTTTGGTAATTGGCGGATTTGCCGCATATCAGGCAGGAATATTTAAGCCACTGGCAGGCACAGAAGAAAATGACACAGATACAGAATCCGCTGCATACGGTTTCTATCTTAATGGGAACCATACTGTCCTGTATTTTCCAATCTCTTTTGAAGAACGTCGACAGTATGAACTTGTTCCAGATGATGCAGTCGGTCTGAGCAAGAATAATATCTATAAAATCACGGAAGCTGATCTTGGCGATCTGATGGGCATTGTAACGGACTGTGGTTACGAAGCGCTAAACGGTTGTAACGTTTACCATTTTGCCAAATACCCGGCAAAGGATTCTATCTGTATTGTAGATACACCAAGCGGTTATGCTTTCTACGTTGGCAGCTGGCTGAATGTTGGAAATGAGATTGGCGCAAGCTCGGATGTGCTTTTGTCAGCATACGATCTGCCGGCTTCGCTTGAAAAGATGGAACTCCTTACCCCTGATTTTGGGCATATAACGGATATTGAAGATGCAGCTATTATTGAATCCATCTTTAACATTCTCTCCGGAAAAACCAACAGCGGTCAGGAAGCAAATGAACGGCGCTTTGCACAAGCGTGGTATGATGCTTATGGCAACGATGATGTGTACTACAGTGAAGCGTACGGACATTGTATGTATCGGGAGAACCCCTCTGACGAAGAACCAATCACATACACAGACAACGAAGGAAACACAGTCGTACAAAATTCCGCACACAATACCTCCGTTTATGATAAAGCGCATGAACTTTGGTCAAAGGGGGAGCGTGTGATTAAGATCACAACGGTGAAAGGATATCGACTAACGATTGATTATTTCCCGTCCATTTGCACATTCATTTGTGGAGATGGGTACTATGAACTTTCTTCCGATGAAACTGAAGCTATGAATTTGCTCTTACAGATTACTGATTAACGGAACATCCCTTTGGAACTAAAGGCGCATTTCTATACAGGGGCAAGCCCTGTATGTGCGCTCTGCGAGGCAGACAGCCCGGACACCTGAAAGTCCGGGCTGTTTTGCGTCACTTCGTTCCGTACAAGGAGCTGCGCCCCTTGCGCCGCTTTTGCGGCTATCCCTGCGGACTTTGCGGAGGGAATAATCTGCTTTCAGCAGACAGTCCCCGCCGCAAAGTCTGAAACTCCCATACTGTCAGCCAGACCGTCTACTGAAAATGTGGGCGGTCTTTTTTGTCCCATCTATCCTATCCATCCCATCAAAAGGAGGTCATGTACTATGCCGAAACAGAAAACCATCCCCGAACTGAAGGCCGAGATCGCTGACAATGAGCGCCAGCTTAGGCGTAGCCGTTATACTCTGCTGCCGCGGGCTTTGCGGAGCCCGAGCCGCCGCAGCCGACAAGCAGAGTAAGGAGCAGGAGTGCTGCCAGCAGGAGGGATATCTGTCTTTTCATTTCATACACCTCTTTTCAAATCGTATGTGGGCCGATCTTTCATCAGATAAGACGAGAACATACAGGAAAAAGTTCCCAAAGTGCTGTTCCTACAGAACCCAATGAATTCAGACATCTGCGGGCATATCAACTGCGTTGTAGTCGTATGCGGCCGTTTCCTTCCTAAGATCGTTGGAGCGGTTGATCTTTTCGGACAGGCTTGCAAGGAAGCATTGCAGGAGCTTGACGCCGATGGCGGGATGCTCGTTCAGAAGGCGCTTTAACCGCATCTTGGAAATGCACAGCAGCTCTGTGAATTCCTCCGCTGTTCCGCTGAGGCGGAACACGCTTTGGGAAAGGCAATTTTCCCCCAGAAAGCTCCCTTGTGTGAGGTACGCGATCTCCAGCGGCGCGGAGCCGCTGCTTGCTTCCCGGTTGGCCACCAGTCGGAGCTTTCCCTTGAGTACCAGACAGACCTCCTCATTATGATCCCCACTGGTAAAAACCGTTTCATGCTCATAGTAGGTTTTCACATGGCAGTAATCATGGAGGATCGTGCGCTCCTGTTCCGTAAAAACGGAAAATACAGGAAGCTTTGCCAGTACAGTCAACAGCTCTTCCTGCGTGAGTTTCCGGCGGTGCTCCCTGTCCAGATGGATCTCCGGCGCGGAGACATTGTGCCGTTCCAGCACAGCCCGGACGGCGTACCGCTCTTGCCGCACAAGATGGATGAGCTTCTCCCACTGTGATTGGGTTTCCAGATAAGCGCGGAAGGCGTCGAAGACCGGCGGAGCATCATGCTTGGCAAGGTAGACGTTGCGCATGGCCTCCATGGCGGCGTCAGAATCGCCCTCCGCAAGGTACTGTGCGGAGAGCATCATGCTGCTTCGGTAGATCTTCTCCTCCAGATCCGGCTTGAGAAATTCCCCCGGATAGGGATCAAAGTCCTCCGGGCTGACGTGAACCAGATTCCCCGTTGTTCTCTGCCCTGCCATTTTTGCCCGCTGGTACACAAAGCGGTAGATATCCTCACGCAGACGCTTCCACTGGGGGTGGGACTTGGGCTGCGGCAAATGCCTGACGGAAAGGGTATTATCCAGAAAGAAACTGAAGCCGAACATTTTGCTGTTGATCAGGTAGTCCACATCCTCGCCGCGGGTCACAAGGGGATCGAAGGGGACGCACTCAAAAAGCTCCCGGTGCAGGATCATTGCGCCGCCGAAGGCAAAGGGCGTGCGCTTGAGCCGCGGCCCGCTGCCGATAATCTGATCGAAGGCGCGCGCCTTACAGCCGAAGCGGTCCCAGTAGGTCATCCACGGCTCCGGCGTCACATCGTCGTAATACTGACCCTTGCCGTTGAGGTAGTAGCCGGCCACGCCGTGCACGATGTCGCCGTAGACCCTTCGGCCCAAGAATTCCAGCGAGCGGGGGACGAAGTCCGGCAGTTCAAACACCTCGTCATCGTCAATGAGCAGCGCGGCGTCCGCCGTCAGAATGGAGGCCGCCAGCAGGCAGATGTTGCGCACATTGGAGTAACCAAACATGGACAGGAGCTTCGCTCCCTGGTCAGTCAGCCCTGTTGTGTGCAGAATGTCGGTTATTTCCCGCAGGTCGCCTGCCGTGAAAAGATAGGTTTCCGCGTTCAGCTGCGCCCTGCGTACGATGCGGAGCACCTGCCCGTAGGCTTCCTCCTCCACCTCCGGCGTGGTGGGGCAAATCAGGATCACCAGCTTGAAGTCCTTTTCATGGAACTGCTTCATGCTGAGCAGGGTGCGTTCCAGCGTCCCCTCCTGATCCACCGGCGTGGGATGGTCATAGACCGCATCCCCCTCCCGCCACAGCTCGCCGGTTCTGCGGCACCAGTAGGTGGGAATGATCATGGTTTTTCTCATACTGTTTCGCTCCTCCTGCGCGTATTAGGAAAGCACGGAAGCATAGACATCCTCCAGCTTTGCCACAAAGAGCTCCTGTGCGAAGTTCTCGCGGGCATACCGGGCGATAAACGCCCGCCGCTCCGGGGCTTCTCTGCTGTGAGCCAGTTCCTCTAAAATCGCGCCGCAGAAGGCGTCCTCGTCATTCGATGAAACCAGTGTGCCTACAGAACTGTTGATAAATTCCGGCAGTCCGCCCTCGTTGGAGCCTATGACAGGCAGCCCGCAGGCCATGGCCTCTAAAGCGACAAGGCCGAAAGGCTCGCGGCGGGAGGGCATGACGAACACGTCCGCCGCGTTGTAGAGTCTCCGCAACTCATCCTGCTTCTGATTTCCAAGAAAGAAGGTATGCCGCAGACCCAGCAGCTTGTGGAGATCCGACAGCTTTTCCCGTTCCTCGCCATCTCCGGCAATCAGGGTGACGATCTCCCGTTCCGTCAGTCGCTCATAACGGTGTGCCACCCGCAGCAGCGTATCCACACCTTTGAATTCCGCCAGCTTTCCGGCAAACAATACAATGTATTCCCCGCGGTAAGGCAGATCCAGCGAGTTAAAAAGCGATTCTCTGTCTACTTCTTCCGGATAGAAGATGTCCTCGTTATAGCCGTTGGGCAGCAGCAACAGCTTGTTCGCGCAGGAGGGCAGCACGGAAAGGGCAAGATCCCGGTTGTCCTGTGAAATGGCAAGCACCTTTGCGCTGCCCGCAATCGCCTCCTCCGCAAAGCCGCGGAAGACCGGCCATTTTCTGCAGCCCATGAGGTCTGTCCCGTGGATGGTGACAACCAGCGGAATATCGCACAGAGAGGCAAGCCAGGAAAGGCACCATGCGTGCTGGGCATGAATGACGTCCGGCTGAAACTCCCGCACCGCCTGCCGCAGGACAGAGGAAAAGATCGTAAGATACTGCGCCAGTTCGCCGCTGCTGAGATCCGCGAAGGTAGTCCGGCTCTGGGGGTGGGTGGTAAAGCAGGGGAAATTAAAGGGAAGCGAACTCCACGACGCTTTTCCCGCTGAAAACATCACGGGAAACATGCGGATGCCGGGAAGCATCAGCACCGGCCGGTTTTCCGGAAAGATGACGCAGACCTCGTGCCCACGCTTACGCAGATGCAGCGCGATATTTTTGGTGTAGGTGCCGCTTCCGGAGCCCTCCAGAGGGAAATGATTGATCAGCAATACTCTCATCGTCTAAACCACCTTTCTGTCAGTTCGTTCCATGCCTCCTTCGACTTCTGATACTGTCCGATCATATCCGGCAGCCACGATTCCGCCGCGGACTGAATATCCGGAAGATACAAAAACCGCCTGTCGTTTGTATAGCGGGCCAGTGCCTTTGCGCCTGCTGCCAGCTGGCGGTTTCTCTGGGTAAACTCAGAGGGGGTATGTCCGGTCTTCCAGCGGAAAAATACGTTGCGCCCGATCCAGCCGGTACAGGCATAGTAGAGCCTGTCCCGGACACGGCTGTCATTCCGGAGATCCGGAACCTTGGGATAATCTCCGTAGGTGTCATGGAAGATAGGTGTCTGGATGTCCAGACATCTGATATGGCTCTGGGACGCGGCCATTCCCATGAGGGTATCTTCTCCCCGGGCAAGAAGCGGCGTCCTGTTGTAGAAATAGTAGGGGGAGAAAAACGGCGGCAGCGTTGTCAGCGCGCTCATACGGATACCGAGATTCCCACCAAGAACCTTTGTGGTGGGCTGCGGCTCGGCGTTTTGAGCTTCCTGAATAACAAGTCCGCGATGAGCCTCACTGTTTTGCCAGAAGTCAGTCATGGTTTCCTTATGAAGTCCCCAGAGCAGGTCCTTCATACCGTCGAACGAAGCCGGAGGCAGGATGTTATAGCCGCTGTAATCGCTGCTGGTAACATCAGCTCCCAGAGACAATCCATGCAGATGTGCGCCGATAAAGTCGATCTCCTCGGACTGAACCGCCCCGTCCGGCGTCTTGCGCAGCACCTCCGGCCGCACATCGGAGTCCACAAAAATCAGATAGTCCGTGCCTGTGAACATTGCCTCCATCAGTGCCTGATTCCGGTTGAATCCATAGGGGATCAGCCCGTGGGCATCGATCAGAGGGCAGTACAAAAGCTGATGGATGGAAGAATGCCGGACGCCAATCTCCTTCATGATCAGATGCGCCCGCTCATTGCTCTGGAGCTTGATCAAAGAGAGGTTTGTCCTGCTCCGCAGTGCCTCAACGGCCCCGGGATCCGCCTGATGAGAATATACAATAATCACACAGTCAAGAGCGTGCCCGTGTTTCTCCGCGTTGTCCAGAAAGTCTGTCAGCGGATGTGCGAACAGTAGATCCCGCACGATCATTCCTATGGCAATTTTCATAAAATCAGCCCTCCTTGTCCTCTTTTGTATGTCCGCACTTTTCCCTTCGAGAAAAGGACAGGCATGAACGGAGCAGGGAGGGCTTCTATAGCATTCTATGTGTTTGATACAGCGGAACTGTATGAGGGGGCTTCACCGTCCCAAAGGCGCCGCTGCTGTGGTAAGGCGGCAATAGAAACGATGATAGATTTTCGAGCGCTCCGCTGTTCTTGTGACTGACAGTTTATGCGGTCACACCGTTTGCATTTACTGCCTCCTTCGCGCTGCCTGATCTCAATAGGAAAAAGTGATGGACGGTGCAGTTCGATTTTCTCGTTCTGACGAGAGCACGCTTTTGGATACATCTCTGGTGAGAGGATAGAAAAAGCGCGCAAGCAGACCGTTCGGTCCAGCTTACGCGCCTCTAAAACAGGTTCGATTTTGCCAGCTTCTCCCATGGAGGCTGTGCCAATATCGCGTTCGCGCAAAGCCGGACGTGATGCAATCAATAATATACATGGCGGCATCCCCCTTTCTGTCAATAGTCCTTGCTGTGCTTTATCCAGAGTTTTTTTTATGCTTCTATTATACATGACAATAAGGACCTTTTCAAGAGAGACTTTTCATTCCCGCTTTTTTGCTTTTTTGAGATCGACTGCTGTTCTGTCGCCATGTTCAAGCTTCAAATCCGACAAGAACACCGCCGCACTCCGCATAGTAGCTGCAAAGCCCCCGAAGAGGATAACTCCGGATATTTGCATCCGGAAAGCGGCGGATAATCGCTGCGCGAAGATTTTCCGTGGAGTCTGCGTTTCTGCAATGCCCGATTCGGACGCGGCCGCCTGTATATCCGAGCCGTTCCATTTCTTCCTGAAGGAATTCCGCCGTTCTTTTCCTGCCGCGGCACTTGCCAGCAGATCAAGCGTTCCCTCATCACTTGTCGTTCCCACGGCGCGGATGCCGAGCATCCCTGCCGCCACGGCTGCAAGCTTGCCCACGCGCCCGTTCTGCGCAAGATTGTGCAGGGATTCCAGTGCGAAAATCAGGTGCGTGCGATGCTGATAGTCCTGCACAGAACGGCACACGGCATCAAAGTCCGCCCCAGCCGATAATTCAGAAACAGCCTTTTCGATGAGGAGAACGATTTCCGGGCCGGTCGATAGGGAGTCTATGATGCAAATCCTCCGGGACGGGCTGTGTTCCTCGCAGTTCAGTTTTGCGGCGCAGGCCGCTCGAAAGCTTCCTGAGAGCCCGCTGGTGATCGTAAAGGCAAGAACATCATCGTCTTCTCCAAAGGCCCGCTCCCAGTCAGCAACACTCGGACAGGCGCTATAGGAGCGCCCCTTTGTGCTGCGAAGGGTATCTACCATTGTTTCAACGTCAAGCGAAGCATCATCGCGAAATTCTTGCGTTTCCGTGCGGATGGTAAGCGGCACGCTGACAAAACTCACTTCATCCAAGGTGATAAGATCGCAGCTCGAGTCTGCAACGATTCGAATCCTGTTCATATGGTTTCCTCCGTAGTTGTTGAAAACTTGTTATCGGTTTTTGAAAAACCGATGTAAACGAGACTATCAGATTATCAAACTATTGTCAACGGTTTTTCAATAACTTATAAATATGTTTTGAATAGCTGTTGAATTCTCTTTGTTGGCGATATATAATAGCAGCATGAAAAAGGAACTGAAAAACAGAATGAGGGAGGATATCTCCGGATTCCGTCTGCCGCGTTATGAGCAGATCCCTGATGTGGGGCTGTACCTGGAGCAGACAGTTCGCTACGTCAATTCTTTCCTTGCGCCGTTGGGGGAGGTGGAGCTGACGGCATCCATGGCAAGTAATTACGTCAAGCATAAGCTGCTTCCCGCCCCCCGGAAAAAACTCTACTCGGCAGAGCAGCTTGCGCGCTTGATGTTCATTGCGGCGGTGAAACCGGTCGTTCCATTGGACGGGCTTCGACTGATGTTCAGCATTCGAGCGGAAAACTATGAAATCCAAACTGCCTACGATTATTTCTGCGATGAGTTTGAGAATATGCTCGGTGCGGCATTTGGAGTTGCGCCTGCGATGCAGGGAATTGGGGAAACGGAGTCCGACGAGAAGGATCTTCTCCGCAATACGATAACAGCAGTAGTCAATAAGGTCTATCTGGATCGCTACCTCGCTTTTTATAGGGAAGCACAGGACGCTGCACCCTCTGAGCAGGAATAAGTAATCGATATAATTACGAAGAAGTTACGGACATCCGAGGATGTCCGTAACTTTTTGTACGTGGCCGTGCAGTGCTCATGACGATAAAAAACGACTGACCCCCGATCGCGTTTCTGTGGTACTGCGATCAGGGGGTCAGCCTTCGTGAATATTGGGATCTCTCATATTCAGTTCTCCTTGGATCGTTTTGCGTGGGCGGGTCTTGGTTTGCCATGACGCCGAATGCCACCTGCTCCATTTTTCACTCTTACGTTCTTCAAGTGCCGTGTTACGGTCTTCTGCGTGAGTGACGCTGCATGGTTAAGAGTGCGGCTCATTGACACCTTCGGAGCCATCTTCCCTATCGGATCAGCTTCCAACAGAGGAACTTAACTCTTCATTGGACTCACCCTTTCTGTACTTAAAGCATACCAGAGAAAGCCTTTATTGGCAAGCGGCAAAATCAACAAAATCAACAAAGCGACACGATGTAAAACATGGATTTTTGCATATTTAGTTGAAATTGCTTGTAAGACACGAATTCTTCTGATATAATTAATTTGATGTAAGTCGCCAGCTTTGGCGGCTTTTTTTCCTGCTCACAGGCGGTGAGGAGTCTGAGTTTGCTTTTAAGCGTACTTTGCCATCAAAAGACACCTCTTGCACCAGAACCGGCGCAGGTGGAGAGTTGCGGTAATGTTCGAGATCGCTATATAGGCTATATTGTACAGACACTCGAGCATCACCTTAGCATAGAGCCAAAGCGGGAGTGAGGTGATTGCTTGCTGATATAAACCACGTGGATTGGAAACCGTATTAAGTTTTGAAATAGACCCACCTAAGTTTAATTTATATTAGTGTTGACAAAATGGTTTAATAATGTTAAACTCATAATAAATCTAATGGCATTAAACCATCAAGGAGTGTATGTAGTGGTAGATTATAAGTTAGGCATTATGGAAACAAGATTTGCAGAGTTAATTTGGAATAGAGAGCCGATAACTTCCGGCGAACTGGTTAAACTGTGCGAAAGAGAACTGGAATGGAAAAAATCGACAACCTATACCATGTTGCGCCGACTTTGCCAGCGGAATATTTTTCAAAACAAAGATGGCATGGTGACGGCAATCCTTTCAAAGCAAGAATTTCAAGCACTGCAAAGTGAGATGTTTATTGAGGAAACATTTAGCGGTTCTTTGCCTCAATTTTTGACGGCATTTGCTGGAAGAAAAAAGCTAACTGATACGGAAATTAACGAACTTCAAAGACTTATCGACCAAAATAGGAGGTGGCACGATGATTGATAAAGTGTTTTTTCAAATCTTGAATATGAGTTTTGCGTCTAGTTTTGCCATTATATTTGTGCTATTTGCAAGATTGATCTTAAAAAAAGTTCCCAAGGTATTTTCTTATACCTTATGGAGTGTTGTACTGTTTCGACTTATTTGTCCAGTGTCCTTTGAAAGCACCTTTAGCCTATTGCCAATAAATGTGGCCCCAGTTCCGATAGCAACAATTTACTCGGAATCTCCGCAAATTAGCACAGGAATCACAGCATTTGATCATGCAATTCATTCAATTTTGCCAGTTCCAAGTGCCACCGCCAGTAGCAACCCGTTGCAGATATGGATATTTGTTGGTGAAATTGTTTGGCTTGCTGGCATGGCTCTGCTGATTGGTCATAGTGTAGCCTCTTTGATGCGGTTACGTCAAAAACTAATCGGTGCAGTTAGGTTGCAGCACAATATTTACCTTGTCGATCATATAACGACACCGTTTGTATTTGGCTTGATTAGTCCCAAAATCTATCTCCCATCAACATTGTCAGAGAGAGAACGTGGCTATATTATTTTACACGAGCAGATGCATATTCGGCACTTTGATTATATTACAAAAATTTTGGCGTTCTTTGCCTTGACAATTCATTGGTTCAATCCTTTTGTATGGGTTGCGTTCTTTTTTGCGGGCAAGGATATGGAAATGACCTGTGACGAAAGCGTGATAAAACAACTGGGATCAGACATTTGTCAGGAATATTCCGCATCGCTACTCGGGCTTGCCACAGGTAAAAAAATAATTGCAGGTGTACCGCTCTCCTTTGGAGAAGGTAGCGTGAAAGGGCGCATAAAAAATGTAATGGCCTATAAAAAGTCTGCATTATTGGCTACCGCAACGGCGGCAATCATTGTTGTGGCGGTATGCTTTGGATTGTTAACAAATCCGAAAAGTAGGTATGATACATACACCGTTGAACATGTGACCATATCTATTCCGACAGAATACCACGAATTAGTTGTTGTAGATAATGTGAACAACGACGAATGGATGCATCAAGTGATTGCGCTATATTACAGACCTGCCTATGAGTTCCACACCGATTTCGGCTTGCTATTTTCCATCAAGCGATGCAATCAGGAGCAAATGCAATCAATCCTTGAAAACGGCGGCGACGGCATAAGCTTTGAAGCCACAGACGGTAAAAATTATTACTTCGTTTACGAGCCAACAGACGTTCAATGGCGTTCCCCAGAAGAATACAGCGAATATAAAAAGGTTCGTGATGCTGTGACAATTTCTTTTGGCAATCTACAAAATATCCAATGACACAACAACTGAAGGGAGTGTTGCCAATGACTTAACTTGCCTTGTAGCGCCCAAACAGTGATATATCCGTATTCAACAACGTCAAGTACACGCATCAATGAAGGAGGACATTGAAATGAAAAAGACAATTTCTATTTTCTTGCTCATGTGCTTTTCGCTATCGCTGATGGGGATGGCTTCGGCGGAAACTGGTAGCAATGAAGCCACAATCAAAGGCCAAATCCTTGCGTACACGGAAGATTGGTTTACGGACAATTTTTCCGAGCATTACGACATTTCAGACTACGAGGCCAGCGTAAACAATTTTCAACAAAGTGGCGCAGAGATTTATGCAGAAATTGCGGCTTGTGCTGTCACTACGTTGAAATACAACTCCGTGGAAGAATTGCCTTATATGGAAGGTATTAAAGACAGCCTTCAAATCAACAGTTTGGCCGAGGTTATCCCCGTCGAGTACGTTACCCAACAAAGCGCTATCGCCGCAAGTGAATTACAGAAGTCCGTAGAGTTTGCCACATCCCAATCCACCACCCGACTATCTTTGGATGCAAATACCCAGCGTAGTATTTTGACGCCTCAGATGGTGGCGGAAAATATTGTGGACAGTTTGGATATGCCTATCACGGAGGCGCAGGCGGCAAACCTTTCTACGCACATTGCAGATGCATACGTGGATGCTGCTGAGTGCATTGGCGTTGGAACAGTGCTCACAATGGACTTGATTTTTGGGGCTACCTATGTCGATGGTACCCTTTCCCAAATCACTTTGCTTGAGTCCCATGACGGCAATGCTACCGCTAATGCGACTGCGTTAATTCCTCAAACCACCAACCAAATGCGAGCACAGGCGAGGACGGACATCAGCAACTATTTGAGCAGTGAGTCATCTCAAATGCCAAGCGCAAGAACGAGAGGTCTTTCTACTTATGATCGTATAGCCGCAAGGAATTATGCATGGGAGCATACCTATCCGGGATATGGCGTAAATACGAATAATCCTGATGAAGACGGATGGCTTGCGCCAAATAATTGCGGGCATGGCTACTACGTTGATCGCAATTATTGGAACGACACGGACTATCCGATTGATACTTGTTTAGCTTGGGGGCATTGCCATAATGACTGTGCTTGCTTTGTGTCTCAATGCTTGGTCGCGGGTGGTATCCCCACAACAGAAGGTCAAAATGGTTGGGAATTCCCCACGGATGGAAACCCTACCTACGCTTGGCACAATACAGGTGGGCTTAAAACCTATATGACTAACAACGGTTATTGGGATAACTCTACATTTGCTGCCTGTAATGCAGGAAATGTAGTTTACACAGATAGTGGCCATGTAACGCTTTGTACGCTGAACGATACTATAACCAGAAGATACACGGCCCATACCAATGACCGCAACAACAAAATTTATTCTTCGGCGTATGAGTACTATGTTATCAATACAAATTAAGTAAAAATCAAAAATGCAAGTTGAAATTTAAGCAAATAAATTACCGTGGCAACTTATTTATCATACACAAGGCTGTGCAGTATATGATGAAATGTATTATGCTGTTAAAACCTATCAAAAAACAAAAAAATTTGGGTCAATCATAAAAGTTGTGGGATAAAGGATTTCTATTGAAAAATCAGGGGATATATGCTATGCTATATACGGCAGATAGAGAAATACTCTATCAGGCACTTCTCTTCGAAACGATCAGGTGGAATTTCATGAATGGAGGTGACCGATATGGTATTATTCCAGTGCTACGAACGCGCCGTGTTCGAGAGCATGCATGCTCCTCCTATGCCTAATGCGTCGGAGAAACATCATCTGATCCAGACAGTACTATATCCAATGAAACGCATTCATATCAGCGCATAGGTTGAGCCGTAGGATGGTTGCTATTCCTGCGAATCACTCTATGCGCTTTCTATTTGATCTCTCATTATGGAGCAGGTCTTCCGTTGAACAGATACGGAAGTGGTGCATATGCAGTCAATCAACAGTTTTCGCTGTATGATGCTGCATCCGATGACCAAAAGTTCAAACTGGTCACTGTAAACAACAAGCAAAGAATCGCCATGAACGGCAACACGTCCTTGGGGTTGAACGTTTATCGCTCTGGCGATAATCCATGTACACTTTACACGCTTTTGAACAATGATAATGACTCTCAGGTCTCAATCGAAGCATGTGGCGAGGGAGTGTCTGATTGCTACTATATCTACCTGACTGCTCATGGGAAGAATGTATACACATTAACCGCACCGACGAATTTGACATCTACATCGGCAAGGGTTACGTGGAAGCCCTACACCGGAAGCCCTGAACAGATATGGAAGATAAAGACTTCCCATACCGCCAACATGTACTCTGGACACGGTAGATATCTTCCGTCAAGGCAAGACTCAACTGTGACACCATTTATTTGGCCCTGCTACAAAAAAACAGGGGCTCGCGGCTACAATCCATCCACTCCGCACTACGGAATAGACAGGGATTCGTATTACCAATGCTCCGATCAGAGAAATGCTCCTGGCGATCCAATTTATCCGATCTGCGCCGGAACAGTTGTCAAGGTCTATGAGAAACACGCCGACTTTGGGAACAGTGTCTGGATAAATTCGAGCAATCCCAACACGACAGCGATCACTACAGGTGCGTATATCAGACACTTGTATATGCACTTCAATTCAAAGCCACTGGTAAGTGTTGGAGATCCAGTGACCACCGGCACGTTGTTAGGATACATGGGTACAACCGGAAACTCTACAGGTGTACATCTGCACTTTGGGATACAAGCAAGGAATACTGCATACACATCTTCCGATGGGTATACAACAAGCGGATTCTTCGACCCTGAAATCATCTTGAAATGAAAGATGACGTCTTTACGCTGACGGCAGCATCGCAATGAATTGTTGCCGTAAAGTATGCTCGCCCTTTTACAACAAGCTGTCATGAATTTTGGGACTAATGGAGTATAAACATCTGATGTTGCTTGTACCGAGTACGAACATACTACAACCTCAATACCGCACCGTAACCGGAGCCTCAAATTAAGTTGAATTCACACAATTGGCTTAATTTGAGGCTCCAAAGGAGAAGTTTGAAACAACCTACAGTAAGCAGCCTTGAAAAAAGGGCGCAGAAAAGCCAGCCCCCGTAAGGGAGCAACTCTATTAAATTAAGAAGTGCAGGGCGTAATAAGATACCCTTGCCGTTGCAGGATAAAAACTGCTTCCTCTATCGTAACAGAACGGTGAGCCGGAGGAACATCTACTTTGTGGGAAAGCTCAGCATTGTAAGGCTCGTTCTTCTTCAAAATGTTGTAGATGGCAGTCAGCAGCATTCGTGCAATAGCGATAATAGCTTTCTTGTGACCTCTGCGCTTTTTAATAGAAAGATACCGATTGCGGATTTCCGGGTTGCGCTTGGCGCGAATCGCGCACAGAGCACATTGAACCAGCAAAGGCTTAATGTAAGCGCCTGCTCTTGAAATTCTGGTAGTCTTTTTCTTCCCGGCACTCTCATTGTTCTGCGGAGTAAGCCCAGCCTAGGAGCATAAATGCTTCGAGGAGGGAAACACGGACATATCTACACCAATTTCAGCAATCACAGAGATAGCGGAAAAGGTCTGGATACCCGGCACCGACATAACAAGACTGAGTTGAGAAGTGTATTTTTCTGCTTGCTCCGCGCAGATGTTTCCGTCAGCAGCATCGCGGATTTCCGCGTCGGTAGCTTTCATCCCTTTTGTACGAAAATTAGAAACATCCGACAGAGGCTCGTTTAGATGTTCCAGCAGGTAAGAAGTGATTTGGGTGGCAGCCTTGCCAAAGACATCTGAGAAAACATCATCCAGTTTGTAGTTGGAAACAGTAAGGCAATTCTGTGCGCGGTTCTTTTCTCCAACAATAAAGTTATTGAGCTTCCAACGGTAGCGAACCAAATCCCGAAGTTGTCGGATATCTGCCGGAGGAATAAAACTACCACTAACAAGGTCGTGCTTAAAAATGTCCGCAATCCATTTGGCATCTTTCTTGTCGGTTTTCTTGCCGCGAATAGCCTTCACATATTTTGGGTGTGCAAGGACAATTTTGCAAGATGCCTCAAGGATGTTGTAAATGGGAATCCAGTATTTGCCGGTGGACTCCATGCAGACATCTTTACAGTTGTTGGCACTAAGCCAATCTGCGCACAATCTCAAGTCCTTTGTGAAGGTGGAAAAACGCCGACTCTTGTAAGTCGTTACGCCGCACTCATTCGTGGATGCAATGCAGGCAACAAGAAACGACTTGTGAACATCCATTCCACAGCAAATCGGGTAAACAATTTTAAGCATAGCTCATCCCCTCAAAATAAAGATTGAGGGAACAGGCAGGGACTGGACACCCACTGAAAGATTGAGTAGTCTGTCTCTCCAAAGATAAGTTTACAGGGTTCTAAGCCCTACTTGTTTGTGCTTGAAAGGGGATCCGGCACACATATTTATGCGGAACGATTGAACACAATCGTATCCACTCACCTCTACGTGCTCTGTAGTGTGCCTGCTCTCTCAAGTGAATTATATCAAATTTAACCATGCTGCGTACAGTACAAACGCGTTTCATCTCTTGTTTGTACCTTGAAGCGTAGCGGAAAGGTGGTCATATTTATGAAAATATTGATGATCATTCTGCTGTGCCTGTGCCTTTTGCTTCAGATCGGTTGTATGGGAAATCCCGACATGAAAGAATCTCATCAGAGCGGCAGAGAAGCAACACTGACAGAAAATAATATGACGGATACCGAAAGAGATTCGGAAACCACAAAAGCCGTTTCGGAAGTCGACAACAATGCTCCGATAAGCATGACGAACGGAGAGCTGATTGACTTTCTTTCGCTTTCAAGTCCGCATTGGTACAGCTATTTCATGGATGGAGACGACAAAAAATTCTATTCATTGCTTTTCTACCCTTCATCCGATAAAATGGAATGGAATATCGGATATTATGAAAGCGAATGGGAAAACACCTTCTCCGGCACATATACCATTGACAACGAAGAGGTCTTCCACGCCGAGCTCAGTGACGCGCTTCGGGATACCAAATTACAGCTTTCTTTCACGGTGGATGTTCTCAATACCGACACCGGAAAGAAAGAGATTTCTCTGAACATCACCGACTCAAGCCTTGATAAATACCAGAATCTTGTAAACGCACCGATCAGGTTCACCTTGGACACATCGGCGGATTATCCTCTGTCAACATCGGTCTTTACCATAAAGCAGAAAACACAATCTGAGAATATTGAAATAAGTGTGGCGGCGGATCGCCAGATGACGTTGAAGGACAATGTTCTGTATGACGGTTCGAATGAAGAATACTTCAGATTCAGTCTTCTTGAAAATACGACAGCAGAGGATTATCTCAAATCCTTGTCGGATGAAAACGCGCAGTACAATGAAGTTGAAACTTTGAACGGCAAAAAGACGGAGAGCGGATTCACCTATCGCGTATATTATATGGATGTTGAGATAAGAAAGGGACAGACTGCCAGGCACTATAAGTTTTTTGTCACTGTCGATGAAACTGACATCATTTTGATAGACGCATATCATTATAAATTCAAAGACGGATCCGGTGAAGAAGATTATCTGGAAAAATATATTCTTCCTGTGGTAGGCTCTTTTGATATCGTGAAAAACTGACACTTAGGGAGAGGTTCGAACAAACCAGACGAAATCATAAGTTAAGAAGCAAAGCGGACGTTTGTTGTGGAATCGGCTGCAAATTCTCGCGTATCTCGGTGTTTTTGCTCTTTTCTGTTGAAAGGACTCCTGCAAATGTGGACACACTCTTTTCGGAAAGAGAATAGACCTGTTTGATAACCCGACTTCAGAGTATGAAAATGGCGATGGAATCGGCATTCTCATTTACAATTCGGGAGGGTTATCGAACAATTCTAATGAACAGCACAATCAAGAAAGGTGGACTACACCGAGCAGAAGAAACTTGCCGCCGCGGTCAACAAGATCGGCGCGAACATCAATAGCTCCCACCTGATCCTCCTTCTGTGAGCCGATGCATTAGCAATGATCTCGTGCCATTATTGAGCGCTTACGTTCATTGCTCGTCATTTGTTGTACACCACTGAACGCGTTATAGTGGTGGGAAGTTTCGCAACTTCCCACCACTATTGTCCCATGTCTGTCCAGCCGCCCTCAGCTTTGACGGTTACAGCGTAATTACACCTCATCATATCATTAGGCACATTATATGTTAATTTTCTCCATCTGTATAAATTATTTCTCCAGTATCAATTTTTATTTTACAAGGAGCATATTTTTTGTGGTCCGAATGAACTGTATATATGTATTCTCCATTAACGGTAAATAAAGCTCCTCTTTTCTGCCCGTGTCCTGTATATCCTGGAACGGTAATTTTATTTTCCCCTTTTATAATATCCATATTATTTTGTGCCGGCCCTGCCATATACCAAAGGTCGATATAAGAATATATTCTTATATCATCTTTTTTGTAATATGTTTTTGCATAAGGCGCACTTGCCGACAAGCTATAATCTTCTCTTATTTCAAAAAACGCATCTCCCTCTGAATAGTAATAAAAACTATCTGTATACAATTCAATTCCCGTTATACTATCAGAATATTTTTTCCCATAAAAGTAATCCCATTTCATATAATCATAAACCACTTTCCATGTCAAAGGAAGATAAACTATATTTTTATAAAAAAGAGCCGGATATTCTTTATCATTATAATTGTTATCTTGTATATTGACAATAAATGGAGACACTTCCATATTTATTATATTTTTTGTATTTTTTTCAGAAGATTGGTCTCTCAAATATTCTGTTGGTTTTTCAGAATCCCTTTTTTCTACAGACAAGATATTTTTATCAAATTGCACCTCTAGTCCTAACAAGATGCAATTATAGTATGTGAGGGGAATATAAGTCATATTTTTATACACAACCATTGGGTATTCACATAACATCATATCGTTAGCATTATAGTCATCAACATTATATTCTTCGTAATTTATAGTTACAGGAAAATCCACAATTTCTGTAACTATATTTTCTTTTGCCATTACAACAGTCGAATTTCCAACGTTTATTATTATACTAAGCGTTATAATCAAAAACATTATTTTCTTATACATTTAAAATACCCCCCCTTTTATTAGAAAGGAGCTGACTCTGGGAGAGCCAGCTCCTCCTGTTTGCTATTACTGCGGTCTACAGTCTATGCTGAAAACATTTACATTTCCGTTCGTAGGAACACCTCCATAGCGAAGTTTGCTCCAATCTGGCATTGAGCCAGTATCCTGTCTATCCATAATGGGTTGAGTTCCCGTTGTGGTTGTGCTGTATGAGTCCAAACTAAACTGAGTAGATGAACCTGAATGCCTCAACATTTTTATATAGACTATACTGTACAGACACTCGAGCATCACCTTATCTTTCGCACGATCTCTCCGCCTGCGAAAAGCCTTTACCTGCAATACTGTGTGCTAATTATATGCAAGTTCACTTATTCGTTAATAATAAGCCCTAATGTAACAGCATAAGGATTCAGACATCTATCTGCCGGATATATGCTTCGGACAGCGCTGTTCTTTTTGCGATTTCCGTAATAATTTCCTGATCGTAGTAAGCAATTTGCAGTTCTTCTGCGATTCTTCGTCCTATCTCCCGTCCTCCGCTGCCGAATTCACGACCCACAGTGATAATCCGCCTCATTCTGCACTCCTCTCTAGTTTTGGGGTGATTCTTCCCTAAAACATATACAATGGATGAGCTGCAAGTCCGCAGGTTATTTCATATTGTCATTTCATTTCAGAACGGAAAAGCCATAGCTGTTGGCCAGTGCGTCGATTTTCTGTCCGGCTCTGCACAGCGGGCAATCAGGCACAAGGCTTGTCATATAGCCGGGGATGTCCTCGGGGGAGAAGATGCTCATCACCGGCACCTCGTCCACCTTTGCAATCGCGCTGAATACTGCGGCGATCCCCTGCAGGCTTCCGCCGTAATACTCAATGCACTCCATCGCACGGCGCGCCGTTTTACCGGAGTTTACGGTGGAGATCAGAAGCAGCACGTTTTTACCGGAAACCATGCCCGTCAGATTGTCGCGGAAGATGAGCTGGCCGTTGGAGTCATATTCGGGCGTGACAACGTAGACGTTCCTGCCGGAGTTCACAGAAAAGCGGTCGTTCTTGGCGAGCCTCCCTGCGAGGAACGTGCCGATGACCTCGCTGCCGTCCATACAGACGATCGTATCGATCTGCTTCTCATAGATGTAGTGCTGCACAAGGATGCTGGCCGCATCAGCCGCCATGCCGTACTCATGCTTCATGCGGGTGATGTCAAGGTAGTGGCTGTTGTGGGAGTGGCGGGTCGCAAAATGTCCGCGAAACACGGAGATCTCCAGATTTGGATTTTCTCTGGATTTGATACGCATGGAACTCATCATCATTCCTCCTCGCTCAATATTCATAGTGTCTGTAGGGATGGTCGGGATGTGCGCGTTGGGATGTTCTCCTGCTATTTATGCCTGATGTCATTGCGCTGCAGCCAGCCTTTCTTTTCCCTCATTACAGTTACATCCAATAGCGTGCCAATGCACGGCCGCTCTCTGGAATACCCTCGACTCCCTCCGGATCCAGTTCCCAGCGTCCCTTACCAAGCAGCTGAGCGGCGACCGCCGCGAAGTGCAGCAGGGCAATGCCGGCGTCGAGACCGGCATCCGTGCCGTCGGTATAGGGGTCGGATATCTGCACGAAGATGATCTCATGATCTCTTACCAGAAAGCCGTAGGGCTGACGGTTGAGATAGCTCGGTGCGAGGGATACGGCGTAAAACGCCTGCCAGAGCATATCGTCGTAGAAGCCCAGCATCTCGTCAAGCCCCTCCTTATTGCCCCAGGTATCTACATTGACCAGTTCCCTGATACCCTTTTTCGGTGCAAAGTACTGCCGCTCGACGGTCACATCGACCGTTGACATATTCAGAATATTCAGCCGCAGTTTTTTCTGCGTCTTTTCCCCATAGCCAAAGGCGACGATGGCGGCAACTTCCAGCGGTGTGGTCAGTCCAAGCGCAGCTTTGATACGTGCGCTGTCAGTGAAAGTCAGCCAGCAGCTGTCGATGTCAAGCTCGGTGAGTTTGAGCACCAGTTCCTCCATCATATAGCCCGCGTTTTCCTCTGCGTGGATATGCGGGGCGCTGAGGAGCATCAGATAGTGCGGCGCGCCGATGAGGAACTGCTGGTACCCGGCCGCACCTTCGAGTGCGCTCTGCGCGTCCGCATCAAGAATTACAAGCTCTGTTGCAAGCTCCGGAATCAGACGGCGGCAGTTTCTTTCATAGTGCGTGCGCAGCTCGGCAAGCGTTGCGTCCGACACCTCTTTACTGCGGAAGGCCCGCACGGATCTGCGGTTTTGAATCATGGCGATGTAATTCATAAAACACTCCTTTCTCTTTCACAATGCGGTTCCAAATACTTATTTCTGTCGGACGAACTTGTCCGCCGTGGCGCGGCAGATGGGACAGATGAAGTCATCGCGTAATGTTTCGCTCTCGTGGATGTACCCGCAGACACTGCATTTGAAACCGCCGCCGACCATTTCGCGGTACACCGTGGCGGTGGGTGGTACAGCCTTGCCCCGCGCGGCGTAGGCGTTGAGCGTCAGCACCTCGCCGCTGCCGAACACCTCTGCCTCCGTCGCCTGCCCGACATAGATCGTGTAGCTTCCAATCTCCAGCCGGTCAATTACACGGCAGGATACCCGGGAGACCATACTGTCGGTAAGGTAGGGGTTTCCGACCTCATCGCGTCTGACCTCGTATGGGGAAAACTTATCCGCGACACGGCCGGAGCGGTAGCCGAAATCGTTGATGAGCGCCGCGGGCGCATCGTGGGCGAGCAGCGTTACGCAGAAGCTGCCCGCCTGCTCGACCGCTGCGGCGGTCACATTCTCGCGATTGACGGCAATGGTAAACTTTGCAGGGAAGCTGCTGGTCACCTGATGGAATGAATTGATGATGCAGCCGCTGTCTTTTCCGTCAGCGTGGGCACTGAGCAGGCACAGCGCGTAGTCCATCTTTTGGTAAGCTTTCTTGTCGATCATGGCGTTGTCCTCCTGTCGTATTTGGCCTTGCCGTTATTTAATAGTAGTATATCAGAACTCTGTAAAACCAACTGTTGCATTTGCAATATCGTTGTCCCCGGCGGAAGCAATATTGGCAAGGGTGCTCCCCGCGCTTTTTCCCTGCCCTTGCGTTGATACAAAAAGCCGCACAGCCCCTACGAACTCTGCCTGTTCTCAGGCAGAGCGAACGGCGCTGCACGGCTCAATGATTATTTGCGGTGAAATGGATTGCTCATTGCAGGCCGGTCACCATTCGCTGTTTTTGATCGGTCCGTTCTGAAAACAAGAGCATCTTTCTGCTCTTATATGTAAGGGCTTTCTTTCAATATGGCTGTTATTTTTTCCAGAGACTGTGGAGGTTGCAGTAGGCATAGGCCGCCTCCACCTCATCGCCCTTGCACAGGGCGAAGCAGGCTTCCGGCTTCTCGCCGGGATGCAGCTCCTTGCGCTGGTTGCCCTGCTTCGTCTGGATGGAGATCCATTCGATGTAGTGCTCCGGCAGCATGGGATGCTCCGCCTCGCCCACCTTGACATGAACGGTGCTCCCCTCGACGGTATAGACGGGGACATGCTTTTCCACCGAAGCGTCGGTGGTGCCGGGGATTAGCTCGTGCATCTTCTCGCCGCAGCAGACCACGGGCACACCCGTGTCCTTCACCATGGCGATGAGGTTTCCGCAATGCTTACAAATAAAAAATCTCTGTTTCATGGTGATCTCCTTTCTTCGTCCGTTGATTTTAGTCCAGCACCAGCGTGGGCGCGGCATAGGTTCTCGCTTTCAGCTCGCTGTTGAGCATATAGAGACCCTTGCTGTCCCCGCCGAAAAGCTCCATTTTGGTGATGAGGTCGGAGGCGTTCTTCTCCTCCTCGCCCTGCTCCTTGATGAACCAGTCCAGTGTCTGCATGGTGCGGAAGTCCCGAATCTCGTAGGCGGCGGCGTAGATCGCGTCGATGCTGGCCGTGACGTACTTCTCATGCTCCAGCGCCTTTTTCAGCGGAGTCATGTGATCCCCGCGCTCCCACTCCGGCTTGGCCACCGCCTCGAAGGTGACCGCCTCGTTGTTGTTTTGCATATACTGATAGAACAGCAGCGCGTGGTCGCGCTCCTCCTGCGCCTGCACCTTATACCAGTTTTCAAATCCGTCCAGACCCACCTGCGCATAGTAGTTGGCGAAGTCCAGATAAAGGTACGCCGAATAGAATTCCTTGTTGATCTGCTCGTTAATGAGCTTTGCCACCGTCTGATTCATATCCTGATCCTCACTTTTATAAAAATGTTATTTTCAAAAGCTGGGAAACATTTCACAAGACCTGCATTTCATATGCGCTATTTATAGTCGGATGCCGAAGCCTGATCTCACTTTTATTGTAGTGTAGTTGTCATTTGTTGTCAATTCCGTTTTTTCAAGGCTTTTGTGTCACTTTTCACTTGTGATCCCATGAAATCTGATATAGGAAACCTTCAGCCATACAGCGTTCTCATAAAAAGCGTGATTCAGCAGGTGGGATGTTGCTGAGCACAGCATCCTCACCGCGCCGGCTCAGCGCTTTCCGGTGGGAACATCATCCTCCAACACCTGCACCGCGCATTTCATTGCGCTGGCATAGCCAAAGTACCGGATCTGCACCTGATTGGTTCGAACCACATTGATGATTTTGTAAAAGCTGCGATGAGAGAGCGCGTTGGGTTGAATCCAGACCGCATCCGCCGCCTTGATCATATCCGCGTTGGGTCTCTGCTCACGGTTGATAAAGGTGACGTTGGGAAGAAGCGGGCGAATCGCCTTGCGCCAGGAGTCATGGCCGCCGAAGGCAACGACTCTTTTTCGCGTGGAATAAGGAAATCTCAGTTCTGCCGCTTTATCCGGTTCCGGCCCCCCCATTTCAACGGCATTGGCCTGCGTAAAAACCAGCTCCCGGAGTTCAGCGAGTTCCGTCCTCTCGGCAGCCGCCCGCTTCTCCACGTTTTCGGTGCGCTCCTTAACCATTTCCATTTCGCGCCGGATCTGATAGAGATCTTCCCTGTATTTCTCGTTGGATTCCCTTAGCCGTCTGATTTTAGCTTTCAGCTCATCAATGTCGTCTTCCTTATCAATGTTGACTGCATTTTCGGCATCAGAGTCGCTGAGTCCTTTCGGAAGTGCGGCAGAGGGATGTCGGAAGTCATGCCGCCAGTCCCTGCTTTGCATCTGTATGTCCAAAGCGATTTGAAGATATAGCTCCAGACCCTTCGCAGTGCCTTTCTCCACGCCTGCTGCCTCGAAAACCTCTGCCATTCCGTCGCTGTCAGAAACCGTTCGCGGCATTACGATTCCCGTAAGGCCATACAGGATCTGCGGAATATTCAGTTTCCAGTCAGACACAGATGATTCCAATGGCGCGTAGAGGGGCGTGTTCAAATAGTTGAGTCGATATAGGTCCGCCTTTCGATCGTTCCAGTCGATGGGCACGATGTCTTCATCCCTTGCAAAATCCGCATCCGCACGCTTATGCTGATGTTCCAGATTGCTTTCTTCATCAAACCCATCCGTGAGATTATCCTGCTCATCGAGTGCGCGTGCGTTCCATGGCAGCTTGCGCGCCGCGGCCACCAGAACGGCAACCGCAGCATTATAGGTCCATGGGATATCGCTTCCGGCTTCTATGAGGCACAGATAGCCAAAGCAGGTTTCATACGGGTCGTTGACTTCAAAACGCAAAAGGCATTCCGCAATGTCGGCGTCCAGGTTTTCTATAAGGTCTTCTTGCTTAACCATCTGTGCGGAATGTGCGAACAGGGCGAGTGAGAACCGTCTGTGCCCTGCATCGTCGGCCGCATCTTCCATAGCGAGGCCCTGCATAGCCATAGCTTGCAGCCGATCCATTTCGTCTATGGCGAAGGTTTCCGCTCTGCTCATTCCGCAGTTTCCGCTTATATCCTGCAGCTCTTGGAAAGGAAGCGCGGCTTTCGGAGCCAATACATAGCGCGGTATGTTTGGCGATTTCTTTTCCTCCCGTTTTTCCACGAGTCTCTTATGCAGTTTGCGGCACTCGCTCATGATGGAATCCGATTGTCGCAGTAATTCGGTCTGCTTCTTACACAGCGGAGCGTCACAGGCGAAGAAGATGCCCAGAAACTCCCAATACTTCTCTATGAACCGCTTCATAGCCCGTTCCTTTACAACGGAAGGGACCAGGGCCATGACAGCGTTAAAGCGCTCCCGCGGGGACAGACTTCCGAGATCCTGCTCCGGTTTCTGGTGAGCCACCGGTTCCGTGCGCTGGGCAGACACGTCATTGATATAGGCTTGAAATGGATTGTCCCGCGGGTCACGTTCCCGGATCAGCTCCATCACGCCCCGCAGCACGATCTCTTCGTGACACGGGTCATAAATATCCGGCAGTCGAACAGACATCAGCGCTTCCTGAGAAGAATTAAAATAACAGTACGCAGCGGGGAGCCTTCCGTCATGTTTCAACTCATCCAGCATAAAGATTGCAGCTGCCAGCGTGATGTAATACAGGTGATCCACCCCGTCAACAGAATGGTTCAGAGCGCTGCATTCATTGATCCACGCTGTTAATAGGCCGGTATCTAAATTTTCATAGAGTGACCCGAATCGTTTTCTGATTTCAGGTAGCAGGTTGTAAACAGCGGCCTTGCGGCGCTTCAGGATAGGGCCGACAAGATCATAGATCTTAGGCACATTGGGATGGGAACTGTTTTTCCGCGCAAAGCGAATGGCGTCATCAAAAGCATCACCAATCAGCTTCCTGTCTGTACTTTCCAACGCATTGCGTGGGTTGCGGCCGTTCTTTTTCTTTGCCATATGACATCCTTTCGTATGAAAGCCGGTATCTGCGTTTGGTGCAGCATCAGTCGGTCCACAGATTTAGTTCTTTCTGCCTGCATGGATTTCTCGTACTAAGGCGCCTATTTTCAATAGGCGGGCTATTCTGAGTGAGAATATGTGTTCAAAAATGTATTGGAAACTGTCAGTTCATATCGAAAGAATACCATACTGTGCGGTTTCTGTCCATCTGGAAACATGAGGGCGGTGCTTACCAGCGGCTTTCCCAAAAGAAAACCCCTGCGCCCGCTCAATGCTTGGAAGGACGCAGGGAACTTGCTATTATGCGGCTTTAGCGAATGGCATCCTTAAGGGGCTTGCCGGGCTTGAAGGTCGGCACCTTGCAGGCAGGGTAGGTCATGGGTTCGCCGGTGCGGGGGTTGCGGCCCACACGGGCAGGGCGCTCCTTTACCTCGAAGCTGCCAAAGCCCACCATCTGCACCTTGTCTCCGCTCTTCATGGCGGTTTCCACTGCGCCGGTAAAGGCGGCGAGAGCCGCTTCGCAGTCCTTCTTCGTCAGGCCGCTGTTTTCCGCCATGGCGGCGATCAGTTCGGTTTTATTCATGGAAATCATTCTCCTTTTTGTTGCAGTATGCCTGTATTATAGCGGGAAAAGGGAGAATCTGTCAACTGCGGGACTCTGCCATTTCTGTGACGCCCCGTGGCGAACCGTATGTATCAGGCTCCCCAGTTGTTTGTTGCCAGTTTCTTCATGTAGGCCCAAGTCTGCGGCGCGGCATTCCGAAAGGTTTCCATGCGTTTTTCATTGCCGCTGTATGTGATCCAGTGGACGAAGCAATCGGCAAAAAATTCCCGGCTATTGGTCTTGGCATAGTCCCGCAGACTGGAGTTCTGCGATTCTGCCAGATACAGCCGTTCATGCTCTGCGGGAAAACCCAGGGCATAATCCAGAAAATGCCCGAACTCGTGGAGCGTCGCATCGGCCTCTGAGATGTAGATGGTTTTCCGGCTGTAATTGGTGGCTCCAATGCAGCTCATGTTCAGTTTCTTGCTGAGGCCGCCCATGTAGTCGAAGTCGATGCAATATGTCCAGCCGGTGGCGTTGAAGGCATCGAGGACCTGTTCGGGTACTTTCCGCAGTTCCAGCAGGAAATCGTTGACATTGACACCTGCCGCATTCACCATCGTCACCGGTGCAGGCGGTTCCTCGACGTGGAAGCTCTGTGTCAGGACAGCATGAAGAATGATTGCCGCTTCTCCGCGCGTCACGAGCGCATTGGTATCCGTATCATCAGAGCACAGCCTGAGCTCCCGCCCCACGCGCAGGATGTTGTCAGCCGTGCTGAGCGATGTCTCTCCCTCGTAGAGCGTGCTGTCATAAACCGGAACATCCGCAGCGGCAAAAGTACTCTCAACCAGCACGCTGCGACATATCGGTGAGCGCGGCACGGAGAGTGCGGTTTCGTTCAGCCAGCCCTGCCGGTAGGCTTCCGCGACGCTGCTTCGACCCACATCCTGCCAGTTGTCACCGATAGTTTCGACACCATAGGCGCGGCAGAGCATGACAGCCCATTGCTCCACAGTGATGAGCTGTTCCGGCGAGAAGCATTCATTCCCCATTCCGGCGACGATCTCACATTTGGCCAGATACATCACGCTCTCATAGCAGTCCGCAGACTCCGGTACGTCATCAAAGCCTGTGCAGGCAGCGGAAGCAGCTGTGGGCAGGATCACTGCCAGGACAAGGGTGCAGACAGCCAACGCTGTTCTTCTAACGATCATCTTCATAAGTTCCTCCATATTCTTGTTCTTTCTCTGTCCTGTATCCTCCGGTAGAGTAGGCTCTTCTGGATGCGCCATGGTGACGCTACCCTATGGACAGAATTTTGAGAGTAAAAACGTCACAGTCCCCCCTTGGCGGGAGGCTGTGACGTTTTGTGCTTTGTCAGCCGGTATAAATTGCTGGTGAGACTGCCGTTGGAACGGTGGCGGTTCTGCTTCTCGATGAGCTGCCTGCGCTCAAGATCTGCCAAGGCCCGCTGGACTGTCCGCGGCGAAAGTCCCAATTCACGGGCAATGGTCTTGATCCCAGGCCAGCAGACACCGGAGGCATCCGCCCGGTCCCGAAGGTAGATATAGACCGCCTTCTCCCGGTGGCTCAGATGCTCCTCGGCGTAGATAAAGTTGAATTGACTCATCTGCTTCCCTCCATGTTATAGGGATTCTTTGTGCAGCTCCGATGGATGCTGCGGATGAGTTCGCTCTGGTCAACATAGGCAATCTTTCGGGCTGCCCGCTCCGGCATTCGATAGCCGTCCGGGTCAAAGGTGATGCCCCAATCCAGGAAGAGACGCAGCTTGGTGCGCATGGGATGAGTTCCCGTTTTCATCACCACAAATTCGCCCTTGGGGATGGATTTCAGTTCATCTGGCGTCATGAGAGCGCGCTCCATCATCTGCAAGGACTGGCTGCTCTCCTTTCCCTGACTGACAGAGCCGGACAGCACGGTCCTGCTGCCGAGGGCGGCGGAGAGTGCATCTGCCGTTTTGCTCTGGGGCGAAAAGCCGCCGAAGATGGTGTCCTGGCAGTTGTCACATA
>ENA-ORTY01000946-ORTY01000946.1-human-gut-metagenome-genome-assembly--contig:-NODE-946-length-35220-cov-6.184445_pt1 | contig 35220 bp, 51 predicted proteins | sample MGYA00241917_ERZ509198 | MGnify/ENA primary metagenome ERZ509198 (study PRJEB26280, sample SAMEA2338857) | human gut metagenome | biome: human gut; feature: human-associated habitat; material: faeces...
CGCGAGCTGGGTTCAGAACGTCGTGAGACAGTTCGGTCCTTATCTGTCGCAGGCGCAAGATATTTGAAGGGAGCTGTCCTTAGTACGAGAGGACCAGGATGGACATATAGAGGGTGAATCAGTTGTTACACCAGTAGCATAGCTGAGAAGCCAAGTATGGAAGGGATAAACGCTGAAAGCATCTAAGTGTGAAGCCCACCCTAAGATAAGATATCTCATACCGTCAAGGTAGTAAGATTCCATGAAGACTACATGGTAGATAGGTTGGAGGTGTAAGTATAGTAATATATTGAGCTAACCAATACTAATAAATCGAGGGCTTAACCACGAAGAGTTAAGAAGAAAAAAAGAAGAAGGAGTTTGCGAAGTTTTTCTCTATGTAATTTTGAGTGTACTTAAAAAAATATGAATAATTTTCAAAAATGAGAGAATAATATATTTACAAAAAGTAAAAAAGGTGATATATTAAAGAAGACATTTGAGAGAATGAAAATATAAGGAAAGTATACAAAACATTTCTGGTGATGATAACATAGAGGAAATACCTGTACCCATACCGAACACAGAAGTCAAGCTCTAATGTGCCGAAAATATTTGCGGGTTACCCTGCTGAGAAAATAGGTTGTCGCCAGTCTTATATTCCTCTTTAGCTCAGTTGGTAGAGCGCTCGGCTGTTAACCGATAGGTCGTTGGTTCGAGTCCAACAAGAGGAGCCATTGTAAAAATGAAAAATAGTTGTAATCCTTGATATTAAGGTGTTACAGCTATTTTTTTATTTTCTTAAAATTAGCTAAAAATGGTCAAAAATGGGCTATTTTTGTAGTAGATTACCCAAAAATTACCCAAGAAAGATAACAATAAATGGTAATTAATATATTATAAACTATCTATTTTTTCTGCACTTTGCTCATCTAATTCTTTAAGAACATCTGCATATATGTTTAATGTTGTTTGTATATCAGCGTGACCAAGTCTTTCAGATATTGTTTTTATATCTACACTTAGGAATAATAAAATAGTAGCATGAGTATGTCTTAAGTCATGAAATCTTATATTTCTAATTTTATTTTTATCTTGCCACTTATCAAACCAACTACATATACCATCTATACTTAAGCAATCAAACAAATAAGGCTCTTTATAATTTAAAAGGTCAAGTAATTCATAATATAATTTCAAATAGCTTAAAACCGATTTTGGCAATGATTTTTGCCTAATTGAACTATCGTTTTTTGGGTATTTAGTATATTTACCTTTGCCAGTTAGATAATGCCTAGATTTATTTACATCAAAAGTTGCATTTTCTATAGATAAATCTTCTCTACACAATCCAAAAAGTTCAGACCTTCTCATACCTGTTTTTAAGGCTAATAGTATAATAAGTCTTCTAGCTACTTCATGTAGTTTTTTATCAAGAAAAATAGTATTATCATAATAGTATTCTTTAAATTCTTTTTCTAACAGATTACATGCTGTTTTAAACTCATTGAAATTATAGTAATTAATTTTTTCTCTTTTAATTTTTACAAGTTCTTTGACTCTATTTTCATCTGTAGTATTTGTAAATGTTATTTTTATTTTACTACAAGGATTTTTATTAAGTAATTCACAATCTACAGCATATTCTAAGCAAGCATGAATAATGCTTTTCCATTTCTTAACTGTGTCTGGTTTTACTAAATTATTTTCTTTTCGTTTTTCATAATTTGTTTTCGTGTTTTTTATTGTATTAAAGTAGTTTTCTAATTTTTGTTTTGTTAAATCCTTTAATTTTATATTGCCAATATAAGGCAATATACGGTTATTTAAAGCTCCTAAATATTTTTTGACACATCTTTCACCAGCATTTGGTCTAACTTTATTATCTAGCCATATTTGTGCAAACTCTGTGAATGTATAATTAGTGTTAATAAAATTACCTTTTTTTATTTGCTCTACGAATAATGCTAACTGTTTTTCTGCTTCTTTATCATCTTTAGCTTCAACAGTTGTTCTATAAGGAACTTTATTTAACATATAATATAATCTAGCTTTACCATTGCCATATAATTCATAACTGCCTTCACGACGTTTTTTATTTTCTTTTGTTGTAGCTTGTTTAATTAATTCTTGTAAAATTTCTGTATCAATAGCTACTTTTTTAGACACAAAAAATACCTCCATTTTTTTCAAATATTTTGTTGATAAACACTTGAAAATGAAGGCATTTACATATATAATATAAGTACAATTCACTTTTAAGTGTTTTGTTGGAGGAAAATGTATCAGGTCGCGAAACTTTGAATACATTTTCCGTTTTTTTATTTTAAGAAATCATATCTAAAAAGTCATCTTCAGTAATTATTTCTAAATCTTGTCCTTTTTCTATTAGTTGTTCTGCTTTTAACATTTTATTACTTTTTGTTCCAGTTTTAAAATTTCCATAGTCATCTCTTCCTACAACCAAATAGTTAGTATTTTTGGTTACATTTCCTTCAGGAATACCACCTCTATCTGCAACTAATTTCATTGCGTCTGCTCTTTTTATATCTAAAGCTCCAGTAAATACAAAGTATTTTCCAGTTATACTAGTATCAGCATTTGTATTAATTACAATATTTTTAATTTTTTCATAGTCAGATATTTTAGTTCCATAATGCTTATTTTTAGATTTTGAGTGAGCAGAAATTAATGAATTATTATAATATCCTTTTTGATAATTAATTTTATCTAATAGAGTATCTATATCACTTACATTATGTTCTTTTAAAGCTTTTAGTACTATTTGACCGCAAGCTATAGCATCAGAATCTGCATTGTGGTGTTGAAGCGGAATATTAAGAAATTCGCTGATTGTATCAAGTTTATAATTTATTAACCTAGTCCATGTCCTTTTAGCTAACATTAATGTATCTGCATATTCAAAATGTGGAATATTTATATTATATAATGTACAACCTTTAATTATTTTTGATATATCGTATCCTGCGTTATGTGCAAATAAGAATTTGTCATGTATTATATTACAAATTTCATTCATTACAGATTGAACATTAGGTGCATCTTTTACCATTTCTTCTGTAATACTATGTAAATTTACTAGCATAGGATCAAAAAAGGCTTCTCCAGGATTTATTAATGTTGATAATAGTTTATTTACTTTACCATTTGAAAATTCATAGATAGATACTGCACATGGGCTATATTCATATCTATTTGCAACTTCAAAATCAATAGTTAAAAAATTTTTCATATTAATTTTTTCCTTTCCTATTCTTCAGATAGTTTATATATTTTTGAGTTTCTTCTATATCTTCAGAGTCTAAACCATCAATATTAATGTCATTTTTATTAAAAGAGTCAAAAAAATAATTAGCATCTTTATTAAGTATCTTACAAAGAAGTTGCAAAGTTTCTACATCAGGGTTATTTAAACCTGATTCCCAATTTGCAATAGAAGTGTTAGAAGTTTTTCTTCCTAATTCGCATAAAGAATTTGCTAAATCTTTTTGAGTCATCTTTTTTTCAAGTCTAGCATGTTTAATATTTTTATTTAAAAACATATTTTCACCTCTCTTGTTGAAACAACTATATTTTAGCACACATTTTTTTATATGTAAACATAAAAATCCAGAAAATCTGAAAAAATCTTTAAAAAACGTATTGACATTTCAAAAAAAATGAAATAATATAAAAATAAATTCAGATATTCTGAAATACGAAAGAAGGTGAAAAAGATGTCAATTAGTTCAGAGATTCATTTATATTTAGTTAAACATAACATTTCACAAACTTGGCTGTCAGAAAAGGCAGGTATTGCATTACCTAAATTAAATGCATCATTAAAAGAAAAACGAAAATTACCAGTAGATGAATATGAAAAGATAGTTAACGCTTTAGGGGTAAATGCGAATACATTTATAAGATCAAAATAATCGCGACCTGATACAAAAGGAGATAAAAAATGGATAAAACTAAAAGAAATGAGGTAATTCTCACATTAGCAGAAATTAATAATATTATTGAAGATTTGGAGAGGTTATATTCAAGAAATAAAGAAGCAACCGATGTGACTAATCAGTTGCTACATGCATATGAGATAAAAGTTACATTATTAAATAACATCTAATTCTTTATTGATATAGATATTGTTATCGCTTAATGTGATTTTATCGAAAACTTGAATACGAAAATCATGATTACAATTTTCCTGACACTCTTTAAGAGTTTCGTATATTTTATCATATATATTATTTTTTACATTATCCGAATATATGGCAGTATATAACGGTGTAAATAATACGTATGTAAATTTTATATGGTCCTTTGGAGTATTAGGAAATGAAATATTAGGATATGAATCTTCATCAGATATAAAAAGTCTAATATCTTTTAAGCCGTTTGCACAGCAAGTTGTAATCATTATACAAAAGTCATCAATATTATTACAAACAATATTCAATTTAGTTCACCTCACTTTCTAATAAGGAATTATGAGGTAATTATAGTACAAATTAGTTTACTAGTAAAGGAGATGAAAACAATGTTATATACAGCAGAAGAAATAGCTAAAAAATATGGTGGTGAAAATAAAAATATAACTTCTTATACAGTTACTCAGCAATGGATAAAAAAAGGGTTGAAGCATATAAGAGGAAAGGGAAAATCTTACTTATTTAAAATAGAGTGGGTAGAGGAATTTTTAGAACAACAGGCAGATATATCTATACAACATAAGAATAATAATCAAAAATTTAATTTTAATAAAAGTAAAATACACAATAAAAGATGTTTTGTTGTGTAGGAAGGAGGAAAAAGATGTTTTGTTTATTTAGTTTTATATTTTTATTTGTAATAATATCACAACTGGAAAATGATGTTATTAGTATTCAACAATTTCTTTTTTATTCAATATATGGAACTGCAATGTTTTATTATACAAGTAAAAAATATTGGAATAACAATGCTAAAAGATACAAAAATAAAAGAACTAATGCCCCAAAACGCTAATTAAAGACATTAGTTCTTAAAAGTACATAGCTATACTTTCTTTATGTATTTTATCACGGATTTTTATTTTTATCAACAATAAAGTGCAAATATATTTAGGAAGAGAAGCGGAAAGGAGAAAGTATGTCAAATGAACAAAAGTTATTAACTATGAAAGTAACACATTTCTTTTTAGGAACATTAAGAATGAAGAATACATCAATAGGTTACTGTTACTGGATAGATGCCGTAATTTATTACATAAAAAAGTATGAGAAAGAAGAATATATATATTGTTTTGAAATAGACGAAATTTATACATACTTATCATATAAATACGATAAAGACTTCAAAAATATTGAAAAGCTAATGCGTTATGCAAGAGAAGGAAGTCAATATAAAGAATATTTTAAAACAAACAGATTAACAAATTCTCAATTTTTTATAAGATGTATAGATGAATTTATGCCGAACAAATTAGAAAAATTATTGTTTCATAAATAGCAGTGCTAAGTAGTACTGACAGTCGAAAGCACAAGAGAGGAGAACAAAAAATGGATTATGTTAGACAACTTGAAGAGTTTTATTCTTCGTTAGATTATAATAATTTATCTACTAATGCTATTGCAGTATATTCCGTTTTGCTACATATAGCTAGTAAGACTAAATTTTTAAAAGAATTTAACGTTGCTAATACTACTCTTATAAGCAAATGTAGTTTAACAATAAAACAGTTACAAAATGCGAGAAATGAATTAATTACAAAAAAATATATTGCTTACAAAAAAGGTAGAAACCAAAACGACGCTCCAAAGTATTCAATATCAATACTTTACAATGATGGCAATGTAAAAATAGGACAAACAGAAGGACAAGCACTGGGGCAACCACACAGGCAACCAGTAAGGCAAGCACTAGGGCAGCCACTGGGCTATATTAATACACTACACTATAACACTACACTAGACTTATTTTTTAATTATATAAATAATAGCGCGCAAGATTTTTTTGAAAATGGAAAAGATAAAATAAATCTTCAAGACAAAGCAATTATAGTTATGCATTTAAAAAAGCTAGGAGTATTTGTTGAAGATACACGAATACTAGAAGTGTTTACAGAAATTAAATTGCTAGAAATAAAAATATTTTATTGGGCGATTAAAGAAATATACTTTAGTGCATATAGAGTGTATTTAAATAAACTAACATATAACAATTTATGCCTTCGTTTTTTGAAGGCAAAAGAATATGTTGCTACAGAAGAAGGAATCGACTTAGAAAGGATGATAGCGTATTTTATTAAATGCTTACAAACAGAATTAAAGGAGGGAAAATAAATTATGAACAACATAGTAGAAAGATTAGAGTATTACAAGAGAAGGGAAAAACCAGAAAAATATACGCATTATAAAATTGAAGGACAGGGACCGAATCATTTATCAAAAGTAAAAAAAGAAAGAGATTATTATTACTATAAATGTGATTATTGCAACGAAGAAATAAAAATATTAAAAAATGAAAAAAATGTAGATGGCAATAATATAGCATCTGGAGGATTGTGGAAAGTACCACAATCATTAACACACGAAGATTGCAGTTTTTATTTAGTATTATGTAATAAGTGCTTAAAGCCAGTTGTAGAGCAATTTGAAAGAGTCGAACTGAGAAAAATAGAAAAATAAATTATAATCATATTCCAAAAATAGATTGAAAAGAGGTGCAAGATGAAATTCTATGATAAGTATCTTTATAGAGCTGCGGAAGAGATAAAAGTTATTGTTATTATACTATGTTTATTTTTTACAGGATATATTTTAGGAAGTATTGTTACAGTTAACTCAATAAAAAATGAAAGTAATAATTTTATTAATGAGTACGAAAGGAGAAATTATGTTAGAGAAGAAAACATATGAAATTGAAATAGATGAATCTATAACTGGAAAGCAAAGACCTAGAATGAATATTTATACAGGAAAAGCCTATACACCAACAAAAACAAAAAATTATGAGTATTTGGTTAAGCAAATATTTATAAATAAATATCCGAATTTTACACCGATTGAGGGAAGAGTGGCTATGACAATAATAGCGTATTTTGAAATACCAAAAAGTACAAGCAAAAAGAAAACAGCCGAGATGATTTGTGATGAAATAAGCCCAACTAAAAAACCAGACTGGGATAATATCGGAAAAATAGTAAGTGACGCATTAAACAAATTTGCTTATAAAGATGATTCACAAATAACAGATGTAAGGATATTTAAAAAATATTCAACAATACCAAAAGTAATTGTTAAAATATTAGAATACTAGAAAGAGGTGTAAAAATGGAAAGAATGATAATAGAAACTGGAAAAACAGAAAATTGTGTGCTAATTCCAGTTAATGAATATAGAGAGTTGTTAGAGATAAAAGGAAGATATTTAGAATTAAAAGAAAAAAATATAGTAGGAATACCTATAGATATGAAAGAAAGGAGAAACAAATGGTAATAGTATCATTTTTTGTAGGAATAGTAATTGGTTTTACTATGTCAGCAATATTAAATGCTTCTTCAGAAGCGGATAAGAAAAGTGAAATAGAAGTATCCACTTATAAAACTAAAAGTAAAATAGACCGTGTATTAATATCAAAAAATATTAGTGATGAAATAAAAATAGGGCAAGAATTTGTGGGAAAAGAAGCGGAAGTAGCAAAGCAAGCAATTGACTTTTTTAAGGGAAAATATATAGAAAGAAAATTATAAATTAAAAGAAATAGAGGAATAAAAGATGATAATAGTAAGTCAAGATAAGAAAAGTATTGTTATTATAGATAATGTTACAACTATTTGGATAGAGAATCCAGAAGAAAATGATAGTGAAAAATTCTCTATTGAAACATCTGCAGAAGTCGACAAATGCTTGGGATATTATGAAACTGAAGAAAGAGCAAAAGAAGTTTTAAAATCAATAAAAGCAGCTTATCAATCGAACAAAATATTAGAATGTTCAGAAAGTATAAGTCAAAATATAATAGCAGAAAAATTTTTGGAAATAGGTATGATACCATTTGAATATAACATGCCAGAAAAATAAAGAAAAGGAGATAGCAAATGATAGAAAAATGCAAGTGTGGAAGTAAAGAACTATTTATAGAAATACAAGGACAAAGAAGAGGTTTATATTGCGCAAAATGTGGAAAATGGCAAAAATGGATAACAAAACAAGAATTACAGGTAGCGAAATTCAAAGGAATTAAAATTATTTGGGGAGAAGAAAAAGATGACAGAAGATGAGATAAGAGAAAAAATAAAAAAATTAGAAATAAGAATGGAAGAATATTTAGAAATTGGAAATACAAAAAGAGCTAATGAAATAAGAAAATGGGAAGAATTATTATATAAAATTGATGGAAGTCTTGAAAAAAGAATCAGTAAGCTGGAAAAGTTTATTAAGTCAAAAGATTTATGGAAAAGTTATTTGAATTTTTAATTAGGTTAAGGAGGAAAGAATAACTATGGATTTAGATGATGAGGAGTTAATAGCGACAAGAAAACTACATGGGCAGAATGACGGATTATATGAAGATAAAACAATCTAAAGGGATAAAGAAATAGATATATTAATTAAAGCAAAGAGAAAACTAAGGGAAGAGTATTATTATCAGAGCGAGAGAAAGATAAGAAAAAAATAGAAGAACAACAAGAAAAAATAAATTATTTAGAGAACAATAGAAAACAAGTAAAAGAGCAAATACAATCAGCAGAAATAGAACTAAGTTTTGCAAAAGATATGCTGACGGATATTTAGGGGGGTAGAAGATGAAAGTAGCTAAAAATATAAAATTAGAACAACTTAAAACACATGGCTTTAAATATGGAGCAAGAGAAAAATTTATATATAAGACAAAAGAAAATGGTTTGGAAGCAAGAATATATGTAGATTTACAACCTTGTCACAATAAAAATAATCATCTATATATAGAAAGTGATAGTCATTCTATACCAGATAAAATAATAAATAAAATATATGATTTAACAAAAGAAGGATTAATAGAAAAAGAATAGGAGGAATAATACATATGAGTTTTGAAAGAAAACTAAATAGGAATAAATTAAAAAAAGCACAAGGAAACAATAAAATAAGAAATGCTTGGAAATATTTTCAAAAGCAAAAAAATAATAAAAAATAAATAAGAAGCGGAAAGGAGAGAATATGGAAGAATTAACAAAAGAAATTATTCATAAAATAGAAAGTGATCTAAGAAAGTATCCAGATTGGATATTACGAATAGAAGCGGCTGGATTAGGAATTACATCAAATACATATAAAGACTTTAAAACTTATGATTTCAAATCATTAGTAGAAAAGAGTGCAGAATATGATGAAGAAATAAAAAGAAAAATAATTGCTATAGAAAGTGTATATGATAAAAGATTAAGTGAAAAAAGAAAAAAGTTAATAGATTTAAGATATTTTCAAAATGAACCTAGATATGTAGTAATGCAAGAGTTAAATATAAAAGATAAAAACGAATACTACAGAATTAGAGACTGGGCAATGTTGTCTTTGGCTAGAGTATTAGGTTACTTAAAAGACGAATAAAAATAGTTAGACAAAATAGAGACAAAACAAAGACATTTTTATAGACAAAAAATATATGTCAAGCTATAATACAAGTAATCCCAGAAATGGGAACCCCGAAAAATTCCTACAAGAAAAACGTCAGAAATGGCGTTTTTCTTTTTGTAATAAAACTTGAAAGGAAGTTGTTTGTGCAAGAATACGCGGAAAAATTTTATAAGTCAAAAGCATGGCAAAAATGTAGAGAAGCTTTTATAAACAGTTTGCCAAGTAAATTATGTAATAGATGTAATGAAAGACCAGGAAAAATAGTACATCATAAAACACCAATTACACCTAACAATATAGATAATCCATATATTACATTAAGTTTTAGTAATCTTGAATATTTATGCCAAGAATGTCATAATGACGAACATTTAAAAAGAGGTGCGGTAAGACAAGAAGTAGAGTTTGATAGTGATGGCAATTTAATAAAAAGAGATGTAGTTAATTCAGAAAATATATATTTACCATTCATTACAAAACCTATAAATAAAAAGGTATATATAATATGTGGAGCTCCTGGAAGCGGAAAGACAACATATGTTAATGAGAATTCTAAAAGTGATGATATAGTAATTGATTTAGATAAAATAATAATGCAGTATACAAACAAACCTTTATATAGTAATACAGAAAAGTACATTAAGATAGCAATAAAAAGAAGAAATGAAATATTAAATAATTTAAACTTTTATCAAAGTAATATAGTTTGGTTTATAGTTTCTGCTCCAACAGCTATAGAAAGAAAGCATTGGAAGGAACAATTAAATGGAACTATTGCATTGATAGATACAAGCAAAGAAGAATGTTATAGAAGAATTGAGAATGACAACTTAAGGTCAAATAATATTATGAAATATAAAATTGCTATCATGAACTGGTTTATGAATTTTACTGATGGATATATAGATTTAAAAATACCCCCCCAGATAAAATCTAAAAATTATTTATAGGAGACCGTAGGAGAGGCAACCTCCAAAAAACATAAAAGTCATTTCTATACGAGGGGGGTATTAATAAAAGGAAGTAGGTGAAAGTATTGAAAAAAAAGGAAAAGCAAGCAATAAAAGAAGAAAAAATTAAGCAATTTAATACAATATTCGAAAATGTAAAAGGAAACAAGAGAACATTGATAGATGGCTTAATAGAGCAAGCTTGCTTTGTTTATGTTCAACTTAAAGAATTAAATGAAATTATTGAAAAAAATGGAGTAGTTGAAAAATTTAAGCAAGGAAAACAACAATTTAATAGAGAACAACCAGCTATGAAAAGTTATAATTCTTTATTAAAAAATTATAATGCAGTAATAAAAGAACTGTCAGAATTTTTACCACCAGGAAATGCAATACCTACTGAAGATGAATTCACCAGATATAAGCAAAGCAGAAATAAATGAATTATATAAAAGAATACTATAAAAAAATTGAAACTGGTGAAATAAAAGTATCCAGAAAAGTTAGAATTGTATATGAAAAGCTGGTTAAGGATATAGATAGTCCAAAAACAATAAAAATATATAATGAAGATACTGAAGAAACAGAAGAACATAAATATATTTTTGATGAAGATAAAGCTTTAGATGCTGTAGAATTTATAGAGAAGTTCTGTAAACATAGCAAAGGAAGAAAATGGGCTGGGCAACCTTTCATTTTAGAACTTTGGCAAAAAGCTTTTGTGTCTGCGATTTTTGGTTTTATAGATTCAGAAACAGGATTTAGAAAATATAAAAAGGTAATTTTATTCATTGCAAGAAAAAATGGAAAGTCAACACTAGCTGCTGCAATTGGTTTATATATGTTATTAGCTGATAATGAACCAGGAGCAGAATGTTATTCTATTGCAACAAAAAAGGATCAAGCTAAAATTTTATGGCAAGAAGCAAAAAGAATGATAAAAAAGAATCCAGTTCTTCTAAAAAGAGTAAAGCCACTCATTGCAGAATTATACTATGAAGAAGAAGAGGCAGTTTTTAAACCATTATCTTCAGAATCTGACTCTTTAGATGGATTAAATGCTTCTTTTGTTGCAGCAGATGAAGTTCATGCTATGAAAGATAAAAATTTGATTGACGTTACATATGATTCTATGGATTCTAGAGACCAACCAATTTTCTTAGAAACATCAACAATGGGAACTATAAGAGAAAATGTATTTGATAGTGAATATGAATATGCTACTAATATTATAAATGGATACGTTGACGAAAATTCTGATTTTGTAGATGAGACATTATTAGCAATTATATATGAACTTGACTCAAAAGATGAATGGACAGATGAATCTTGCTGGATAAAAGCAAATCCAGGCTTAGGAACAATAAAGAAAGTTAAAGGATTACGAGACAAAGTAGCAAGAGCCAAAATAAAACCAGATGAATTAAAAAATCTACTATGCAAAGATTTCAATATAAGAGAAACAAGTGTGTCAAGTTGGTTATCATATGATGAACTTAATAATGAAGAAACATTTAGTTTAGCAAAAATGAAAGTTAAATATGGAATCGGAGGAACTGACTTATCAAGAACAACTGATTTAACAGCAGCTAAAGTTATATTTATGATTCCAGGGCAAGAAAAGATATATGTTCTACAGCAATATTGGTTACCAGAAGATTTATTAGAAAAAAAAGTAAAAGAAGATAAAATACCTTATGATAAATGGGTAGAAAGAGGACTTTTAAGATTAGTACCAGGAAATAAAATTCATCCTAAAGAGGTTACTAAATGGTTTTTAGAAATTAGAGATGAATATGGAATATATTTGCCATGGATAGGATATGATGCCTGGTCAGCTGAATATTGGGTAGAAGAAATGTGTGGATATTTTGGAAAAGAAGCAATGATAGATATATACCAAGGAAAAAGAACATTATCATCACCTATGCAAAATTTGGGGGCGGATCTTCGCTCAAAATTAATAGTATATAATAACAACCCTATAGACAAATGGTGTCTAAGCAATACAAATGTTGACATAGATAAAAATGGAAACATGCAACCAGATAAAAGTAGAAACCTAAGATTACGTATAGATGGAACGTCTGCATTATTAGATGCTTATACAGTATTAGAACTAAAGAAAAATGATTATTTAAATATGATTGCAGCTTAAGAGGAGGATAAACAAAAAATGAAAATACGAAGCATGTTAGAAAATATATTTGGAAATAAAAAGCCAAAATATAAATATATAAATACATACAAGATGCTGAATGATAGTAGTTCAGCATTTTATAATTGGAATGGAAAAATATATGACAGTAGTGTTGCCCGAACCGCCATAGGAACAAATGGAATCAATGCTGGGAAATTAAATCCGAAACATATAAGAAAACATGAACAAACAATAGAAATATCTCCTAATAATAATATTAAAAATTTATTAATATATCCAAATCCATTTATGACAATGTTTGATTTCTTGCAAAAAATGATGATTCAAAGAGAAGAAAATAATAATGCTTTTGCTTATATAGATAGAGATAAAAATGTTCCAGGTATGAATGGAATATTAGGAATCTACCCTTTAAATTGTTCTTCAGTAGAATTATATGAAGATGAAGAAAACAATTTATATATAGAATTCAGATTTAGAAATGGGCAGACAAAATTTGCATCATATAACGATGTTATACATATAAGAAAACATTTTAATGAAAATGATTTTTGGGGTGCTAACAATTCTAAAGTTCTAAGTCAAACATTTGAAGTAATCAATACTACATCTCAAGGAATACGAAATGCTATAAAGAATACTTCATTCTTAAGAGGAATATTAGAATTTAAAAATGTATTACAACCAGATGATGTTGAGAAAAATGTAAAAGATTTTTCTGAAAGGTATTTGAGTATTAACAATAAAGATGGAATTGCATATACCGACCCAAGATATTCTTTCCATGAAACTAAACAAGATCCATATATTCCAAACAAAGCACAGATGGACTATAGCAAACAAGAATTATATGAATATTTTAATACTAATGAAAAAATTATAAAAGGAAACTACACAGAAGAAGAGTGGATTGCTTATTTTGAAACAACAATTGAACCATTTTCTATACAAATGAGTCAAGAAATGACTAGAAAGATATTTACTCCAACTGAGCTTACATACGGGAATGAAATTATACTAGAAGCAAACAGATTAGCTAATGCATCAAATGACACTAAAATAACAATTTGTAAAGATTTAGGACATTTATTTACTATAAATGAACAAAGAGAGATTTGGAATAGAGGCCCTGTTCCAGATGGAGATAGACGTTTGCAGTCATTGAACTATGTCAATGCTGATAAAGCAGACGAATACCAATTAAACAAGGAGGAATAGAAAAATGGATAAACCAAATAATGAGGCGATGCTAAAAAGATTAAAAGATAACAGAATGTATAGAATTTTTAGTGATTTACGAATTAGAAGTGAAGAAATACAAAATGAAGATGGCACAACACAACAAGAAATGATTGTAGAAGGACAAGCAGTAACATTTGAATCAGAAACAGTCTTATTCAAATGTGGAGATACAGAATATAAAGAAATTATTGACAGAAATGCTTTTTCAGAATGTGATATGTCAGATGTAATTTTTAATTACAATCATAGTGGAAAAGTAGTAGCAAGAACGAGAAATAAAACTTTAGAACTATTTTTAGATTCAAATGGATTAAACATAAGAGCAAGACTTGATGGAACAGAAGAAGGTCGAAAACTATATGAAGAAATCAAAGGTGGATACATAGATAGAATGAGTTTCTGCTTTACTGTTAAGGAAGAATCTTACAACAAAGAAGAACATCTATGGAGAGTTCTAAAAGTAGATAAATTATATGATGTCAGTGCGGTGGATATTCCCGCTTATGATACAACTTCAATTTCTTCAATTTCGGCAAGGAGTTCTCGCTTGGCGGTAGCTGAAAAAGAACAAAAAGCTCTGGAGAGAGCCCAATTGCGAAAAGAAGAAAATAAAAAAAATTTATTTAAAACATATTAAAGAAAGGAAAAGATGAAGTATGAATGAAAAATTAAGAAAAATTTTAAAAAGAAAGGCTGAAATAAGAGCAAAATTAAGTGCAAACATTGAGGGGACAATCGAATTAACAGAAGAAGAAATAAAGGCATTAAATGGAGAATTAGAAGATTTAAACAAAGAAGAAGAGGCAGCTTTAGAGGAAGATGAACAAGAAAAAGAAAGAAATAAAGCAGCTGCTATGACAGATGCGGCTTCTGGAAAAGGTGAAATTACTTTAAGAAAAATTGATAAACCTGGGGAGGAAAGAAGAATAAATAATTCTAAAACAGAATTAAGTGAAGAAGAAAAAAGCAAAAGAGGAAAAGCTTTAAGAGAGAAAAGAGCAATTACTGTAGATAATAGTAAAATTGCTTTAGCAACTCATACTGCAAAAGGAGTAACAGATACTTTCAATGAAGTATCTACACTTATTGATTTAGTAACTATTACTCCACTAGAAGGAGGAGAATCATATCAAAGAGGATATGTAAAATCTTATGGAGAAGGCGGAAAAACTACAGATAAGAAGTATAAAAAAGTAGAAACAATATTTGGATATGCAGATATTAATAAACAAAAAATAACAGCATATTCAGAAGAGCCAGAAGAAATTAAAAAGTTAGCAGATGCAGATTATCATGACAAAATTGTAAATGGTATGAATGTTGCCGAAAAGAAAAAAATGTCTAAATCAATATTAGTTGGTGATGGAAGCACAGGAGAATTTCAAGGAATATTTAGCAATCCTTCTGATTCAGAATTTGCAATTGAAAAAGAAAAAGATTTAGCTATTTCAAAAATTGATGACACAACACTAGACGAAATCGTATATAGTTACGGTGGAGAAGAAGATACAGTAGCAGATGCTTGCTTAATCTTAAATAAGAAAGATTTAAAGGCATTTGCAAAAGTTAGAAATGCTGATGGTAAAAAAGCATATAAAATTGTAAATCATGGAAATACAGGAACAATTGATGATGTACCATATGTAATCAATTCAGCTTGTAAAGCTTTAAGCGATGTAGCTACAGCAAAAGATGATTATTGTATGGCTTATGGTTCATTAAAGAACTACGAAGTCGGCGTATTTTCACCATTAGAAATAAAACAAAGTGAGGATTATAAGTTCGAAGAAGGACAAATTGCTCATAAAGGTGTTATTTTTGCTGGTGGTAATGTAGTAGCTTGGAACGGATTTGTAAGAGTAAAAAAAGGTGAAACAACAAATTCAGTAAAAGTAGAAGAGGAAGAAATTATATAAGGAAGAGAGGATTTTTAAATGGAAGTATTAGTAAAATATCAAGCACAGAAAAATTTTAAAGATAAAGTTACAAAAAAAGAAGTAAAGTTAAATGATGTTTTAGAAGTTAGCATTGAAAGAATGAAAGAACTAAATGCTAAGAATGCAGGTAGAGTAATAGACATAATAATAAAAGACAATGAAAAAGACGGGAATAGTACAGAAGAAAAAGATACAACTAAAGATGAAAATATAAAAGAAGACTTAGGAGTAAAAGAAACTAAATGTTCAAGAGAAGATTTAGAAAAAATGACAGTAAATCAATTGAAAGATTTTGCTGAAGAAAATAAAATAGAACTAACAAAAGAGAAGAAAACAGAAATCATAGAAGAAATTTTAAATAATTTTTAGGAGGAAGAGATATGTCAAATAGTAAGATTTTAAATATACAAGAATTAAGAGATGCAGTTGGATTAACTATATCTGACTTTGATACTGAGTTAAAACAGCTAGAATCTAGTGCTATAAAACAGCTTGAACTATGTGGCATATCTCCTTTTAAAATAATAAAAGATGATAATTTTATTGTTACGACTATCCTAGCATATGTAAAAGCAAATTTTAGATTTACAGATAAAGATATTGCATTAAGATTTCAAGATGTTTTTGAAAAAAATAAAAATTTCATGAGGTCTACAATAGAATATACATCAGAAAGTAGTGAGAAAAAATGAATGAAGTAATATATCTACTACAAATAGAAAATACAGAAAATGAAATAGGAGACCCATTAAGAATCCCAAAAAAAATAAAAAGGTATGCAGAAAAATTAGAAATTGGGCAAAAAGAATTTTATCAAGCAGCAACTACATCTTTGAAACCAGAAATTAAATTTGCAATATGGAAATATGAATATAATGACGAAATGTTTTTAGAGTATAAAGAAAGAAATTATAAAATAATTAAAACTTATGAGAGAAAAACAGACGAAAAAATAGAATTAACTGCAACTAGTGTTACTAATAAGGAGGTAAACGCATATGTCGATTCCGAGTCCAATAAAAATCAATAAAAACGGAGTAGAATATATAAGTCAAGTAGACAGAACAAAATATACTTTAAAACAATTAGTTCATGCAGCTAATAAAGATGTTGGAAAATTAATAACTAGAAGAGCTAAAAGTAAAATTCGCAGAAGAAGAGGAATAGGAAGAAAATATACGCAATATTGGGCTAGAAAAGATGGAAGTCTACTTGTCGGCTATAAACCACCTGCTTTTTATTTAGGATTTGAGGAACTAGGTGCTGACAATAGAAAAAAATTAGCATATTTAGTCAACACAGTACAAGAAGAGAAAAATGAAATCAGAAAAATCCAAGGAAAATATATAAAATCTATTGAAGATGAAAATAAAGCACTTGGATTGATAAATGAAGAGGAGGAACAAGAATAATGGACAAACCTAGAATTTTCATAAGAAAAGAAATAAAAAAAGAGATAGACCCATTAGTTCATTTATATTTTTTAAATGCTCATCCTGATTCTCAATTTCCATATGCCGTTTCAGATATTAAAGAAGGTAATGACGAAGTAAATATACCTTATTACTTAGAAATAGAAATACAAGATGAAAGTAATAATACTACAGAAATAGAAAACATTTGTGATGATTTAAAAAAATTGTTAGATAGAAAAAAAGAAGTGAAAGATAACTATGCATACGTTATCTTTTTTAATGGTTGTAATACTAAAATTGATGAAGAAAAATTTATAAAAGTCAAAGTATTAACTTTTGAAATAAAAATGTATCAATATGATATATAGAAAGGAGAGATATAGATGCTAGCTACAAAGTTGACCAAAGAAATGGTAGAAAATATTCAAATTGACCATGGAATAATATATGAAAATTACGGAGAGGAAAACCAAAAACTTATTGGACCAACAAGAGGAGGGGGCAATTTTAAAGTAGAAAGAACATATAGAACTATTGAATATGATGGAATGAAAGGAGACACTCAAGGACTTACTACAGTTGATGATGAAAATGCTACATTAACAGTTAAAACATTAAATGCCTCACTAGATACGTTCGCAGAAAAATTGCCGGGAGCTAAGATAACAAGAGAATCTTCAGGTCAAAAAATAACAAAAATAGAATCTGGTAGTTTAGGAATAATACCGGATGATGCATACATAAAAAATGTAACAATTTTTGCACAATTAATAAATGGAGAGTTTAGGAAAATAACTATTTATAGAGCATTAGATAAAAATGGACTTGATTTTTCTGCTGTACAAAAAGCAGAGGGAGAAATTGAGATGGCTTATAGAGCACATCATAAATATGATAATAATGAAGATCCAATTTATTCTATAGATACTATAGACTCAATTGAGATGGAGGTAATATAGATGAAATTAACTATAGATTCAATATGTTTAATAAGTTCTATTATAGATAAAATAGAAATAGATGATAAATTCATAAATGAAATGATAGAACTAGGTAGAACAGCAAAAGAAAAAAGTAAAGAAAATGCAGAAAAAATTCAAATGCAAATAGGAATGAAAATAGTTATAAAATTAGGTAAAAAATTACATGAAGTCAGAGATGATTTAGTAAAATTTGTTGCAAATTATAAAGAAATATCTGAAGAAGAAGCAAAAAAAGTAGATATAAAAGACATAGTAAAAGAATTAATATCCGATAAAGATTTTGTAAGTTTTTTCAAACAAAAAGTTATGTCAGAATAGAAGAAAAATTACATTTGTTAAATAAATACTATGGCATAACTAATATAAAATACTATCCGCTAAGAAAATTAGCGGATTTTTTAAATTATGCTTACGAAAGAGAAGTATATGAAAAATGGAGCTCTTTATATCCTTTCATGGAATGTGGACTTATGCAATATGTAAGTTTCAAAGAATATAAAAACAAAATAAAAGAGAATATGAAAGTAACAACAAACAACTCAAAATTAACAGATGAAGAAGTATTAATACAAGGAATGAAAATGGTTAGAGCTTATGAAAATCAACAAAATGGGGCAGGTGAAAAGTAGATGGAAATATTTAAACTGTTTGGGAGTATTTTTGTTGATACTACAGAAGCAGATGAAAACATAGAAAAAACAGGTAAAAAAAGCGAAGGATTAGCAGGAAAACTAGGTGGAATAGCAAAATCTGCAGGAAAATGGGCTTTAGGAATTGGAGCTGCAACTGTCACTGTCGCATCTTCTATTGGAGGTATGGCAGTAAGTACAGCACAAGATATAGATAAAGCAGTAGACAGCTATATAGTAGCTACAGGAGGAGCTCAAGAATCTACTGAACAATACCAAAAAGTTTTAGAAAATATCTATAAAAACAATTATGGAGAAGATTTTCAAGATATTGCGGATAGTATGGCACAAGTAAAACAACAACTTGGAGATATAAGTGATGAAGAATTACAAAATGTTACAGAAGATGCTTTAGCACTAAGAGACAGCTTCGACTTTGAAGTAAACGAGAGTGTAAGAGCTGCTAAAATGCTGATGGACCAATTTGGACTTTCATCAGAAGAGGCTTACAATTTAATTGCACAAGGTGCACAACAAGGGTTAGATAAAAATGGAGACTTATTAGATTCTATTAATGAATATTCTGTACACTTTAAAAATGCTGGTTTAAATGCTACAGATATGTTTAACACTTTCAAAAGTGGTGCTGAGAGTGGAGCGTTTTCAATTGACAAAATAGGTGATTCTATCAAAGAAATGGGTATCAGAATGAAAGATGGTACTGCAAATGAAGCATTAACAACTATGAAATTAGATGCAGACGAAATTACATCTGCATTTGCTGAAGGTGGAGAACGTGCTTCATGGGCATTTGGCGAAGTAATAAATGGATTAAATAATATACAAGACCCACTGCAACAAAATCAAGCAGGTGTACAGCTATTTGGAACTATGTGGGAAGACTTAGGTGCAGAAGCAGTGTTAGCAATGACTCAATATGGAGACCAGTTCAACGAAACTATAGACACAATGGACCAACTAAAAGAAGTTAAATACGATAATTTAACAGATATGTGGGAAGCTTTAAGAAGAAATGTGGAAATGCTAGTATTACCTTTGGGAAATTCCTTAATGCCAATTCTAACACAAGTAATACAACTAATTGTTGATAATATGCCCACAATTCAAGGAATGATAGAGCAAATAGCACCTGTTATTTCTAGTATGTTTACACAATTATTACCTCCGTTGATGGAGTTAATACAATCGATTATGCCTGTTCTCTTGCAATCAATTCAGCAGCTATTACCATTTTTTACACAAATTATACAAACTATATTGCCAGTATTTGTTCAACTTATTCAAATGTTATTACCGCCAATAGTTCAAATAGTACAAGCTGTATTACCTATTTTAATACAATTATTACAGCCTATATTATCATTATTACAGCCACTAATTAACTTATTACAACCAATTATTAATTTATTTATGACATTGCTACAGCCTTTGTTAGAATTAATAAACATGATATTACCGCCGTTAATTTCTTTATTCACAGAAATTATTAATTTTATACTACCACCTTTGCAAACTGCACTATCTGTAGTAGCTGAAATACTGGGAGGAGCTTTTAAAGGAGCATTTGATGCAATAAAGCCAATTTTAGATAATGTGATAAATATTTTTAAGAATATTATAGACTTTGTTAAGAATGTTTTTACAGGAAACTGGCAAGGAGCATGGGAAAATGTAAAGAATATTTTTAAAAACATAGCAGATGGGTTAGGAAATATATTCAAAGCACCAATTAATTTTATTATAGGAATAATAAATGGATTTATAAGAGGTTTAAACAGTATTAAGATTCCAGATTGGGTACCAGGAGTTGGAGGATTTGGAATAAACATTCCGGAAATTCCAAAATTAAAAGCTGGTATAGATTATGTTCCAGAAGATGATTTTCCAGCTTTTCTGCATAAAGGTGAGAGAGTATTAACAAAAGAGCAAAACGCAGAATATAATAAAAATCTTCAACAAGCTAGTGGTAATACAATAAATGAAGAAAATAAAAATGAAACAATAAACGAAGGAAATATAATAATAAACATTGAAAAATTTGTAAACAATACAGATAAAGATATTCAAACTCTAGCAGAAAATTTAGCGTTTTATTATAAAAGTAAGAAAATGGCGAAAGGAGGTGCTTATTAATGGGAGTACCTTTTTTTATTTTTAATAATATTAACAGTAAGGAAAAAGGTATTTTAGTTAATAATTTACCTCCAATTTCTAAAGCCGAAAGAAAATATGAAGAATTATAAATACCAGGACGAAACGGAAAGCTATACATAGATGAAGAGTGCTATAATACGTTCATATATACTATAACTTGTACTCTTATGTCAGATTCAAATATTAGAGAAATTTCTAAATGGTTAAATGGTACAGGAAAGCTAATATTATGTACTGAATTAGACAAAATATATGACGTTTTAATTAAAGACCAGATAGACTATGAACAAACATATAGAATATGCAATCAATTTGAAGTGAATTTTGAAGTACAACCAGTTGCAAAATCTGTATTAGAGAAAGAAATCAATTTAAGCAAAGAAAGTTCATTAATAATAAAAGAATCTACATATCAAATTAAGCCATATATTAAAGTATCTGGAAACGGAAATATCACATTAACAATAAACAATAATAGTATAAATCTAAAAAATATAGAAGATTATATAGAACTGGATTGTGAACTAGAAGAAGCCTTTAAAAATAATGAAAATTGTAATAATAAAGTAGAATGTGAAAATTTTCCAATTCTTTTTCCAGGAGAAAATTATTTTTCTTGGACAGGCAATATAACTAATCTACAGATAAAATATAAGGAGGCTTTTATATGATAAATCTATATGAATCTACTTGTGAAGATTTTAATAATAATGGTATTGCTTCTTTAAAAGATACTATAAAATGTGAAATTACAGAAGAACTAAATGGAGAATATACAGTAGATTTTGAATATCCTAGAAAGTCGAAATATTCAGAACAAATAGATAATGATATGATTATTAAAATTGATGCAGGGGTTACAGAAAGACAGCTATTTAGGATAAAAGGATATAATAAAGATTTATCTACAATAAAAGCTACTCCACAGCATATTACATATGATTTAATAGATAATGCTCTTGATGATGTTTATCCTCAAAATCTTAATGGAAATGCAGCTATAGATTGGATATTAACACATACACAGTATAATCATAAATTTAAAGGATATTCAAATATTAGTACTCAAGCTACAGCTAGATATGTTAGAAAAAATCCAATTGAAGCTATTATAGGTGATTTAGATAATAGTTTTGTAAAAGTTTGGGGAGGAGAATTAGAAAGAAATAACTATAATATAAGAGTGCTATCTAAAAGAGGAGAAGATAGAGGATATAAAATAAAATATGCTAAAAATTTAACAGGTATAGATTTTACAAAAGATGATACATCAGTTATAACGAGACTCCGTCCAGTGGGATATGATGGACTTTTGTTGCCAGAAAAGTATGTAGATAGTTCTTTAATTAATAACTATCCTCACCCAAAAATTGGAGAAATAGAGTATTCAGATATAAAAGTAAAAGAAAATAAAGAAGATGACGGATTTGATACGCTTGAACAATGTTATGCTGAACTTAGAAAAAGAGCAAAAGCTGAATTTGAAACTAATAATATTGATAAACCATCTATTAATGTTAAAGTAAAATTTATAGAGTTGTCTAAAACTACAGTGTATAAAGACTACAAAATTCTTACAGACGTAAAGCTTGGAGATACCGTATATGTCATATTAGATGATATGAAAATTGCTGTACGAGTCATAAAAACCGTATATGATTCGTTACTTCATAGATATACTTCACTTGAATTAGGAAAGTTTAAAGATAATTATATTAGTGATACAGATAAAAATGTGTCTAGTACTGTTAAAAAAGAGTTAAAAACTATAAGTAATGATATTTTATTAACTGCCCAGAAAGATGCAACAGAATTGATTTTAAAAGCAACTACAGGATATGTTGTTTTAAGACCGAATGAAATTTTAATTATGGATACAGATAGCACAAATACAGCTAAAAAAGTATGGAGATGGAACGTAAATGGATTTGGATATAGTTCAACAGGTATTAATGGTCCATACGGCACAGCAATTACGATGAATGGGGCAATTGTAGCAGATTTTATAACGGCTGGAACAATAAATGCAAGTCTAATAAAAGCTGGAACAATGAGCTTAAACAGATTGCTAGGAGATATATTATCTCTTGGAGGAAGCGGAAATAAAAATGGTAAGATAGAAATAAAAAATGCTTCTGGAAATACTATGGCTGTTTTAGATGTAAATGGATTAACATTATCAAATGGTGCTAAATTATTTGGAGGTAATGGAGTCTTAAGCAATTTTCAATATATTTCTAGTGGAAATTACAAAGGTTTTGATTTGCTTGGATATTCAGCAAATTTTTATGGGTCTTCTTCAAACATTGAGTATACATATGGTGATGTTGTTTTAGATGTGTATATTCCTTCAGATTTTATTATTACTAGTGCATATGTTTTGTTACAACATACTCCTGTAGCATGGACAGGATATGATGAAGCACTTGGAAAAGATTATAACACTTGGGGATATGCAAGAAACATTAAATTATATAAGGCAACAGGAAATCAAAATTATAAATTTGATATGACATATTTATCAAGTTTTGATTTGTATACAAGGTCTTTAAGTGTTAGCGAGATATCCGGAGCATTTGGAAATAATGGTTGGACACCAGGCACTCATAGTGGTGCGATTTATGAAACAAAACAATCAATAGATATAAAATCATCATTAAGAAATGGTTATCAAAAGCTAGTTGTTCGTTGTGCAGATGGTAATCTTCCAACAAATTTTACGAATGCAGCTCAAAGAACTGGCGTCGGAAGAGCAATATTAAATGTTCTAGGATATAAAAGCTAAATACAAAGTGAGGTGATAATAAGAAAATGAAAAGAGAATTAGAAATAATTGTAGATTTAAAAGTACAGCAGTATAACCCTATAAAATTAAAACAATTTGATAGTACCAGGATAAAGTTTAAAGTCATAAATGATGGAACTAGTTTTTCTCTGGAAGGATTTACTTCAAGTCTGATATTTGAAAAACCTGATTACAAAATTGTTTATCAGGACTGTACAGTAGATGAAGATATTATTATAGCCGATTTATTAGAAAATTGTTTAAGACAAAGCGGAAAAGCAAATATAGAACTTCAAATTTTAGAAGGAGAAGATATAGTATCTACTTTTAAGATACCAATTTTTATAGAAGAAAGTGCAAAAGAAAATGTTAAAAGTGATAATACTCCTAATTATATAGAAATTCTTGAAGAGGCAATAGTAAAAGAAAAAGAGAGACAAAAAAGTGAGAAACAAAGAAAAGAAAATGAGACTAATCGAATAAAATCAGAAACAGAAAGAACAAATGCCGAAAATATAAGAAGTACAAATGAAACTACAAGAAAAAAAGCGGAAGATACAAGAAATACAAATGAAACTGCAAGAGAGAAGTCTGAAACTAATAGAGAAAATAATGAAAAAAATAGGAAAAGCAATGAAGAGAAAAGAATAGATGCAGAAAACAAAAGAGCCTCTAGTTATGATTTAATAAAAACTTATGTTGATAATCATGCTATTATTACACATAAATATAAAATGATTTTAACAGATACAGTTGAAGCAGGTACAGAAATCATGCTACCTTTTTATTATAAAATAGGTGCTGGAGTTCTAGATGTATTTTTTAATGGAGAACGCCTTTTATTAAGTTCTGACAGTGTAGGAACAAATGGACACTATCTAGAAGTAGGAGAAAATGGCAGTATAAGTAATATTATAAAAATAACGGAAGACTGGTCTTGCAAAATTGGAGACTATTTTGAATTTATTGTAAGAGGTGAGTATAGTAATGATACCTGAAAATTTAAAAAATAAGATTGTTAATACAACTATAGATATATCACAATATATAAACGATGAATATTTTAGTATAAACAATAATGTAGCGTATTTGGTGAAAATTGGCAAACTGAGAATGATTAAATTAGACGTGACACTAAAAAAGGAAATAAATACAGATATATATATATTTAATTTTCCAGCAAATTTTCTAGATATAATAAATAAATATTTTTTTGGAACCTTAATAAATAGAAGTGGAAAATCTTATGATGTGGCTTTTTATAATCAACTTGAGAGTAACAATTTTTCTATTCTTATACAGCCACAATACAGCAATCCTATTTCTGTGGACTCTCGATTAATTGGCGAATGGTTTGGACTTTGTAAATCTGAAGATACAGACATTAATGCAGAAGATAATAAATATCTAAATAAAGAGGAAGTGCAAGCTTTAATTAGTAAAGCGCTAGACGGAGCGGTACTAGATGAGACTTTTAAAGAAAGTCAAGCTGAGCAAGACAAACGAATACAGAAACTACAAAACAATATGATAAATGAAAGCACAGAAGAGGCAACAAGCTTGCATTTAGAAGATGCATCTGACTTGCCTGCTGTGTTGAACATATCTGGAAATCACTATCAAGAGCAACAGGAAGGGACAAGCAACCTTGTTGTTTTAAATGAAGGAAGTATTACTCAAAATGGTATGACAATAAACATCCAAGACGGTGTAGCAACTATGTCTGGTTCTAATACAAGTGATGCTACTAACTATGTGATTATTGGTACAGCTTATTTATACGCAGGACAAATATATTATATGAAAGCAGAAAGAAGTCAAACGTCTGGTTCATCTGGATTTTCGATAAAAATTGGTTCGTCAATAAAATGGTTTACCGTTGGAGAAGAAGTTACTTTTAAATGTACAGAAACAGGAGAATACGAAGTTAGAGTTAGTTTTGGTGTAAGCGCAGCTACAAATTCAGGGACATTTAAATTACTAATAGGTAAAACAAGCGGAGCAACATGGTTGCAAGGAAAGAAAGCCATACCTTCTATGGAATATCCAAGTCAAATAGAAACAATAAAAGATAATATTAAAATAATACAATGCAATTCTAACTTTTTGAAAAAACAAGGAGAAATAGAAACATCAGGGCAAGGTATAACAGGTAGAGTATTAAACGATGGAACTATAACGCTTAACGGCACAACAACAGGTGCTACATACATACAACTAACAGATGAATTAAAAATAACAAATTACGATAATTCACAAAATTTTGAAAAGAATGTATTGCCAGTTCGGAAATTATAAATTTATCTCTGAAACTTCAGGAAAAACAAGTGCTAATGTACACGCATATCTAAGAGATGCTATTTCTAACATGAAATTTGATAAAAGTATTCAAAGTATAAATAGCAGTGCAAAGAAAGAAATACAATTTACAACTGAAAAGAAACAAAATTATATAGCGTACATCTGGATTGCAGCAAATACTACACTAACAGATTTCAAAATGAAATTTATGTTAAAAAGAACAGACGATAATTTAGAATATGTGCAAAATGAGCAGAAAGAATATAACTTAGCAGTACAGCAAGAGATGCTAAAAAATGATAAATTTGATTTATTGAAAAATAAAGAAATTCATATATGGAAAAAGTTAATCCTAAATGGTACGGAAAATTGGCAACAAAGTAGTACTGTTTCAAGTGTATTTTATTTAAATATGCAAGATACAACTCAAGATAAAACAAAATTTAAATTAATATCTAATCAATATTTATTTAAAGGAATACTTGAAAACTCAGTAACTTCAGTTGAGAATAATAAGATATATGGTTTTATATCTGAAAATATACTAAGACAAAGAATTTTATTAAGAAATGATAACTTTACGACATTAGATAGTTTTAAAGCATCATTAGCAGAAAAGAATATGACTTTATATTATGTCTCAGATACAACAACAGAACTAGACTTAACAGAAGAGCAAAAAGAAACTTTATCACAACTACAAAATCTAGAACTTTTCAAAGGTGTAAATAACATTTATACAGAACAAGATTTAGCACTATTACAACTAAATTATACAGCAGATACAAAGATGTATATAGATAATAAAATAGCTTCTAGTAACATAGCGGGAGGTAATTAGTATGGAAATAAATATACTACAAATATTACTAAATTATCTAATACCTACTATTCTCGGAGGAGTTTTAGGCTTTCTATCTACAAAGTTAAAAAAGAATAAAGAACGAGATAAGGCAATAGAAGAAGGAGTACAAGCACTCTTAAGAAATGAAATAATAAGACGTTATAGAGAGTTTGAATTAAAAGGCGAAATATCTATATTAGATCAAGAAAATTTAGAAGCTATGTTTACTCAGTATAAGCGTCTTGGTGGAAATGGAACAGTTAAAAAGATGATGGATGACTTATTAGAATTAAAAACAAAAATAATAAAATAGGAAAGGAGGGAGAAAAAATGGACCTATTTAATTACATAAAAGAATATATAAAGCCAGAACTATTGATATTAGCAATAGTTCTTTATTTTTTAGGTGTAGCAATAAAAAATACTGAAGCAATAAAAGATAAATACATCCCACTTGTACTAGGTTTTGTTGGAATTATATTTTCAGCAATATATGTAGTAGCAACTAGTACAATAGCTAGTTATCAAGATGTATTAACAATCATTTTTACTTCAATTGTGCAAGGAATACTTGTAGCAGGAGCTTCAGTATATGTAAATCAATTAATTAAGCAAAATAATAAGGAGGAATAATAAAAATGACAGAAAAAGAGAAAGTTATTAATATAGCATTAGGAGAAGTAGGCTACAGAGAAAAAGAAACGAATTCAAATTTAGATAGCAAAACAGAGAATGCAGGAGATGGAAACTTTACAAAATATGCCAGGGATTTAGATAATGTACCTGGATTTTATAATGGAAAGAAAAACGGATATGACTGGTGTGATGTTTTCGTTGATTGGTGTTTTTACAAAGCTTTAGGAGCAGAGAGAGCAATGCAATTACTAAATCAACCAGAAAGAAGTGGTGGTGCTGGTTGTGGAGTTTCAATGAGCTATTTTGAAAAAATAGAAAGACTATTTAAAAGTCCTGCAGTAGGAGACCAGATATTCTTTACAGATGGCGAAAGTATCTATCATACAGGTCTAGTATACGATGTAGATGATACAAAAGTATATACAGTTGAAGGCAATACAAATGGTGGACAAGTAGCTAAGAAATCGTATCCTTTAGGAACAAGTTATATTCGCGGATATGGTAGAGCATTATGGGACGATGATGTGAATGTAGAAGAAGATAAGAAAGAAGAGCTAGAGAAAGAAACAAAAGTTACTACAGTAAAAGTAACAGCTAAAGAAGGTTTAAATATAAGAAAAGAACCTAATACAGAGTGCGAAATTTTAGGAGCATATGTGTTTAATACTTCAAAAGATATATATGAAATAAAAGGTAATTGGGGAAGAACTAATGACGGTTGGGTATGCTTAGATTATACAGATTATAATAAGTCTACAACTACTTCTAATGCAACTATCAAAAAATACACAACAGGAAGATATGTTGTGAATACAGAAGTATTAACAGTTAGAAAAGGTTCAGGAACGAATTATGACTGGTTAAGATATTCAGAACTTACAGCAAATGCACAAGCTCAAGTATATAGTAAGTGTGGATATAAACCAAACGGTTTATGTGCTGGTGTGGTTTGCGATGTTAGTGAAGTAAAAGGTAACTGGGGACGTATTCCAAGCGGATGGATTTGCCTAGATTATTGCAAAACACAATAGTTTTAATATTCTATTGAAATAAAATTAATATAAAAAATAGAAGTAGTTTTTTTCTACTTCTATTTTCTCCTTTTAAGGATAATAAATGCGATTTATTTTATATATTATATTATAAAATAACAAATTAGTCAATACCTAATTTGTCTTTTAAAGCTTCTTGAAGTATTTGAGAAAAATTAAGATTATTTTTTTCAGATAGGTTATCTAACCAAGCTGGAATTGATAATGTCTTTTTTACAGACTTACTGTTGTACTTTTTTCTATATTCGTTCATATCAATACTTACAAATGAAATAAATTGATTATTTTTTAAAACGATTTTACTGAAATCTATAGTTGGATTTGGAAAATGAGTTAAATCATCTAAAAATAATCCCATTGCTTCTTGAGCCATTTCATAAGCATTTTGAATACTGTCTCCAAAAGTTGAACAACCTTTTAAATCTATAAAGTCAACATTATAGTATTTACCATCAAAAGTAAATATTGCTGGGAAGACAGTTAATTGGTTTTTCATTTTTTACCTCCAAATATTAAAAATATAGTAGAAAGGAGAAATAAATAATAGTAAACAATATAATAAATAAAAGTATAAAAATTATATAATATAAAATTTAAGCATCCTCCTCAATACGCTGAAAGATTATAGTATATTTAATTTTATTAGGAAGGGGCTAACTACTTTAGCCCTGTCCTTTTTAGAATTGCTTCAGCTGTGCCGATTGGGATATCACCGTTATGTACAGGAATAATCTCAATTTGTTTTCCGTTTTCCCATTTTTAAATGAGAACCCTTTTGAGATATTTCTCGCCAACCATTTTGCTTTAGCAATTTGATTAGCTGCTTACTACGCATTTATTATCCTCCTTTCTGTCAACTATTATACTACGTAACAATACGTATTGTCAATACTTTTTTTAAAAAAAATCAAATATTTTTCTTATATGAGATTAAATATAATTACCCAAAAATTACCCAAAACTAAACATATAGCAAAAAAAATAATTAGAAAACCAATAAAAGTAAAAATATGGCAGCACCAACAAGAGGAGCCATAAAGAATAACAGGTAAGAAATTATCTGTTATTTTTTTATTTATACTTCGAAATAACTTGTCTTTTTTTGTCGATAATGGTATTATTATAGATACAGAATATATAAGGAGAAAGAGTATGAGACAGCTAAACAAATTAAAAGTTGCAATAACGGCAGGAATTATATTACTTATAATAATTGCAATAGTTGCGCTTGTTTTAAAATTAAATAATAATACTTATTTTTCAAAAGAAGCAAGTATAGATACTGTTATAAATAATGCTAATGAAAATATACCAATAAAAAATGAAAATAATTCAGGAAATACAAACAAAGAATTTATTATAATAGATGATAATAAAAACTCAAATAATAATAACGAAACCAATAATATAAATAATGAAAACATAGATAAAAATGGTAAAAACAAAGAAAATGAAGAATTTACAAATATAAATGAAACAGTATATGCAATGTCTTCTATTAATGTAAGAGATAGAGATAGTAAATACGCTAATAAGATTGGTATGTTAAATTATGGAGATAGTGTAAATCGTACTGGAATAGGAAAAAATGGATGGAGTAGGGTACAATACAATAAAAAAATAGCTTATGTAAGTTCTGAGTATTTAAGCAAAAATAAACCTAAACCAATAGAACATCATGATATAGAGTTTAATATAAACAGTAACAGAAAAATTGATCCTAACAAGCCAATGGTAGCATTAACATTTGATGATGGTCCAAATCCTATAGCTACACCAAGAATTTTAGATACTTTAGAAAAACATAAAGCTGTAGCTACATTTTTTGACCTAGGTACATGTATGAGATCTTATCCTAATATAACTAAAAGAGAAAAAGCAATAGGTTGTGAAATTGGTTCACATACATATTCTCATAAAAATTTAAACAATTTAACAGAAAAAGAAATACAAGACGATATTAATGCAGCAGCATCAATATATGATAATACATTAAATGAAAAGTTAAGACTGGTTAGAACTCCATATGGAAATGCAAATAATACAGTAAAAGCAACTTTAGATTATGCTTTAATTAACTGGGATGTTGACACACTAGATTGGAAAACAAAGAATGCAAATAGTATATTAAAAGAAATAAGAAGTTATAAAAGCTTAGATGGAAGAATAATTTTAATGCATTCTATTTATAATTCAACTGCAGATGCAGTTGAAACTTTGGTTCCAGAATTAAAAAATAAAGGATATCAGTTGGTAACAGTATCTGAGCTTGCTAAATATAAAGGATATAAATTAAAAACTGGAAATATTTATTATAATTTTAGATAAATAAAATAGGGCAAATTATTAAATAAAGTAGGACAAATTATTTAAATATATAATAAGCATAATAATTTGTTCTATTTTTATTTATCTTTTTTATAAGTTTAATAAAATATTAGATAAATATAATAAAAATTTTAAATAAAATATAATAAAAGAAATTTCATATTTTAAATTAAACGCATATTATTCCAAATGAAACTAATGATAAGAAGTATAATAAAAATGTACCAATATTTACCTAAAAAGTTTAATAATTTAGGAATATAGTTAAATTTGTTTCTAAAAATTTCTATAATCATAATAATTACAGAAATACAAATAAATATGAATAATGGTATGCTTAAGATATTTAATAAAAAAGCATTAAAAAAATTTAAATGTAAAATAGAAATAAATGCTCTAGTCATACCACAAGCAGGACAAGAAATACCAGTAACAGACTTAAAAATACATGTTACTGGTATATTTAATACAAATAATAAAAATAAAATTAAAATAAGTAAAATTAAAACATTTTTTATTCTATTCTTCATAATAACCATATTTTCGAAATTTAATAAATAAACTAAGGAATATTATATTAATTAAAATTAAAATAAATAATATAATATTATTTATTTTAATATAATTAGTATTTACTAATCTTTTAAAGGTATGCCTGCACCATCAACATTTATACTTCCTGTAAGTATAAGAATTCCTTCTATTAAGCCCCAAATACTAGAAATAAATGCACCAAAACCACATGTTAATAATGTAATTAATAATTGTGCAACTGCTTTTCCTGTATAACCTAAATAGAAATTGTGAACACCAAAGCCACCTAAGAAAATACCTAACAAACCAGCAGCAATTTTAGATTTTGCTTGTGGGTTTGCATTGTAATTTTGACCATTATTATAATTTGGATTATAGTTTTGGTTATAATTTGGATTGTAATTTCCATTATTATAATTTTGATTATTGTAGTTTTGATTCATATTATTTGGCTGTTCATTGTTACCTTGGAAATTATTTGAATTTACATCTTGATTATTTCCAATTCCAGCTTTTGCTTGGCAATCTTCACAAAGTTCTTGCCCATCATCTATTGGTTTTCCACATTGTTTACAAAACATAAAAAATCCTCCTTTAAATTCATATAACATAATTATACAATATTCTACATTTTTTTCAAGCTTTTTGCTTAATATTTTGCTTACATCTTGTAATATTTATTCAAAAATGATAAAATTTATTAATGTAAAAGCAAATATTTCATATAATTTTGGTAGGAGGTAAATATGGAATTAAGTAAGATAAAAGAAATTTTAAAAAAAGAATTACCGCTTACTAATATAAAGTTTGAGGAACCAATGAATTTACATACTTCTTTTAAAATTGGAGGAATAGCAGATGTATTTATTACAGCAAATAATGTAGAAGAAGTAAAAAAAATTTTAGATATTTCAAAAGAAAATAATATACCATTAAAAGTTATTGGAAATGGTACAAATTTACTAGTAAAAGATAAAGGTTATAGAGGAATAATTTTAAAAATAAATTTACAAAATATAGAAATTAACAAAAACGACGACAAGAATTTTAATGAAAAAAACGAAATAATAACCAAAAATACAAATGAAGAAGAATATATAGTAAATGTACAAGCGGGTATGCCACTTGGAAAGCTTGCACGAGTGCTTTTAAAAAATGAAATTGGTGGATTTGAGTTTGCATCTGGAATTCCTGGAACTATAGGTGGAGCTATAAAAATGAATGCAGGGGCTTATGGAGGAGAATTTAAAGATATTGTTCAAGATGTAACATATTTAAGTGAAACAAATGAAATTTTAAAAATACAAAATTCTGAATGTAATTTTTCATATAGACATAGTTTATTTTCAGAAAAAAATTATATTATATTAGAAAGTAATTTGAAACTGTATAAAGATAAAAAAGAAATTATTCAAAAGAAACTAGAAGAAAATTTACAAAATAGAAAAGATAAACAGCCAATAGAATTTCCAAGTGCAGGAAGTACATTTAAGAGGGGAGAAGACTATATTACAGCAAAACTAATAGATGAATGTGGTCTAAAAGGATATACAATAGGAGGGGCACAAGTTTCTGAAAAGCACGCAGGATTTATAATAAATAAGGGAAATTCCACAGCAGATGATGTCATAAATTTAATAGAACATGTAAAGAAAATAGTATATAAAGAAACAGGAAAGAAAATAAATTTAGAAGTGGAAATTATAGGTGAATAAGGTAAGAAAATTTTAAAGATAGTATAAAATATGTTAGTGATTTTATTAATAATCTGGTACATATTAAAATAATAATTGGTAAAATAAAATACCCAGATTAAGTGATAATTTAGTACATACTAAAATAATAATTTATTAAAATACCTAGATTAAGTAATAAACTGTATAAATATAAAGTGAGGAAGGAATAGAATGAAGGGATTTTTTAGATGGTTTAAATCTAGTACAAAAATGAAAAGATGGATACTTTTATTAGTAATTGGTATAGTTTTAGCATGTTATGGAATGGCTAGAGTTTTAGTTGCTAAAACATTTGACTTTAAAGAAATTGCAGTAATAATAGGAATATTTGTTATAGGATTTGTATGTGTAATTTTAGGAATAATTCATATGCAAAGAAGAACATTAGAACTTTTAGTGCAAGAGTCAGATAGTAGGGAATTAGATAAAAAGGCACAAGTAAGTTCTTTAATATTTAATAAAAAAGTATATAATCAAGGACCAAAAATTGTTGCAATAGGAGGCGGAAGCGGATTAAACTCTGTTTTAAGAGGATTAAAAAACTATACAGATAATATAACTGCAATAGTTACAATATCAGATTATGGAGAGAAAAGAACAGATTCAAGAAGAGAATTAGATTCATTGCCATTAAATGACATAAAAGAAAGTTTAGTAGCATTAGCAGAAAATGAAGAAGACATGGAAAAGTTACTTAATTTACAATTTAAAGAGCAAAGATTAAATTCTTTAAATTTTGGAGATATATATTTAAAAGCTATGAAAGATGTATATGGAGATTTTACTCAATCTATAGAAAAGACAAATAAAATTCTTCATATAACAGGAAAAGTTTTACCAGTAACATTAGAACCAATTACTATTTGTGCCGAATTAGAAGATGGAACTGTAATTGAAAGTAAAGAAAAAATTCCAGATATGGTAAATGAAAAGGTTAGTAAAATAAATAGAATATATATCAATCCAACAAATTGTAAACCTGCACCTGGAGTACTAGAAGCTATAGCAGAAGCAGATGCTATTGTTATAGGACCTGGTAGTTTATATACAAATGTTATACCAAATTTATTAGTAAAAGGTGTATCTAAAGCAATTAAAGAGAGTAAAGCATTTAAAATATATGTAAATAATATAATGACAGAACAAGGTCAAACCGATAATTATACATTATCAGATCATATTAAAGTAATAAATGAACATGCAGGAAAGGGTGTTATAGATTATTGTATTTATGATTCAGGAGAACTTACACCAGAATTCATACGTAAGTACAACATGAGAGGTCAAGACTTGGTAGAAATAGATGCGCAAAAAGCAAAGTCAGAAGGCGTAAATTTAATGCAAAGAGATATTTCATATGTAAGTGGAGAATTTATAAGGCATAATCCAGATGCAATTGCAGCTTCAATTATTCAATTAATATGTGATGACTTGAAATTTAAAGATATGCAAAATGATGCAAAATATATGTTATTAAATGACAGATTAAAAGATGCTAAAAAGTCTTTAAAAAATAGTAAAAAGAAAAAACAAAAAGAAAATAAAAATAATAAAGGCAATAATAAACAAAACAAAAAAGACGAAAGTAAGTTCTTTAAAAAGTACAAAGATAGAATAGAGTCAATACAAGAATCAGAAAAGAAATTACAGGAAAAAGAGAAAAAAGCAGTAAATAATAAAAAAGAGAATATTAAAAATGTAATAGAAAAAGAAGTAAAAACAAATAATAAAACATCTAGTAAAGCAACAACTCATAAAAAGTAATTTGTAAACTAATAAGATATATATTTAAAATTTAATAAACAAAAAAATATATATTTTAATTCTAAAAAAATTATTGTATAAAAATATTTATACAATAAAAAAATTTACAAGTTAAAATAGGAGGAAAAAAGTGAGATATACAAAAGAACAATTAAATTTTGAAGATG
>ENA-ORTY01000950-ORTY01000950.1-human-gut-metagenome-genome-assembly--contig:-NODE-950-length-34985-cov-12.398712_pt1 | contig 34985 bp, 28 predicted proteins | sample MGYA00241917_ERZ509198 | MGnify/ENA primary metagenome ERZ509198 (study PRJEB26280, sample SAMEA2338857) | human gut metagenome | biome: human gut; feature: human-associated habitat; material: faeces...
TTTCAAAGATTTCTTTTGTTCTCTCTGACATCTTATCGTCCAGCATCTTTCTGCTATATTTCATAACCAGAATCAAACAAAAACACTGAATGAGAATTATTATCTAAACTCATTATGTACACTCACTTATTGCTTATTTCGACCGTCCAAATTTCAAGAGCATATTGTTCTTTTTTCTATTATAATATATTTATTATGTCAGAACAAGTGTTTTGTGATTTTTTATAAATTTGAGCAGACATGCTCGAATGCCGGAAAACAAATCCTCTTTTACCATAACGCCCTACCTCCAATTCTCTTGTTCTAATCCTCCACAATATTTTTCAATATCTCATAAAGCTCCTGCACTTCATCAGCACTTAATGTAATGCCTTTTCCCATTTTTTCATGTTCTGGTGCCCAATCCCTCAAATCATACTTTGCAGCTGCACCATTCCACGATACAAGGTTTAGTTTCTTCTTCGTAAACGATAGAATTCGAGTACCTTTTCTCCATGGCAGTGTAAATAAATCACCTTCTCCGCACCATATTCCTGTGCCATCAAAGTAAACGGACTTTCCATCTCTCCGATACTGGTAGGCGGATAATGCAAAAACATAATAAATTTCTCATACCCCACTGCCTTTGCCGCCTCAAAAGAGCAGCGCAGCCTCTCCAGCTTTCCCTTAAACATCTCGTTTAATTTCTCCGTCTTCTTCACATCCCAGAACATATCATGATTTCCACGAAGCAAAATCTTCTTGCCCGGCAACGCCATAATGAAATCCAGATCCGCCTGACACTCCTCCAGATTCCGCCCCCAGGAATGATCCCCTGTGATCACAACAGCGTCACGCTCTGTTACTTTTTTTCTTCCAGTACTTCTCGATCTTAACTACATGATTCTTCCATCGCTTGTCAAATACGTCCATGGGTTTGTTGACCGTAAAAGACAGATGGAAGTCACCGATTGCATATAAACTCATTCTTACGCCTTACTCCCTGCCTGTAACAGTGCCTGTTTTAATTCCTCTTCAATTTTAACTAGTTCAGCCTGTGCCTCTACACGTTTCTTAGTTCCTTCCTCATGAATTTTAACCACTTCATTTATGGAAAAGATAATATCTTCATTAACTTTTTTCAACGTCTCTATATCCACCAATGCCTTTTCTGAAGCAATTGCTGCATCTATTGCTCCTTGTTTCAAGGTTTCTGCATTTTTACGAAACATTTCATTTGTCATATCAGTCACCGCACTCTGCGCATCTAACGCACGTCTACTATGTTCTATTCCAAGAGCCAGCGCCATCTGATTTCGCCACATAGGAATGGTATTAATAATGTCTGAACGTAATTTATCTGCCATTTCCTGATCTGTATTCTGAAGGATTCGAATCTGTGGTGCTGTCTGAATAGAAACCAGGCGAGTAGTCTCCAAATCATAAATCCTTTTTTCAAATCTTTTACAGGCATCTTCATAGTCACGATATAATTGTATATCCAATTGATCTTGCGTCATCTCGGCTCTGGTTTTCAACTCAACAAGTTTTGTCCTTCTTGCTTTATCTAACGCTTTTTTCCCAGCAATAATATACATAGTAATTTCTTTATAAAATCCTAAGTTCTGATTATACATCTGATCATAAAGATAAATATCCTTTGTAAGAACTTGACGATGGCGTTGCAAATCTTTCTCAATTTTTTTAATATTTTCTTCTGCAGTTTCATAATTAGCAATTAGATAAGAAACTTTATTTTTTCCCCTCTGGAAAAATCCTAAAATTCCTTTTTTTTCTGGCGCATTTGTACTGTTAATTGCTACGCGAAGTTCACTAAGACTGTCACCTACCTCTCCAAACTCTTTTGTTTTCTGATTTGCTGTAATAGATGTTGAAAATGATGCAATGCCATTTTGTGCACTTGCACCATAAGAATTAACCATTTTTATATCTGTGACATCAATCTGGACCGCAAAAGCTTCTACTTGTTTTTTTTCTTCTTCAGAAAGCATAGATTCATCAACAGCCCCTGCTCTTTCCTGTGTACCATTTGTTTCATCTTCTATATTCTGTTCTGGATTTAATGTAAGCGTAGGAATTTTTACATCTTTCATTTCACTATTCATAATATCTTTATTCACATCATCTGACATAATCCTGTCTCTCCTCTTATTTATCTATTGTGTAAGATGAATCTACATATCCATCCTGCCCCAGTATTTCTTTTAGGGCATCTGCACTAGCTATAGTATCTCTTGCTGAAGCCTGATAAATTTCCAATACTTTCTGGTAAACAGCTCTGTCTAATGCCAGAACAGCTGTTTCTACTTTTTCATATACTTCCTCAACCATTTTGTTCGTAAGTCCTGTCTCTTGATAGCTCTGATAAGACCAAACCAGTCTTATCGTCTCTGGAATATAATAATGCAAAAACTGATAAATTTCCTCTTTACACTGCGGATTTTTTTCTATCGTTTTCCGCAATCCATGTAACTTAGAATTCAATTCCATTAGCATTTCTTTCAATTTTTCCGGAAGATTACCGGAAATCATATATTCAAATGCAAAAATATAGGCCTTTATATCTGCTTTTTCTACAAGTTCTTCATAGGATAGCGAAACCTTACTTCCTAATGTTCTATCTTCTCTCTTGCAATTTGCAATAAGTTTTAATACCTTATATGCCACCTCTATTTCAGGGAACTGAAAATAATTAATTTTATTGCCACTTTTGATTTCCAGAACATTCGGCACTACATCATACTCTGTTACACGACTAATATCCCCATACCTAAGATCAAGTATATATTTTCCTTTAAAAATGATTCTTTTATCAGTAAAAAAAAGGAGCCCCTTATAACTTACAAACTCTATATCTCCATTGTATTCTTTTCCTTGGTAAAGAACTGTATGATCAAGGTAATGTACTTTTTCATCTTTTTGCAATGTACTGAAATCATAATCATGAAATTCTGGTAGTTTTCCGTCATAAATTTCCTGTTTTATTTCTTCCGGAACGATTGAATTTAAATCATCAAAAATAATCATCTTCTCCTGTACCTGTCTATACAATTCTTCAATCATTTCAAATTCGCCTTCTCCATCCTTTATTGGTTTTTTATTTAGACAGAATAAAATTACTTTCATAAAATATGATACCTTTTGCAAATATTTCTGTCGTCCACTACGATACAATGGATTTTCTATTTTTTTTAAATCTGGGGGTTGATTTCTTCCACTTTTCTGATTTCTCAATAGTTCCTGTATCTCAATCTTACATTGTTTCAGTTCCTTTTTACATGGATTGAAATCTTTTATATTCACTTTCATATACAAATAAAATACATAAAAATATATAAATCTTATATATTCTTTTGTGTACTGTTCTATCTGATTTATTCCCCCTATATGACAGAGCAGCCTCCAAAATTGTTTGTCCGAATTTTTATCAAGCAAAAAATTTTCCGTCATATACTTTTTATATTTAGGATTATAATCATTATAGTTATTCAAAAAGTCTTTTATTACTTCTGTTTTTAAACACAGGATTTTCTCCGAAAATGCTAAAACAAACTCCTTTCTTCTATCCTCTGACACAAAATATTCTGTGAATAAATTCAAATTATATAACAGAAAATCATTCCATAACTGTTCTATTTTTATATTCTCGTCTATTTGCGTTTCAAAACTATAAAAAATCTTCTTTAAAACCTGTGTCTCCCGAATAATGTATTTTATAAGATCGCCGGTTTCAATTTTCAAACAGTTTTTATTATCTAACTCTACTGCAAACCATTCTCTTATCTTCTTTTCTTTCTGATATCGTAGTTCATCTTTCTGTCGTTGTCTGGCATATTCATTTACTTCTTCGTAATGTTCTTTTCTGTCTCCATTCACATCGATAAATCTCATATTGTCTTTCCTCGGTCATTACTTCTTACACTGTGTAAACCACCCCGGACGCTGTCTGGTAGCACATCCTCCCGCTGAAAAGTTTCCATATGCACCATAAATTGTAGCTATTTCTTTGATAAGCGGTGTCAATTTCTCTTTATCTCCAACAATCCATAATGCACCACCAGCTACTCTTTTATCAATAACCTCAAGACCCTTGTCCTGTAAATATTCTTTTAAACTTTTCCCATCAGCTGATGGTTTTTCTTTCCTCACCACAGGAGGAAGTATTAATGACTCATAGTCAAGTTTTGATTTTTCTGCCATCCTATTTGATGTGTGTACATTCGATTTCACATATATAATATCACCAACTGCTTTATAAAGTTCTTCATCCAGTTCACCTATAAAACGAGATCCCTTATCTCCAGAATATGTAATAAGCAATGTCTTCTTTGCCCTTGTCATTGCCACATAAACCAAATTACGACTTTTAATAAGAAAATTCTGCACTTCTTCATCATCTGTTGAACTAAAATAATATGGAAATTTTCCTTCTATAAACTGAGGAATAATCACATGAGTAAATTCCAGTCCTTTTGCGTTAAATACATTGACAATCTTAACTCCCGGCTGCCGTACAGAAAATTTAGAATCCTTTTGAAGTGTTTCATGCATAATACCAGCGTCTGTCATCCATGCCGAATAGGTCTTAATCTGAGAATTCTTCGCTGCAATCACTCCAATAGAAACATTTGGATTTATCTTTAAAAGCGTCTTGATTCGTTTTATCACAAATTTCTTTTCTGCATTTAAATCATCAAGATGTGCCAGAAACGGCATATCTCCCTCTCGTTCCGGAATTGCATGAAAAGATTTATCATCTTCATTCAAAAATTCATCATTATGTCTACGTAAAGATTCTGCCAGAGCATCAATCTGTTTCGTTGTACGCATAGATTTTGTTAATTTCTTTGTTGTTGTTTCAATCCCCAACATCCTTGGCGTCCAGTATTTCTGATAAATTCTCTGATTCATATCCATTGCGATTACCATATCTTTACCAGTCAGTGACATTGCCGCTTTCATCTTTACTAATGGCAAATCCTGTGCTTCGTCAATCAAAACATGCTTAAATTTGTATTGATCTGGTATTTCATCTATGTGATGTGTCAGATACAGTGCATAATCAATCCAGTCTCCCATCCCCTTTTTTTGCATCTCAGATTCATACTTCATATATATCTGAAAAGCGACGATTCTATCAACAGCAGACATCCGCACCTTCCCTCCTCGCCCTTTTCTTTGTATTTCAAGATAATACGTCATATCCTTTGTAGAGACATCCATCTCTTTCATCCATTCAATTTCTTCTATCCAAAACTTTGGATCAAGATTCTGAAATCGATGCGGGCCGCAGGTTTCTTTGTGTTTTTTCAACGCCAGTCTCATAATCTCTTCCTTACGTTCCTGCTTACTGTATATTTTTAATTTCGGTCCACCCATAGCATTATAAATCTGCGAAATATAAGCATCCAAGGTAGTGATTGTGACACCTTCTTCTCCTATTAATTCTTTTGTATACGCGTTCAATGTATTATTAAAAGTAAAAATGGCAATCGCATTTACATCGCTCTTGGAAATTCCCGTCAACAATTTTCTTGCCAGATTCTGTATTACGACACTTTTTCCAGCTCCCGCTATCCCCTTCACCAAAAGCGTTTTCTCACCTTTATAATTCAAACAGCTTTCTTGTTCTTTTGTTAATATGATTTTATCATGTTCAATATTATATGCATCTTTTTCCATTGTTTAGCCTCCCTTGCTGTCACTTCAAGTGTCTCTATTCTCCAAGAATATCACCGAAAAAATCGTCCATATCATCTATATCTTCTTCATCCCAGTCATCAAATTCAATTTCATCATCACTTTCATTGCCTTCAAATTTCTCAGGCATACTTATCTCATCTTCAACCGAAGGAATTTCGATAATTTCTTTCCTTGACCAGGCATCTGCTACACTTTTCCAAAATTCATTCTTAATCATACAACGTCTCCTGATCTACTGAAAAAACAGAACATCTGCAAAAGTTCTGGTGCTGGCAAAACAAGCAAATATCTGTCTTTTCCTTTTTGTATGGGTTTGTTTTCGTGTCTGCCGCTGTAACATAAAAATCGATATCATTTTTTCCATCAGGCGTCAGTAGTTTCCCATATTCTGTAAATGCCTGTTCTCTTATATTTTTGTTAGGAAAATGCACTTTTAATCTCTCATCCGTAAAGCTCATCGCACCTAATTCTGTGCTTTCAGAAAAATCCCTGTCTTTAAAACTGCTGTCTAATTTTAAATAATCGTATATCTGACGTTTCTCAACTTTTCGAATTGCTGGAAAAAGATCTATCACCTGTCTATATATTTCATCCACCGATATTCCTTTTCCTTTCATTACACTATATATTGCTGCAATCAGACCATTAATAGCATAATTTTGATGAAATTCGCTTTGAAATACCGGAAATTTTTCCACTACATAACCAAATACATATTTCATCGGGCAAATAGCAAAATCCATTTTAGCTTCTTTTGCCGTATCCTGCGGCATTTTACTTTTATCATATGGCAGTGTTCTCCTTTTTCCATAAACACTTTTTTGTATTTGTAGATATGTAATTTGTTTTCTTTTTGCTGGTATAATTTTGACTCCTGCTGCTTCACTTATTAGCTTTAGGTAGGCAGAAGGCCCAAGAATTTTATCATCCATATTACTAATCCATGAAAGCTGTACGTCTTTATTTTTTAATGCTGAATACATAAAATAGCGATTACAGATAGAGACCGACTCCATTGCATGGCACATATTTCTAATCAATGGATTTTTAGTTTTCTCATAACATTCTTTTATATGTCTTTCTGTAAGAGGCCAGACATATTGTTTCTTGCCGCCCGGCATGTTACTTACATCACAAAGACATACGTGTACTTTTCCTTGTTGTTTCACAGGTGCTGCATCAATCTGATAAATTGGCGATACCATGCCTATCTTATCTGTCTGAATCTCGCCATCCCGAAATTGTCCGCTCATATATAAATTTAAGGCGCAGGAAATATCTCCAGGATAACATTCTTCTGCAAATCCAGATGAATCCCCAAGCTTTTCAAATAATTCCTTTACCAATGCTCTTTCTTCTTCATATAGTTCATTAGACATTTCATATTGTTTTAAAATGCAATCTAATTTGCGAATATGCTCCCGTACATGTACTTTCTCATTGTTTGTAAACAATTCTTTTGCCATATTTAATAATCGCTTTATAAGGCACAAAATAACTTCTCTCTTTTCATCCTGTACTGAAAAAATGCTGAAATTCAAAAACGGATTTCCCATTATTTCCTGCCAACGTGCTATATTTTCATCAAAATCCCACTCTTTTTCGAATAATGCTATTACATTTTCATTAACATCTTCAAGCAATTTTAGCCGTTTTTCCCATTCATCAATCGTTACACAATCTTTAAAAAAAGGCAGAAGATTTATTAAGTCCTGCATATATTCTTTTCCTGCCTGTCCATCAACAGCCAACCAGCCAGATGCAAAACACTCAATTAATCGTTCTTCATCTAGAATAATTTCCTGTCTATCTTCATCCCACATTTTATTCAAAGTGCTAACGAACTGTCCAATAGGATAAGAAAGGAGTTTTCTTTCTCCATACTCTTCCGGATAAAAATCCTTTAAAATTTCGTTCGCTTTGTTCGGATTAGAAGAATATACAAAATACCCTTCTTCTTTAACACACTTTATTTCATGAACAAATTCCATAACAGACGCATATTCTCGGACAGAAACCCTGTTTGATATATTTGCTTTTCTTCCTTCAAAAATTTCTCCGTATGCTTCAGGTTTGATTCCCTTCTCTTTTTTCCATTTTGTAAAATCCTCATACCCATTTTCTCTAGAGTAAGTTTTTCTCCATATTTCATTTGCATATGGATACCGCTCATCATAACAAAAAAGCATTTTTATTGTAATACCGCTTTTCTCCATCAATCTGATTATGCGTTCCTGTAACGGTGTAAAATAATAAAAGCCATGAAATACAATCGTCTGAATATTACTTCTTCCGAACAATTTATTTAAGATGGGATTCCATGAATCTCTGTTTTCCAATTGTTTCATACGTTTATGAAAATTGTCGATTGCCGGATCATTATTCATAAGAAATTTCCATGCAGATAATAAAAGTTCTATATTTCTGTCTTTACCTGAATGAACATCTTCAGGAGAAATTCCCGCTTCTTCCAAAATAACAATTGAAGAAAGTAACATACTTAAATTTCTTCTGCATCCTACCAACCAGTGACGAATGTCTAAATCATCACCAAATCTATATATTTGTTGCCTGATAAACTGCGCAAGAACAATAGATTCATGAAATTTCGTTTCATCATCTGTCCAATGAGGAACAGCTAAATCTGCCAGTTTTCTGAACTCCGAAACCTGTACTATAGAATCATTCATAAACAATCCATCCACTTTATCGTATTGTTCCACACCTTTCAGACTCTTACGCAAATCTGCAGTTACTGTAATCTGCGGAAAATTTCTAATTTCTTTCCAAAACGGAGCATTTCCAAGTGTGCGCAAATCCATATATGTATATATCTCCCTATTCAGCATCTACGCCCACCTCCTCAATCAAATACGCCCAACGTTCAGAATCCTTTGGTGGATGCACAATACAAATGAGGTTATTAATAGCTCTTGTCATAGCTACATACAGAATTCGTGTTTCCTCTGCTTTCGTTTTGCATATATCTTTTTCCTTTAAATCTGCATATAAATTATTTCGCATATCCATATTTTTCTGATCTGCCACAAAATTCCATCCAACTTTCCTTGTTACTGGATCTATAAGTATCTCTGTATTATATCTATCTGGAAATCTTCTATGTGTATATGGAATAATAACTGTATCAAATTCCAGTCCTTTAGCTTTATGAACGGTCATACATAATATGGCTCTGTAATCATCCTCAATTTCCACACTTGGTTCCGATTCAGATCGATTTGTTGCAATCTGCAATTGAAGATAATGATAAACATCATATAAACTAACTTTATCTCCTCCAAGATTGTTCTGTAAAATTTCCTGCAATTTTTCAAGATCTGCCTGATATTTAACTGCTTCTACTCTTGTTGCTGTATTGCATTGTTCTTCTTTCCAGTCCTTCTCGCGCTTTCTCATTTTAGAGTTTACAATGAAATTATCAACAACCGGCTCGTAATCTAACATGTTTTTTATAACTGACATAACTGGTTTTAAGCGAAATTCTTTGTAATACTGTTCCCAGTTTGTCTGTTTAAGCGAATGTCCCAAAATCTCTGTTAGTTTATCTGGATCAGCCCATAACTGCTCCATAAGATTGATATCCATCGGATCAATTTCTCCTGCATATGGAGTGAGCAAGAAATTGAAAATATATTTAGGTTCATCAACAAACATATAAGAACAAATCATTGCAAAAAAATCCCTTACTGCTTCGCAAGTATAAAAACTTCCTTCCTGCGTAATAGATGCCGGAATCTTGTTTTTCTGAAGAAGCATAGCCAAACTCTTCAGTTCATTATTTGTTCGTGTCAACATAACGACTCTATCTTTTTCAGATATTTTTCTTCCTGATTTTTCTACTCTATTAATCAATTGTTCACGTTGTTTTCTTGCTATCTCAACTATCAGTTCGTTTTCCTCTTCCTGATCTGTAGATGAAAGAATCATCCTCATTGTACCAGTTGCCCGATTAAACGGAATAACTGGTCCATCATATTGCAGTAATCCATCTTCCCCCCATCGTTCAAAATATTTATTCATACGCTTCATAATATTAGCAGCTGTACGATAATTATTTTTCAAAATAAACTGTTGTAGATGTTTTACTCCGGCCTTTTTTAGAGCATTTGTAAGAATGGAAAAAGTCTGATCATTCGCTCCACGAAAACGATAAATACTCTGTTTAACATCTCCAACTACAAACAATCTAGTTCCAAGCAATTTCACAAGCATTGTCGCAACTTTAATCTGAGATAAGTCAGAATCCTGAAATTCATCAATAAATAAATACTTCATAGAAAGATTCGGTTCCGGTGCATTAGGACTCATCATAATTTCTCCAAGATCTCTCATGATGTCATTCAAAGAAATTGCATCATTATTTCTCTTAATTTCAAAATAGGAATCATCCAATTCACCCACTGCTTCTGAAATTAACTTTTGAAAAGCAACAGACTTATCATCTGCTGCTTTTCCCCAATCCATTGTTTCCATATCCTGATGAGAAATTCCCAACTTTGCAAAACCACCCCAGAAATTATCAACCAACGAATTTGCCTTATAAAGAGGTACTCCTACCTGTTCTTTAATCGAATAAGAACTATTAGTCTTTTCATCCATCATATCTTTTATGAGTTCTTTACGCTCATATTTAAAGTTTTTAATAGACAGATTTCTCGTAAAACTCTCTCCAATACCATATTCTTTCAACAAAGAATATGCAAAACTATGTATCGTACTGATATTCATCTGAGACTGCTGTTCCACCCAACGAAAATAACGCATATTTCCTGTCAGATGAAATCTGGTCATCAGCATATCCTGAAGTTTCATATTCATCTGGTTTGTTGCATCATTAGTAAATGTAATCATATAAATATCCGACATTTCAAGATCCGGAACCGTATGCATTAAAAACATAATACGATCAATCATAACAGTCGTCTTGCCAGTTCCGGCTGATGCCTGAACAATAATATGTTCATCTGCACAACAGTGCTCTACCAAATATTGTGCCGCATTAAACCTGGGACAGATTTTTTCTAAATTCGCAACAATGCTCTCTTTGTCATCTCCATCTATTACTACACCTGAAATTTTACACTCTACTGCATATACCTGCAGAAAAAATCTGTTTGTAAATGCAGCATATTTTTCTTTTAATAAATCACATTCCTCTGCTGTTCCAAACCAGAATACTTTTATTCCAGAATATAACCAATCTGAAATTTTATCTTTGTATTTTACATATGGCTGGTTGCAAAGAAGAACAGAATATTTAGGTTTCATACGCTTTTCCTTTGTTTATTGTTGTTATTTATTCAAATACTTTACGAGTAACATGGTGTCGGATAATATAATCATCTACATTTTCCTGCCAGTAGCCTCTATGCTCTATTCGATCCTCATTTTCATAATGTGTCTGATGAAGTAAATACTGCCGCATTGGATTATTCTCCAATAACATAAACTGACCTTCCAGTATCTTTTCAAAATATTCTTTGGAATAAAAATAAATCGGTCCCATACGTTGTCCAAGAAATTCTACTGCCGTATATTGGGGAAACTCCATAATTACAGCATTGCTTTTAGCAAATCTCTGTACATTAATAAATCGATATTGTTTCCAAAATTCACTACGTTCATCGCTTCCAAAATACTCCTCAATTTTACATCTGTTAATCCAGTTTATATATTTTTCAATAAGATCTTCTGGCATATCACTAAACAAAAATTTGTATTCTGCTTTTGGATTTCTTGCATCACCTGCCAATGCATTGAAATATCTCGCAAGATCACGAAATCTAGCTAATTGTTTCAATTTCAATTTACTAAGAAAATTAATCAAAAAAGCTTTTAATAATGGCCTATTTCGTACTTCATATTTTTTTATAATATTAAGTAACTCCATTTTATTCGCTTCCAAATAATCTTCTTTTCTGCAAAACGTATAAAACACATTTTCACAATTTCTATATAGCTTACTATCTTCATGTATTCCAAAAAAATCAAATTTTTCTTTCAGTGTTTTTCTCTCAGAAAAAGGATACTTCAGGACTTCCGTTCCAAATCCAAATACTATATCCTGATTTTGAAGTATATTATCTAGTCGTTCTAATCCTAGATGTTTTTCTTCTATATATTTAGAAAAATTTTCATCGTTTTTCATTAAAATATGTAGAAAGTCGTTACATTCTTCATTACTGTACGAATTTTGCCATTGATCATATAAGACTTTACAAAGACCTCTCTCCGATCTAGCTAAAAAGATACGAAACAAATTTTTCATATCTACATCAAAATAATTATATGGAAGATATCCAGCTATTCGATATACCTCCATATCCGACAAAACATAAGCCTCTATTGCCAAATCCGCTTCGTCTAGTTTAACCAGTGATTTAATCAAGTATTCCAATTCATCATCAACTGACAAATAGAACATGTCTGCTATTATATTTTTGCTTTTGTGAGTTGCCTCAACTTCTTTGCGGGTTCTTTGCAAGTGCTTTGGTATAAATGAAAATCCCATGAACTATCACCTCATTTTTCCTGGCCATTTTCATTCAAAATTCTAACCATCTCTTCAACCATTTCTTCATCTTTCAATCTGAATTTAAATTCAACTCTTCTAGATGCATCCATATCAATAGTACCATCCTCTTTGTAAATTGGATTGCTGAATGATCTTCCATTAGCTGTCATAATCTTCTGTAGCCGTTCAATTTGGTCTTTTGGTATAGAACTTGATTTTTCATCCAAACAATATTTTGCCACAGACAAAGCTCGTTGCTGTGATAATTCCAAATTATATAGATAATCCGCTGTTGTATCTGTATGTCCCTCAATCATAATTTCAGAAATATACTGATGAAAATCCTTCTTTAAAAGGACACTGAAATATCTCGGTAGAAACTGATCAAGAAAATTTTTACCTTCATCTTTTATTTCATATTTTCCCTTATCAAACAACACACTAGCATCAAATGTAATTGCGCCTGTCTGTGAATCTACAGAAACCTTTAATTCAGAGCCATCAAACTCATCTCTCAAAGCAGTAATTAAAGCACTTTTAATTCCTATAATTTTATCTAATTGTTCCTGTTGCGTCTGCATTTGTTCCTGTTGTTGACTAACAATATCTTTTTGTTCGTCAAGTTGTTCTTGCTGTTGGTCGAGTTGTTCTTGTTGTTCTCCAATCACATTCTGCTGCGCCAACAATTCCCTTTCTTTTTCTTCATATTGTCGTTTTGATTGAAGCATAGTAAAGGAAATAATCAATACAAATATCAGCAAAAGTGCTGCCATCATATCAGAATATGACAACCAATATGACGTTTCCTCATCATTAGATCTTCGTTTTCTACGTGCCATAAAAGTATTCCTCGTTTACCTTAAACTCAAAGATTCATCGTTTCTTTCTGCCTGAATTTGGTTTTGTACCGTTGAAGTCACTTCTGAAATCTGGTTAATTAAATTGAGCATCTGAATCTCTATTTCATTTACATTCTTTTCCATTCCTTCATACGCAGCCGCCACAACCTTTGGTACACGTCCTGTTGTACTTTCTATATTCGAAATAGTTCCACTCAAATGCATACAGATATCAGATAATTCTTTATCAAACACTTCAAAAGTATCTGTTAAATTCTTCTTTAACTGCCCGTTGAATCCCTTCGCCATCGTACCTAAATCAGAAGCTGTAACCCCTAATTGTTCTGCAGTACCACTTAGTTTCTCTGTCATGCCCAAAATATCTTTATTAAATCCTTCGCTAAATTCGGCAAGAGTTTTCATAATCTCGTTCCTTAATTGTTCGTTAATTCCCTGTGATGTATCACCAAATTCTCTAACCATATTTTTCATGCATACAGACATATTATCTGTTATCTCAGCAATCTTTTCATCTAATGCACCAAAAGCCTCGTTGATACTTTCTATCTGGTGAGACGCAGCATCCGAAATCTGTTTATTACACTCATTCGAATTGTTAACTAACATTTCCATTTCTTTTCCAACATCTTCCATAACTTTCTTTTCGATTTCTTCAAATATTTCAACCTGTCGTTTCAGTTCTGTAGTCCACTGTTCTGTTGACTGTTCACATTGTTTCTGATACTCTTCTAATGTCTCAATATAATTTTTTACTTTTTCTTCGAATTCCGCATTTTTTTCAAGCCGCTCTCCAAAGTTTTTGCAGTTTTCTGTAATAATGTTTTGCAAATCTTCTACTTTTTCTACATATTCAGACATATCTATAACTGTTTTCTGTGACAACTCATTAATTTGCTGTATGTTCATTGTCATACCTTGAACTTTAGCCAGAACTGTTTGCATATGCTCATTATTCTCTGTTTGTAGATCACAAGTTTGAGAAATAACAGCCTTCAAATTTTGGAAACTATCTGTCATTACTGCATTAGTCTGAGATGTAAATTTGTCAATCAGTCCCTCCATTCCTTTTAACTGCGTGTCACCGACCATTTTTGCAAACATTTCAAAACTATTATTCAATCCATCAATCTTAGGAACAATTTGTTTAGCTATTTGTTTTTCAATAACTATTTCTATAGACTGTGGCATCTCCTGTATTTGCTGAAGTTGTTGCTGTTGCACAGAACACATTGTTTCTATATTATCGTTTAACCTCTGAAAATTCATTATAATTGGATTTACGATGCTTTGTGTCTGCTTCTGCTGGCCAGCAATAATTTTACTAAGATTATTACTATCTGCATCAGGAGCTACTTTTTCATGATAAATATTGATAAAGTTATCTATCGTCTGATAAGCTTCTTCAAATATTTTTTTATATACAAAATTAAAAAATAATGAAAATACCATTCCATAAATGGAAGTATGAAAAGCAACTTTAATACCATCCATTAATGGTGCTATGCTTTCTGCAATCTCCTCAGATGTACCTGTATTAAAATTCTGTAATCCAATAGAAAGTCCTACAAAGGTTCCAAGAATTCCCATTCCTGTCATAGCTCCAGGCACAAGATTTAACAAATTCTTCTTTGCAACATCATCAATCAATTCTCTGTTAATATAGTCCTCAATATCGCAAGTTGAGCTAGCCGAATTCTGTAATTCTAGATATCTCATTTCACTTTTATAAGATTCATATGCCTTTTTTAAATCATCTTGTTTAAAAAGAATTTTATCGTTTTTATTATAGGACTCCCAAAGATAGTTATTTGTACTGTAATCATTAGTTATTTGCTTCATTGCATTCTTAAGATCTTTTTTGATTTTATCTATCCTTCCAAAACATCTCCAAACAGCCCATACAAAAATCAATGCAACTATTATAAACATTGCACCATTAATTGCTATATTCTCGCCTTTCCAGTCTGCATGATTAAGAATAATACAAATTACAGACATGATAATATAAACCGCATATAATATAAAACGCATTCTTCTCCCTCCATCATAACTTTCTCTTTTGAATTTTTAATAAAAAAACATTACTCTCTCGTCCTTCTAAAGAAAGTAATGTTTTCATCACACCGATATTTAATAAATTTCAGAATTCACCCCTGTCCTGTCGATTTTATGTCATGCAAACCTTTCGCTGTGTCATATTTAGTTTTATGTGTTTTTATTAAAATTCAACAAATTTACACAAAAAATTATACTATTTTTCAACATTAAATGCAATAATTCTATTGATTTTTTCCAATATTCAAAGAGAAATACTTAATTTTCTCAACTTTATTCATACTTCCATCCCCCTCAACCTCTCCAAGTCCTCATAATACCTCCGCACGCAATTCCTGAACACCCATCTGTCCAATCCTTTAAATTCTACATCCTTTCTCAATTCCAGCGCCATATCCAGCACGCAGCCCACTAAATCCTCCACCACACCAAACCAGTCATGCAGTTCATCCGGCGGTACCGGAATTTCTGTCATTTTGTAATATTCCTCATAGACCTGGCGTATCCATGGTTTATATTCCCGCTGAACTTCCTTAATGGTTTTGGTTCTGTTATCAACCTCTTCCAGATCCGCAATAAACTGCTCTGCCATAGATACCGTTTTGCTCAGAAGCTGTTTTGCCTGCTGCCGGAATTGTTCTTCTGAAATATCGGTTTGCTGAAGTTTTCGCACGATTTCATAGGAAGAATCCTGTGAGATCCATATTTCTTCTATAACTTCTGCATTCTTTTCATTCCTGAAATATTTTTTCTGCAATACGCTATTACAGCACCAGATACCAGTTGCAAAATATCGGTGATTTACCATATCGCTTTCATCATATCCAAAATAGAACCATATAGCATCTGCTGATTTATGGCCATGGATATCTTCCATTTTTTGTGTTGAATACACATCTGCATACTTTACTTCCTGTACCGCTTCTCTCGTAATCACAGACAACTGCCTGGCATTACTCTTCTCTTTCACCAGAATAAAAACTGCCAATCGCTTTTCCTTTAGCGTAGACAACGGCTCAACAGACTGGATTATATAATCATTTTTCTCAAGATATACCTGCAAAGACTGATACGTTTTATATTCTTCTACCTGAAAAAATATCGTGCCGCCTAAGCTGGCACGATAGATAGGATGCTGGATTCTATCCGGATTTTTCATATTCCAGATTTTTATGAGCTGTTTCACTTCTTCATTAATATCCGCCAGTGAAACTTTTCCATGTCGGATTTTTCGATTGACTGTCATAACGGTAGTTAAAATCCCTGTATATAAGCTATGTGTTCCTCCCACTCCAAGCCAGGACTTTTCATCAGATGCTGAGGATGCCATGACTGCAATCCCATGACCTGCAAAATCATCTACCGTTTTTTCCATGTCCATCTTCACACTCTGACTCATACGGAAGTCCCCGGAATAACAACAATCCATAATAACGATCTTACTTTTCGCTTTGATCTTTTTAATGAATTCAATGATACTCTGAATGGAAACTGCGGCATCTGAAAAGCATAATCCGCTGTTATCTCCATGACCTGAAAAATAAAATATAAATCCATCTTCTTCAGAAACATACTTTGAAATTTCCGCAATATTCCTTGCAAAACTTCTGCTCGTAACTACTCCATTTTCACCAGAGATTCGTATATTGTCATCTGGGATTTCCAAGCCCTGCACCAATGCTGTCTTCATTAACTCCAAATCCATCTTCCATGATGGAAGGTTTTTTCTTTTACCGATTTCATAAACTCCAACCGGTGCAAGCAATGCATAGAATCTATTTTCCATCTTCACTTTTTCCATACTTTCTGCTTAATTGAATAACTGCGTTTAACGCTACTGCCTCGTGATTGGGTTCTTTAAATTCATCGGATGTATATTCATGAACATTTCCAAGCTGTTCATCTGACATCTGCGTTACTTTCTCTACGATATCCCCAATTTTCGCTTTTCGCTCCTGATTTGTTAATACTCCCATCTTTTTTCTCCTTTCCATTTCCAGGGCATGTTTAAAAAATCACTCTCACAATCTGCATGCCCTAACCCAGAATCGGCTGTCCATATTCATCAAGCATAAAATTAATTGCCATCCGGTCATATACTTTATGTTCGATAAAAAATTTAATGATCAGATCCCCTTTGTTTGACGGTGAAAAAGCATACTCTGCGCGGGATAGAAGATCATTTGTTTCATTTATATCCAGTTCCAGGGCAATAGCCAGTGCCAGTACGATATTTTTTCCCGGATGATATGCCGGATTGCTGCGGATTTTTGAAAAAAGCTTTCTGTCTAATCCTGCCTTTTTGTAAATTTCTACATCCGTCATGCCACTATTATCAATATACTGGAACAATTTGTCGTGAAAAGTATCTCCCACTTCATCTATCAGGCTCTTTAAATCCAGACTTTCATTATTTGTCAGTCCCGCATCCTTTGCTAATGATTCACCCGCATCCCACATAAGGTATTGGTCATCATCTCTACAAAGCTCTGTATAATTTTTCACTATGTAAGCATTTAGTTTTGTCTTAAAAGACCTGTCCAATAACATTTCTCATCCTCATCTATCGGTATTTTATGTATACTTATTATAGCAACAGCGAGATATATCCACAACGTATGATATATAGCGTTACCGCTTAAATCACCTTTTTAAGATATTCTCATAATACACCTGTCATATTTTTTGTGGTCTCTTTTTGGGCGACATTTCATTTGCTTACAAAAATTGTACTGCTATTTTCCAATAAAAAATCTCCTCATAAAAATTTCTAAAAATATGTCAATTTAAAGCGCTAAAGCACCAGAATTTTAAATCCATCATGTTATACCAGTACAGCATTTTCGAAATAATTGTACCACTTACAGGTAACATCTTTGCTTGCACTCCTCCTGATACAAGTAAGTCCCCTGCTTATTGCTTTTCGCAACCTCCGCAGGGGACTTACTTGATTCGGTTAAAATTCGTCACTTTTTACAATGACTTATGCATACCCTTGAACAGTAACCGCAAAAGAAAGCCACCCAAAAATCATAGGGTGACCTTCTCATATATGATTCAGCTTTATTTTTTATGAAAAAGAATTGTGCAGATCAGCACAGTAAAAGGTACAGAAAGCACGATCCCAAAACTGCCTGCCAGCCCCTGCATGATCGCAATTCCGATATTATTGGAATTGATGATCTGTTGGTACGGAAGATTATAGGAATAATCAAGAAGAAGAGTACTGACACTGCTTCCTGCAAATGCCAGTATAAGCGTATTGCTGTCCGTTCCCATCATGTCTCTTCCCACACGCAGCCCAGCCTTAAAAAGTTCCTTTCTGGATAAAGACAGATTCTGTCTGTAAATCTCATCAATGGCACTGCTGATGGACATGGCAACATCCATAACTGCCCCCAGACAGGAAATCAGAAGGCCGGAGAAAAGCAAACCTCCAACCTGGATACGATTGGTATTCCAGAGAGTCATCAGGGTCTCAATATCCGAAACATTGTATCCGGAAATTCCTGATGCCTTGCTGAAACACCAGGCAGAAACCCCGGCAAGAATAACACCAACAAGGGTTCCAAGTGTTGCAGCACAGGTTTTCCGTGTAGGTCCGCCGATCAGATACATCGTAACCAGCGTAGTGATAAAACATACAAATACAGCAGTCCAGAAGGGAGAATATTTCAGGTACACCAGAGGCAGATATACAAAGATCACACAGAAGAATGTAAAGACAAGCCCCAGACATCCCTTTATTCCCTGCTTTCCACCGATCAGGCAGAGAACCAACAGGTAGATCAGTGCAAAAATATAGATAACTCCTTCTCTGTCCTGGGTATAAACACTGGCAACTGTAGAATCACCTGCAACACTCTGCATGACAATTACCTTCATCCCCGGTTTGCAGGCAGCGCCAAACAGATATCCTGAGCTGCTTGTAATATCCAGCTCTTCTCCCTTTCTCACTCCTGTAAGCATACGGACACGAACCTTCTGCTCTCCCACATGGGTTCCGTTTTCCTCCAGATTATCCTGAAGGATTTTTACTACTTTTGCTTTCTCAAATGTCTGTCCTGTCCGGACCACCAGTTCTGTTTTTTCCACTTGATTCAGTTTAATGACAAAAACAGCGAACACACAGACAAATAAAATATAAATAAGATACCGGACTGTTTTTTTTCTGGTAAGCAGCCCGGTAAATTTTATTTTTTTCATACTCATGAAACTATTTGCGAAAGATTATCTTAATTCTCAGAAGCTTCAGCTGCTGCATCTGCGGATGTATCTGCAGCTTCTGCTGTGTCTGAAGCACTGTCTGTGGTGTCTGCAGCAGTGTCTGTAGTATCTGCAGAAGCATCAGCTGCGTCTGCACCAGTCTTTTTAATTGTAAATGTATCATCAATTACTTCAGCCTTACCATCATCTGTGATCTGGTAAGTATCAATGGCAAAGGTATCTGCAGTTAATGTGATTACAGAATAGCTTGGAAGCCAGTTCTGGCTGCGGGCTGCCACATAATCCTGCTGAGTGGAAAGAAGCTCATAATATTTGGAACCGGAAGCTGAGTTTGCAGTCATGTAGAGAATTCCCTGTGGATCTGTAACTGTATCTCCGTCAACTTCCTCAATCGTATAGCAGTTATTATCCTCATGGAATGCATCCAGTGCTGCCTGTGCATCTGTGTCTCCCTCTTCCGGAGCAAGTGCGATCTGTTCCTGTGTATCTACATTTGTCGCATGATCCCAGTCATAATCTGTTCCGTCTGCATTCAGACTGAACTCATATTTACCATGAGTCTGTCCGTCACCATAAAGCATTTTGGAACGGCTGTATGTATGATCGTGTCCCTGAAGAACCACATCAATATCATTTGCATCAAATACAGGAGTAAGCTGTGTACGAAGGATCATACCGTCTGTGTCAGAGTGGTCAAGACCTGATCCGTAAATATCCTGATGAATGGTTACAATTCTCCATTTTGCATCCGGGTAAGCTTTGACAGCTTCTTCAATTGTTTTCTGATGCTCTGCCACATTGTAATTATTGGTATTCAGAACAATGAAAAGACCCTCTCCATAGCTGTAGTAGTAATCACCACCTGCCTGAGTTTTACCATTTTCTGTATTATTCGGGTTATTGAAATGATACATATAATCCTCATTCAGAGAATCATGGTTACCAATTGTAGTTGCCACTGCAAGTCCCTTCAGGGCATCTGCGCTTAAATAAGAAGCATATTCTTCCTCTTTTGCTTCACCGGTTTTGTTAACCTGGTCACCTGCAGAAATCACAAAGTTGATATCCGGATTCTGCTCAAGCGCTGTATTGAGAGTACGGTTCCATGAAAATCCGTCATTTTCTGCTGCTTTATTGGCTGCACCGGACTCATTGGTAAGCTCTGCTCCATTCTGTGTCTGACCTTTGGAAGCACCGATCTGCGGGTCACCTACATAGAGGATTTTTACAGAGTCTGTACCCTGTGTTTTGTACTCAGATACCTCTGTCTGCTCACCGTTTTTCTCAACTGTATAATAATAAGTTGTGTTCGGCTCCAGACCTGTAACTGTTACATGATTATATTCATATGCCTTGTCTCCTGTAAGACTCTGGTCTACATCACCGGCAGTTCCTTCAAAGGTTTCAAGATTGTCTTTGTCTGTTCCGAAATGAACTACAGGTGTTGCATCACTGTCACCTTTTTCACTGTACCATGCAAAGTTCAGCTGTGTATCATCAGCACCAGGTGTTAAAGATACCTTTGTAAAATCAGCTGCTGTTGTTTCCCAGGCTGCATCCCAGTCAGACCATCCGGAATCAGCACCAACCACGCTGTTGTCTGTATAATGATCTGTAGATGCATATGCAGAAGGACAAACCATAGTCACTGAAAGAGCTGTCAAAAGACCTGCAATTAATTTTCTTCTCATAATAATAATAGACTCCTTTTCACTCAAAAAATATTATTTTTTTGTTGACAAGTGGAGTATATCACCCAAATTTTCAAAAAACAATCAGGTTTGCTTATGTTTGACAGACATTTACACTTTCCTTAACAAAAGCAACTATTTGTTAAGTTTCATACCTCCCTGAGGTACGATCATTTTAACACAGGAGGAAAGCTGTTCCCCTGCTCCAGTTCTTCCATCTGTCCCAGAATCTGCTTCTGACGATTGTCGAAAAGCAGACCTTTATTGTGGCGATAATACTGATCCGAACCATTCTCACGGATAAACCAGAGGCTGTAATAATTGGTATTCAGTTCTGTGATAAAGGCCACCATTTCCTGGCTGTCACCAAAGGCCGCTTCCATAAAATCAAAAACATTCTGAAGCGTCTGGGACGTATATTCTATCTGAGTTTCAAGGCTGTCAGCCACCTCTGCAAAAGCTGTTTTTGCCTGCTCATAAGTATCTTTTTCCGAAATTTCAACAGCTTTATTATCTACTGTTTTATCTTCAGAACCTGTTTCTCCCCTCAGTTCTATCCATAATTTCTCAAGAAAATCTACTGTACGGATAAATACTTTTTCTTCATTTTTAGTGAGAAGCTCAGATTTTTTTGCAGTCTGAAAATCATTTTCTGCCTTTTTATAAATGGATTCCAGAGTCATTTCCGGAAGGTTATCTCTGTATTCTGTCATGTAACCATAGAGTTTTGTCACATAGGCATCCATAAAATAGCAGTCTGCAAATAACTGGCTGAGCTTTCCGTTCAGCAGACCAACAATACTCAGATGCTCATCCAGTGAAGCATTACGGATTTTGCCCAGAGTGATGGGCGTCCATTTACCCTGAAGCAGATCCTCCACTGCATAATCTGTCTTATACTTATTGTAAAGTGCCAGATACGAAGCAAAATCCTTGGCAACGATGGGATGCTGGATATACTGATATACCACCTCTCTGTCCACTTCTTTGTCCAGTATTTCATATACCTGTATCAGCCTGGAAAGATCTTCCCAGCCTCTGGCAGTGGCAAAAATACGACCGTCTACTGTGTTCTCCATTCTGTAGAAATTCTTTCTGCGCAGCTCCAGATAAGAGATCACAGCCGGATGGATTCCCTGCTCATAGGCATATTCTTTCCATACTTCAAAATCCGGCTGCACATCGATTCTCTTGATTCTGTCAAGAGTTACTACGTCAAATTCGCGGACAGATTTATTATATTCCGGCGGGTTTCCTGCTGTCACGATCACCCATCCTTCCGGTACTTTTTGATTGCCAAAGGTCTTTCCCTGAAGAAACTGCAGCATCATCGGCGCCAGGGTCTCTGATACGCAGTTGATCTCATCAATAAAAAGAATCCCTTCTTTCAGCCCCGTCTTCTCCATCTTCTCATAGACAGAGGCAATAATCTCACTCATAGTATATTCTGTGACAGAAAAAATCTCCTGACCAAAGGTTTTCTCTTTGATAAACGGCAATCCTACTGCACTCTGGCGGGTGTGATGGGTGATGGTATAAGATACCAGACCTACCTTACATTCCCTGGCGATCTGTTCCATGATCTGCGTCTTACCGATTCCCGGTGCCCCCATAAGGAGAATCGGTCTCTGGCGTATGGCAGGGATCAGATATTCTCCAAATTCATCCTTCGCAAGGTATGCTTCTATTGAGTCTTTTATCTCCTGTTTTGCTCGTTTTATATCCATAATGTAAATCCTTTCCTGCTGAACACTTCTTACTTTTACTCAGTTTTTTATTTCATTACCTGTCCGGCTTCTCAAAATCATCCTCATCCAAAATCAGTTTCATGGCCCATACAGGTACATCCACATCTCTGTAATTATCCTGCATAAACACAAACGCAGTCTTATATGGCGGCATTTTCTTCGGGTAAATTCCGAATCCGTCTGTAAAATAGATCAATCCTTTCAGGTTATGAAATTCATGCTGTTCCAGCAGTTTGTCCACCCATTCAAATGCAGGTCTGAAGTCTGTTCCGCCATCTCCATACAGTTCCAGATGTTCCATATAATCTTTCATTTCTTTCTGAGAAGCAATCTTTTTATCTGTGTGGACTTTTTCATCACACTGAATGATGTGCACATTTATTTTTGTAAAAAAGTTCTCGCTTTCACTAAGTACACTGTAGGTTTCTTCCAGAAACTTTCTCACCAGTTCTCCCGAACAGGACATGGAGGTATCGATGACGATCACGAACTCCTCTATCTTCTTAACTTCTTTGGATTCCAATGGTTCGATCAGCGGCATATTTCCATAAAGGCGCAGACCATAGGTATAGAAATTGTAATCAAAACTGTCATCATCCACTGCCAGTTCTTCGTGAAAAACTGCAAATTTTCGCAGGAATTCTCTGTAATCGTATCGCCTTCTGTTCTCTGTTTTTATCTGCTCCAGGAAATCTCCATCCCGCTCACCTGCCTCCTGTGAAAATGTTTCCAGATCCGTCTCGATTCCATCATTGATCTCCCCCCATTTGCGGCTGAGCATGGGATTCGGTTTCTGGTCCGGTTTCTTACTTTCCCAGTATCTGTGGTCATCTGTGCGAAATTCCTGTTCCAGATTTGTAAGATCCTTTTCACTCAGATTCCATTCTGACAATATTTTATATACTCTCTGTGCATTAAGAGTTTTGCCCTCTTTTTCAAGGAGACAGTAGGTTTCCCTTCGCAGAAGACTGCGTGAGAAACGGATACTCCGATAGTTCATCCCATCTATCATATGCTCCACTGCAATGTCACAGCTCAGATCACGCATACGTTCCTGGATTGTAATTTCATCGTCTGCCCTCTTCTTACCTTCTGTACCTCTCCATGCAAAATGCCGGAAAATACAGTGGAATACCATATGCAGATACCCTCTGTTCACCAGAATCCTGTTCTCTCTATATAAGCCTCCCAGCATCTGTGGCTGAAAATACATCACTCTTCCGTCCGTTCCAAACCCATGGATCTGACCATCCATCTGATAAGAAAAACTGCTCAGCGCCACATCCAAAAACCGCATTCCCAGATATAATTCATCCCGCGCAGCCCTGAGAATACTGCTGCCAATCTCCTGCAGACGCTCTGCTCTTTCTGCTATTTCCTGTATTTTATCCTCTGGCTGCATCATTATTTTCCTCTATATCTATCACAGTTCAAACCTCTTTTTTCTTAGTATAGTTCTTCTATTCAAAGATTTTTCTGTAGTTTGTGATTGTTCATTTTTCCCCTGCTCTGCCCTGTCAGCTTCCTTATTATTTTGCAGCTTATCCACATCTATACGTTCACTTCCTGCCGTATTATCCACCAGATTTGCTCTTTCATTCATCAAAAATGCGGATACTTCCGTTTCTTTTCTCTTAGATGCACAATCCAACGCAGAATCAATTCCTTCCAGTGTCCAGAGTTTTTGCGAGGATATCACTCCCAATCTGTGCATATCCTCCTGCTTTACCAGATATTCTGCAATATCTCCCAGATTCTTACGGATATATTCCCTGTAATTCTCCCTGGCCTTCCCGGTCAGTTCATAAGGAAACTCCAGTCTGCCAAATGACATATCCACCAGAACCTCCAGCTTATCCATGGCTACCGCCATTTCAAAAAGCTTATCATATTCCTGATAATTCAGCTCCTTATCATAAAAACACTGTCTGTAATTACTTCCTGATCCATGATATTCCGTATACAGAATACGCGCCGGAGTGTTCTCAACCGCCTCATCATAATGCTCCGGAAATACAAGCCTCGCCTCTGATTTATTTTCTCTACGATGCATTATATCTGATTTTTCTATGCCATCTTCTTCATACTCATAACGAAAGTTTACATCAATCCTCTGCCACATCTCGCCCAGCATTTCCTTAACGCCTGACTTCTTTCCCTGTCTCATATGAACAGTCAGCTTCTCCAATGCATGGCAGCCTGTAAATGCACCACAGCCTATCTGCATCAGGCTGTCAGAAAACTCCAGTTTTCTCAGATTCCCGCAGCCATAAAAAATATATCTTCCAATCTCTTTTAAAGTGTGAGGAAAAACAATCTCCTCCACGTCATTTCCTGCCAGAACATGTTCTTCTCTGCCAAATCCAAGACCATCTGACACTTCCCACAGGCAGGCATTTTTCAGTTCTTCCTTCTCTTCCATATGGTTGGAAAATGCATACGGTGCTGCACTGATCACCAATTTATCCTCTATCATTCCCGGAATCTCAACTCTGCCTCCCATTCCAAAACACCGCAAAATCTCAATCCCGCCAGATTTCTCTCTGTAGTAAATCTTCATTTTCTCATTTCTCCCCGGAGATATTTTCTCTCAAAGCACATAAAATCATCCCTGAAAAGTATAATACTTCCCAGGGATTTTTTCCAGACAATATAATTAGCGTAAAACCAGCTCCGGTTTAAAATTCAGATAATCACCTGACACCAGCTTGTACTCTATTCCATCCACATAGCCTTTAAAGCTGTCATCATACCGTTTCTCTCCATGACAGTGAGAATAGATTACCTTCTCGACGCCAAATTCCTGTGCTATCAGGGTAAACGGACTCTCCATTTCTCCAATACTGGTTGGCGGATAATGGAGAAACATGATAAACTTCTCGTATCCTGCTGCCTTCGCCCCTTCAAAAGAGCAGCGCAGCCGCCCCAGCTCCCGCTCTCGGATCTTCAGGAAATGCTCATAGCTGTCTTTTCCTTCATAGCAGTAACCTTTGGTTCCCACCAGCGCATAATCCTCATATGTATAAAAATTATTCTGCAAAAATTCCAGCTTTCCCCTGAACATCTCATTCAGATTTTCTGTCTTCTTTGCATCCCAGAACATATCGTGATTTCCCCGAAGCAGAATCTTCCTGCCTGGCAGAGCCATAATAAAATCCAGATCTGCCTGACACTCTGCAAGATCTCTCCCCCAGGAATGATCTCCGGTAATCACCACTGTATCATTCTCTGTTACTTTTCTCTTCCAGTGCTTCTCGATCTTAGCCACATGATTCTTCCATCTTTTATCAAATACATCCATAGGTTTATTGACTGTAAACGAAAGATGAAAATCACCGATTGCATATAGGCTCATTGTACACTCTCCTGTCTGTTCTGCTCGTTAATTATTTTCCAATCTCAATACTCATGGCATGCCATGCTTCTCCGCCCCAGGTGGAGTTTGCCTGACCCAGATCTGTAAAGCCGAATTTCTCATACATCTTCACTTTTTCATCCAGACAGGTGAGGAAAAGTTTCTTTCGTCCTTTTTGTGCTTCTCTCTGACTATATCTGGATACCAATTCACGGCCCAGACCCTGCATACGATATTCCGGACGGACATCCAGGCCCAGAAGCATAATATTTTTTCCTTCCGGATTTATCAGAGAAATATCTGTGAAGAATTCATCTCTGAAAGCATCCTCATCTGTAGGAACTCCATTAAGAAATGCAGCCAGCTTTCCGGTTTCCTTATCCTCAGCTACCAGAAATGTTTCTGCTGTTGCTTTTATTCTCTCTGTCAGACTTTTCGGGGAACATGCCTCATTTGGCGGGAAGCAGATCTGCTCGATCTCTATCGCCTGCTGTGTCTCCTCCGGTCTGATACATCTGAATTCAAATCTATTCATATTGTTTGTACTCATTTTATTGTCCTTCTCCTGCTATCTTGTTATTTTCTGCACATTCGAAATCTGTAAGTTTCCCATATAGTTGTTTTATCTACATCGGGCAGCTTCTCTTTGATTTCTTTCCTCATACCCTTTATTTGATTGTAACATCTGAAAGCATTTTTGTGAAGCTAGTACAGCGAATATTAAGTTTCTGCTATACTAAGCAAAAATATTATCTACAGCAGGTTTTTGAAAATATATCAATTTAAAGTGTTAAAGTACTGGAATTTTAGATAACCCCATGTTATACTTGTGAAGGAAAATATGCAGGCAGTCCGGTCAGGTACAAAATATTCCTGGATTCCGGCATTATTAAGAACCTGCATGTATTTATTATGGAGGAAACAAATCATGTCTATGAAAATCAATCACGAGCTTCCTTTACCGGAGGTTCTGAAATCTCAGTACCCTCTCAGCCAGGAACTCAGAAAAGTCAAAAAACAGAGGGATGAAGAAATACGCCGCATTTTTACCGGTGAATCAGATAAATTTGTGGTTCTTGTAGGACCCTGCTCTGCAGATAACGAAGATACAGTCTGCGAATATGTACGCAAACTGAAAACAGTGGCAGATAAAGTCTCTGACAAACTGATGATCATCCCGCGAGTTTATACAAATAAGCCCCGTACCACAGGTGACGGTTACAAAGGAATGCTTCATCAGCCAGACCCTGATAAGGCTCCTGACCTTCTTGCCGGAATTATTGCTATCCGCAAGATGCACATGAGAGTTATGCAGGAGACAGGACTCTCTTCTGCAGATGAGATGCTTTATCCTGAAAACCGCAGCTATCTGGATGATATTCTCTCCTATGAAGCTGTAGGTGCACGTTCTGTGGAGAACCAGCAGCATCGTCTCACTGCCAGCGGCATGGATATTCCTGTCGGTATGAAGAATCCTACCAGCGGTGATCTCTCTGTTATGCTGAATTCCGTCACTGCTGCACAGCATCCACACCACTTCATCTACAGAGGAAATGATGTGGAAACTTCAGGAAATGATCTGGCACACACTATTCTCAGAGGTGGTGTAAACCAGTACGGACAGACTATTCCTAACTACCACTATGAAGATCTGATGCGTCTGTCTGCTCTGTATGCCAAAAAAGATCTTAAGAACCCTGCCATCATCATAGATGCCAACCACTCAAACTCCAACAAACAATACAAGGAACAGATCCGTATTGTTTCAGAAGTACTTCACAGCCGCAACTATAATCCGGATCTCAGAAAGTTGGTTAAAGGTGTTATGATTGAAAGCTACCTTCTCGAAGGCCGCCAGGATATCAGTGATCATATGACTCCTGGCTGTTCCATCACAGATCCTTGCCTCGGATGGGAAGATACAGAACGGCTTATCTATGATATTGCTGAGAAATGCTGATTTTTATGGATAATACAAATAATTCCTGCTGTTGTGGAGAGACAGAACATTTTTCAGGCTGCCTGATCTGTGGAGCACCGGTCACATACAGCGTCGAAAGTTCTGTGAAAACCTGCAGCATCTGCCACAAAGAGCAGCTGACAAATGCTGTCTGTGAAAATGGCCATTTTGTCTGTGATGCCTGTCACAGCTATGGTACTTATATACCGGTGATCATAGCCCTCAGAAGCAGCACAGAGAAGGATCCCCTGCTGCTTCTGGAAGAGATCATGGACCTTCCTTCTGTCCACATGCATGGACCTGAACATCATGCCATTGTTCCCAGTGTTCTTCTGACTGCACTTCGCAATAATGGAGAGCGTATGAATTACGATACCGCATTATCTGAAATCTGTAAAAGAGCGAGGCAGATTCCCGGTGGTACCTGCGGTTACTGGGGAGTGTGTGGTGCAGCAGCAGGTGCCGGAATCTTTATGTCTGTTATGACCGGATCCGGTCCCCTCCATAAGGATGCATGGCCCTTTCCTCAGAAGCTTGTCTCTGTTATTTTATCCAAACTGGCTGATGTTGGTGGTCCGCGCTGCTGTAAACGCACCAGCAGAATTGCTATTGAAGAAGCGATCAGGTTTTACAGGCAGTTCAGCTCTGTAAAGATTCCGCTGTCTTCTGTACTATGTAAATATTTTGAAGATAATAAAGAATGTATCAGAGAGGACTGTCCGTATTATCCTGTGAACAAATAACTATTCATAAAATAAAAAACAGAACGAAATCCGACTGATAGTCAATGGGTTTCGTTCTGTTTTCTAATAGTTTCTCTATAAAATAATACGTTTCGCAGGATACAATGCCCTATCGCTCCATTCTGCTTTTCTGCAGTCCAAAGAAATAATATTCTTCTCTGTGCAGACATTTCTGATCAGTTCTTCTCCGTTATCTGATATAAAAAGTGCTGTGATTTCTTTTTTCCCTCCAACACTCCTTACACAGTAATCTACCAGTTTCGGAAACTGAAACAGTAATTCATCCATTTCTCTCATACTTTTGGACTGGTCGATGCGCCTTACAAAATCCAGACGCCTTACCTCACTTCCGCAGATACATTTTCCGGGGATGATACGTGTATGATCGCCGGTCCTGTATCTGATCAGAGGCTGTGCCTCCATCCCAATGGTTGTGATCACCAGTTCTCCCCATTGACCGTCAGGCAGAACATTTCCCTCTTTATCTATGATCTCTGTGATACAATGATTCTCCCTCATGTGCATGCCCTCATGAGCCTGACAGCAAATCGCACCCCCAAGTCCCATCTCTCTGGAACCATAATGAGGCCAGAGTGGTGTTCCCAAAATTTTTTCTATTGCTTTCATTACTGTTTCCGGACAGGCATCCCCTGATATCAGTGCTCTCTTTATACTGCCTTTTCCACACATTCTGAGCATGGAAAGCAGTGCTGTCGGCATACCTACATAAGTATCCGGCTGCTCCTCTTCCAGAATTGTTTTTAACTCACCATAGGTTTTATTGTTCCCGGTTAAAAGGGGATGTGCTCCTATACGTCTGATTGCGTCTGCGATCAGTTCTCCCAGTCCAAAAGGACCGGAAAACGGCATGGCAACCATAGTCCTGCTTCCCGGATAAATAAACTCACCAAGTCCGGCCATAAAAAGTTCTATGGTATGTTCACAATCTCCTTCTGTATAAAATACACGTTTACCTGCACCTGTTGTTCCGCTTGTCTGTTCTGAAATGATCCTCTGTATTTCTCCCTGAGAGCACAGTAACATCCTGCCCCCTTTCTGAGCAAGGTCGGATTCCGTTGTAAAGGGAAGGGTTTTCAGATCATCAAGGCTTTCCAGCCTTTCCGGCAGATCTCTATAAAATCCCTGCCTTTCTTTTTCTCTTTTCAGAACAGCATTCAGTTTATCCAGCTGTATTTTGTTTATTGTTTCCCTTGTAATATCTGTAATTTTTTCCTGCCTACAGATCATTGCATCTATATTGGATCGTTTCACTTTCTGTATAAATATGTTCCTTTCAGATTAGTCAGATTATATGCACAGAACGGTACCATTCCGTGATCAGGATCCACTTCACAGATATAACAGCGTTTCAGACGGTCAAGATCCAGATTCCAGGCATCCTGAAAGATCATACCTGATACTGCAAAGGTTTCATTATGTATCCGGATCAGAAACTCATCTAGCGCATCTGTCTGTGTCATTTCTCCCTCATCATAGGTTTTTGTACTGTAGCTCCACTGATTTTCCACATACTGCCTGGAATCATCACTGGTAGTACAGCAGCATCCTTTTCCTGATTTTTTTTCAAGAAGCTTCAGTTCCTGCTCTCCTTTTCTCAGATAACTTGCATGAAAGGAGCAGTAGGGATTCTCTGCGCCGCCGCCTGCAAAATCCTCAATTTTCATCAGTCCCTCTGTCTGTTCTTCAATAAGCCTCAGCATCTTTGGTATGGTGATGGGATTTTGGGGGCGCTTCTGGGAACATCTGCCAAAATAACTGATAGGCTGAAAATGTACGCCACGAACAAAGGGCATATGATCCAGACCAAATTTCAGGATATCCCCTACCTGCATATCATTTACTCCCGGCGCAATGACCGGCACAAGAGCAATACCAAGCTCTGCTTCTGAGCAGTTTAAGACCGCCTTTTTCTTCAGTTCCATCATAGCCTGTCCACGTAAAGTCTCATAAACCTGATCTGTCACACCGTCAAACTGAAGAAATACTGTATTCAGTCCTGCTTTTTTCAGCTTTCCGGCATACCCCTCCTCCCTGGCAAGCCGGATCCCATTGGTATTTAACTGAAAAAATGTAAATCCTTTTTCTCTTCCCATATGTATGATTTCAGGCAGATCGTCCCTCATGGTTGGTTCTCCTCCTGAAAGCTGTATATTAAAGGGACCTCCGTGAGCCATCAGAAAATCATACTGTTTTTCTATTTCACAGATGGGAATATCTCCCTTTTCCCTGTCTTCTCCTGCTGAAGCAAAGCAGACAGGACAATGCATATTACAGCGTTTTGTAACTTCCAGGATCATACAGCAGCCTTTTCTTTCATGTTCCTCACAGAGTCCGCAATTATCCGGACAGGATTTTTCTTTAACCTTCGGATTTACAGGCGTTTCTGCTGAGAGATTTTCTCTTCCCCAGGAAAGATAATCTGCTGCATTTCCCTCCCAGATCAGAGTCTGAAATTTCCCATGAACATTGCATTCCTTTACCAGATAAATCCCGTCTTCACCAATACACTTTTTGGCAGGAACTACCTTCATACATTCCGGACAGACACTTTTTGTTTTGCCGATGGTAATCAAAGCTCCAGTACCTCCCTCTCTGTCAGTATTTCCATAACTTTTGTATAAGTATCTGCAATAAGTCCGGGACATTTCTCCATAATTATGCCCCAGTCCAGATGAGTGATATCCTTACAGTAAAAAGCTCCAAATTCTTCTTCTGTCTTCTGACGGAACCACTGATATAATTCCTGTACAGCCGGCTTCATCTGTGCATCTTCCTTCTCCTCAGGAGCCAGATTGCCGAGAAAATATCCGATGGCACAGGCACTTCCTGTCAGACACCCACAGGTATCTCCACAATAACCAATTCCTCCCCCAAGGCCTCCCATTGCCTTTACAAGCTGTGGATTTTCCTCTCCTATGGTTTCCAGAGTCATGATCATAATGATCTGTGAACAATGATATCCCATGCTGCCTAATTCCATTATTCTTTCATAAAGATCCATACACTACTCCTTTCTGCCAACTATCATGATATAGCCTATTTTTCTGCCTTTGTATTCTTTCTGCAAAAGCTTATGATCCTCGCAGCAGAATGAATCATTCCAGATTGCGTCCAGATAATATTCTCTCCAGAGAGCAGTCTGGTCCTCCTGACAGAGAATCGTAAACCCTGTTTCTTTCACAATTTCCAAAAGATTGCCCGGATCCAGATCTGACAGTAAAAGAAATCCACCTTTTTTCAGTACACGCCAGCATTCAGAAACTGCCTTTTTCTGATCTCTGCTGACAAAAAATGCACACTGGCTGATACAAAGATCCATACTGTCTGCTGCATACTGAAGGTCCAGAAAATCTCCCCTCTGCACCTCACTGCTTCGCGGAGCAAGATCCACTCCCTGCACGTTCAGACCAAATGCTTTCATGATCCGCACTGTCTCTCCCTCTCCTGCTCCCAGATCCAGCGCTTTCATTCCTTTTTTCAGTTCTATTCTTTTCAGAAGATGAATTGTCTGCTCTTCCCCTCCGGGATGTCTGTTCATCTATTTATCCTCCAGTGCACGTTCCACTGCCAGAACCTTTCCAAGAGCCAGTTCCTCCGGAACATAGACAAAGCCACATTTTGGACAGACCGGCATCTCAACAGGAAAACCGTTCTCCAGATACATAAATTTTGCTTTTCCTTTTACAAGAGGAACCTTGCATTTCATGCAGGTCAGCTTTCCCTCAGGATCAATGGTATAATATGTTCTCTCTACTGCCATTACTGTCCCACCCTTTTCATAATATTCATTCGATGACTGTATGCTCTGTGTACCAGATATCCGTCTTCTGTTTCCACAAACCGCACCCAGAATGTGACATTTCCCAGTCTGCTTCTTGTCACCAGTTCTTTTGTTTCTTCATCCAGGATTGCTTCCTGATTTTCTCTGTAATCTGATAACACACGTTCCACATCACTTTTCAGTATCATGCGCTCATCCATCATATGGATTGCCTCCTCTGTATAGGCAACAGTATAGTCTTTTTTCTCCATGATCGGTTCCTCATTCCAGATGTTTTTTAAAAGTGTTTGTTTCAATATGAGCCTGTTGTAGCGTTTCTCACTGATATCAGGCATGTTGCTGGCATTTGCCCCATACAGAAGTTCAAGTATATGTCGGGATTCTCTTCCCTCTCTGGCAAATCGGTCTCTGCATGCCATGCAGTATGTAATATATGGTGCATCGGAACGTTCCAGACACTTTTCTGTCATTTTCGCTGCCATATCTTTATTGGCATATGCCGTCAGACCTCCATATCCACAACATGGAGACAAATCTCTGGAATATTCTGTATCTTCAACGATACATCCCATATCCGACAAAAGTTGTCGTATCATATCTTGTGTCTGTGCATCCCCTCTGGCACCACAGGCATCATGTATGGCAACCGGTATCTCCAGTCCTTTCGCCTGCTGTGGAAGTCCGATTTCTCTCAAAATTTCCCAGATTCCTATAACATGTGCTCCAATACTTTCTTTTAGCTGCTTCATGCAGCTTGGACAGCCTGCAATGATGATCGGATCACCAAGCTTGGCCAGTTCCTGTTTCAGCTGCTCATTTACTTTTTCTGTCATTTCATAGCGACCCGCCCATTCGCTGATTGCACCACAGCATCCCAGCATCAGAGCAACGCCTCCAGCTACCCGATTACTTAAATCTTCGTATGCCTGCATAACCACATCCGGCGCTATCGCACCAGCCTGACAGCCCGGGAAAAATACATATCTGCAAGTTTCATATCCCGGCTGGAGTCTGCTCAAAAAAGCCTCTGAATTTGAAAATAACATGTCCATCAGTGCAAATTCATGTGGCGCCAGCGGCATCTTATCTGTAGATACCATATTTTCTCTTGCTGACTTGCACACCTGACTCATATCAAATCCATTCGGACAGATCACCGTACACTGTCCACAGAGGGCACAGGCATTCATCGGTTTGTTCATCGGATGATCTCCCATGATAATCTGCGTATTATTATAGATCTCACGGGCTAATAAACCCGGATGTTTTTGATATTCACTTAAATACACACAGCCTTTCATGCATTCGTCACAATGACACTGAATACATCGTTTTGCTTCTTCTACAGCTTCTTCTTTTGAATATCCATTCTGACCACAGAAAATCTTATTCGATCCATGGATTCCTTCCATGTTCGTATAAAGCTTGGTAGTCACTGCTCCTTCACTGCCTCTATTGCTGTGCGGCGATAAATTCTGTACCAGAAGATCCACTGTCAGAGCTGCCCGCTTTGCGGCAAAAGCCGCATCCATCACAGATTCCGCAGGTCCGCTGACAATCTTTGCCTGTTCTCTTAACATAATCTCGACATCTGCTTCTTCCGGAGCTAACATTTTTGCCACTTCTTCTGATGCGCAGACCACATCTGCCAGTTCCATTTTTTCTCTGATAAACGAAAGATTCAAACTGCATCCAAATTCAAAAGAAAGATCCATAGATTTCAGACGTTTCGCTTCATTGCTGCGGTCTGATTCCAAAAGATGTCCGGCTGCCGCTGCAATATAGCTTTCATAATCTTCTTCCTTACAATAAATTGTCGTAGGATACATTTTCTTTTCCAGTTCCCCTGCAAGAAACAGTGGAAATAATCCAGAACCAAAGATTGCTGCCCTTTTCTTCTTTCTCATGCGAAATACACTGCTTCGTCTTCCCGGTTCTCCATACCGGACAATCGCACGTTCTACTTCTCGTATGGAGACACCATCACCAAGTTCACAAAGCTTGCAATTATCTTCGCAAGGTGCCGTACATCCATCACAGAGAATCATTGGAAATGGTGTAATTTTCTCATAAATTGCCAACGCTTTCTTAAAATTTCCTTTTGCAGCATAATACAGCATCTCTTTTGTATCCATTTTGAAAGGACAGGCTGCAACACAGTAGGCCGGCTGTTCATGGACGCAGAGACTGATCATATGATCCATCTCTTCCTTTGACATTCGATTTACATGATAAACATGAGTGGAACCTCTCTCCTGTATGTATGTCATAACCTCCTCCTTTCGTCTCAAAAGGGGAGACAGTAT
>ENA-ORTY01000952-ORTY01000952.1-human-gut-metagenome-genome-assembly--contig:-NODE-952-length-34900-cov-3.012283_pt1 | contig 34900 bp, 28 predicted proteins | sample MGYA00241917_ERZ509198 | MGnify/ENA primary metagenome ERZ509198 (study PRJEB26280, sample SAMEA2338857) | human gut metagenome | biome: human gut; feature: human-associated habitat; material: faeces...
AACAGCCATATGCAAAATATGCACAAGAAGAAAAAACGAAAAACCATAAAATTATACGAAACACACAAAAGAAACAGAAGTATTTTCAAGAAAAAGAGAAGAATATTGTATGTTCTTTACATACCTCCATTGCTATAATGCATAATGTAACAAGGAGTTACGAATACGAAAAGGGAGGTTTTTCAGAGATGAAAAAGAAAGTAATCAGTTTAATCCTTGCAGCTACTATGGTTGCAACAATGGCAACAGGATGTGGAAGCTCTTCTGGCGAGACGACCACAACAGATAACGCAGCATCCACGACAACCGATGCAGCAGCACCGGCTACCGAGGCTTCCGATACGGCAGCAGCAGCAACAGAAGCAGCAGGCGGTGACTATGCAGACAAGAAAGTCGGCGTATGCATTTACCAGTTCTCCGATAACTTCATGACACTGTTCCGCACAGAGCTTGAGAATTATCTGGTAGAGCAGGGCTTCTCCAAAGACAATATCACAATCGTTGACGGAGCAAACGATCAGGCAACACAGACAGGTCAGATTGATAACTTCATTTCCGAGGGCGTAGATGTTCTCATTGTTAACCCGGTAAACTCTTCATCCGCAGCTACCATCACAGATAAGGTTGTAGCAGCAGATATCCCGCTCGTATACATCAACCGTGAGCCGGATGCAGAGGAAGAGCAGAGATGGGAAGACAACGGCTGGAATGTTACATACGTTGGATGTGATGCACGTCAGTCCGGTACTTTCCAGGGCGAGATGATCGCAGACCTTGGTCTTGACACAGTAGACTTAAACGGCGATGGAAAGATCCAGTACGTTATGGTAGAAGGTGATCCGGAGAACGTTGATGCTCAGTATCGTACCGAGTATTCCGTAAAGGCTCTTACCGATGCAGGTCTTGAGGTTGAATGCCTCTCCGATCAGGTTGGTAACTGGCAGCAGGATCAGGCACAGCAGATCGTTGCAAACGCTCTTGGACAGTACGGCGATAAAGTAGAAGTTGTATTCTGTAACAACGATGCAATGGCACTTGGCGCATTACAGGCAATCCAGTCTGCAGGACGTACCGTAGGTACCGATATCTTCTTAGTAGGTGTTGATGCATTATCCGAGGCTCTTGAGGATGTTGTAGCCGGAACCATGACAGGTACCGTATTCAATGATCACTTCTCACAGTCCCACGGTGCAGCTGATGCAGCAATCAACTTCATCAATGGTGAGACCAACGAGTATTACATTGGTTGTGACTATGTAAAGGTTACAAAAGACAATGCACAGGAAATCCTTGACATGGTAAAATAATTACTGCGCAGGATGATTGATAGCAGGTAAACAGAAGGTGCGGGTGTTTTCGGGCATCCGCACCTGTCTTAAAGATATGAAATAGTTGTGTGACAGACCAGATTAGAAAAATTAGAAAACATCGACAATAACATCGACAGTACACAGATAACAACAGAATCTGTATCAATATAGAAGGAGGAGAAACATGGCTGAGTACAAACTGGAGCTAAAGGGTATCTGCAAATCGTTCCCAGGTGTTAAGGCACTTGACAATGTACAGCTTTCCCTTCGTCCCGGAACCGTCCATGCACTGATGGGTGAGAACGGAGCCGGCAAGTCTACCTTGATGAAATGTCTTTTCGGTATTTACAAGATGGACGCGGGAGAGGTTTATCTGGACGGGCAGAAGATTGAGATCAACAACCCGGATGAAGCAATGAAATACGGCATCGCCATGGTACATCAGGAATTACAGCCTGTTCCGGCGAGAAGCGTGGCTGAGAACCTGTATCTGGGAAGATTCCCGACAAAGAATTACGGACCGCTTAAGGTAATTGATCACAAGAAGATGTATGCAGAGACGGAGAAGTGGCTGAAAGAGGTAAAGATGGATTTCGATCCGAAGGCACAGCTCGGCACACTTTCCATCGGACAGATGCAGTCCGTGGAGATCGCAAAAGCGGTATCCCAGCAGGCGAAGGTCGTAATTTTTGATGAACCGACCTCCTCTCTTTCCGATAATGAGGTAGAGGCACTCTTCCGTATCATGAATGACCTTCGTGATAAGGGGGTTGCAATGGTATACATATCCCACAAGATGGATGAGATCAAGCGCATCGCAGATGACATCACGATCATGAGGGACGGTACCTATGTAGGAACCTGGCCGGCGGCAGAGCTGACGACCGATCAGATCATCGCAAAGATGGTAGGACGTGAGCTCACAAACGTATATCCGGCGAAGAAGAATACACCGGGCGAGGTCATCATGGAGGTCAAGAACCTCTGCTCGATCCATGCAAATTCATTCCAGAATGTCAGCTTTACGCTTCGCAAGGGCGAAATCCTAGGCTTTGGCGGATTGGTCGGAGCCCAGAGAACAGAGTTGATGGAAGGTATCTTCGGTATCCGGGGTATCGCATCCGGTGAGATCTACATGCATGGTAAGAAGTTAAAGATCAAGCATCCGATCGATGCGATGAACGCAGGAATCGGACTCATTACAGAGGACCGCCGCGGCAACGGTATCTTCGGATGTCTGTCCATCAAGGACAACGTTGGCGTCTCCATCTATAACAAGTACCTGAAAGCAGGATTCGTGCTGGATCATAAGAAGATGAACAAAGTTGTGGATGACAGCATCAAGAAGCTGTCCATCAAGACACCGAGCATGAACGAGCACATTTCAAACTTATCCGGTGGTAACCAGCAGAAGGTTATTATTTCCAGATGGCTTGCCAATGATCCGGATGTGCTGATCATGGATGAGCCGACAAGAGGTATCGATGTCGGTGCAAAGCATGAGATCTACGAGATCATGAATGAACTGGCGGCACAGGGTAAGGCAATCATCATGATTTCATCAGAAATGTCTGAGCTGCTTGGTATGGCAGACCGCATCTGTGTTATGTGTAACGGTAAGATTACCGGCGAGATCGACCAGCCGGAAGAGATGACACAGGCAATGGTTATGAACTTTGCAACGAGATTCTGATGAGATAGGAGGAGACGAAAATGACAAAGACAAATCAACAGAAAGTAAAAGATTTCTTAATCAACAACGGAGTTATCATCGTCATGTTCATCCTGGTAATCTATACCGGATTCACATCCGATAACTTCTTCACAAAGAACAACTTCATGAATATTCTGATGAATATGAGTTCACGACTCGTCATTGCACTTGGTATCGCAGGCTGTGTTATCACAGCAGGATGTGATCTTTCCGCAGGACGTATGATCGGTTTCGGTGCATGTATCTCCGGTATGCTGTTACAGCGTATGGATTATTCCGGAAAATTCTTCCCGGATATGCAGCCGCTCAACGTATTCGTCGTAGCACTGATTGCCATGCTGGTATGTGCGGCATTCGGTACGGTTACCGGATTTTTCATTGCTTACTTAAACGTTCCGCCTTTCATCGCCACACTGGCAATGATGGAGATCGTCTATGGTATCGGACTTATCGTAACCAATGCAACACCGCTCGGCGGCTATGTAGAGCAGTACACGAACGTATCTAACGGTAAGTTCCTCGGCATCAACTACCTGATCTGGATCGCAATTATTGTGGCGGCGATCACATGGTTCATTTTCAACATGACCCGTCACGGCAAGTACATGTATGCAATCGGTGGTAACCCACAGGCAGCAGAGGTTGCCGGTGTTCCGGTAAAAGCAACTCTGATCTTAATCTACATGAAAGCAGCAGCTATGTATGGTCTTGCAGGTTTCATGCTCGGTGCAAAAGCCGGCGGTGCATCCGTCCAGACCGGATATGGTTACGAGATGGAAGCAATCGCAGCTTGTACGATTGGTGGTGTATCTGTAACAGGTGGTCGTGGTAAAGTATCATCCGCAATTATCGGTGTTGCCGTATTCGAGCTGTTAAAGGTAGCTCTCCAGTACCTGGGTATGAATGCAAACGCACAGTACATTGCAATCGGTGTTGTTATCTTCATCGCAATCTCTCTGGATATCAGAAAGTATATAGCAAGAAAGTAAAAAGTATATTATAATGAATAGCGGCTGGGACATTAGAACCAGCCGCTATTTTAGATTTGAGAGTACAGGAGGATTTTTAAGGTGACGGTTGATACGATTATTGAGCAGGCGGGGATTCCGCTGCTTTTACTTGTGATCTGTGTGTATTATGCAATCCGGCTGATCGTTTTGCACGACAGTCAGGCGATCCGCGGGAAAAATAAGCCGCCGGTGAAGGACGAGGAAGCGTACTGCAAGGCGGGAGGAAAGCTGCTGCTGTTCTTCGGTGCGGCTACCTTTTTGATGGCGATTCTGGTGTTTGTGAATGTCTATGTGGCAGTGGCGGAGATCATAATCTGTACGGTGATTCTCGGCATTCTCTGGAAGCGGATGGAGGATCAGTACGGAGGTTGAATGAATGAGTGCGAGTGAAAAGGAGCGGGAGAATATGAGTTTGTATTCCGTTTTGCTGGTGGATGACGAGGAAGAGGTATTCCAGGTCATCATGAAAAAGCTGGACTGGGAAGGCATGGGCTTTCGCATTGCGGGCTATGCAAGAAACGGTGTGGAAGCGCTTGAGATGGCGGAGGAGCTTTCCGTGGATGTCGTCATGACGGACATTAAGATGCCCTATATGGATGGTCTTACGCTCTGCCGGAAGTTAAAGGAGCAGTACCAGAAGATCAAGGTCATTATTTTCTCCGGTTTTGATGAATTTGAGTATGCCAGGGAAGCGATCAAGATCGAGGCGGAAGAATACATTTTAAAGCCGATTAATGCCAACGAACTGCGCGAGGTCTTTGAGCGGATCAAGAACAATCTGGACAAGGAACTGGACGAAAAGCGCAATATTGACAAGCTTCGGGAATATTATCTGGAGAGTCTTCCGATGCTGCAGGAAAATTTCCTGACGTCGCTCATCGACGGACGGATTCCGGAGGACTCCATCGAGGAATATGCAAAAAACTGCAGCCTCACGCTAAAGGGTCCCTATTTTGTGGTGACCGTGCTGCACATCAGCACGACCAACCCGATGGAGGGGGCGCTTCCGATCGATCCGTTTCTGCTGGCGGTCTCCGTGAAAAAGCTGGCGGAGGAGCAGCTGGCAGCTTCTGAATATGACAGCAAGATCGTGACATATCTGGGGGATGGCATTGTGATTACCCAGCTGCCCACGGAGGAGGCGATCACGCGTTTTACCGACTGCATGGATAAGATCTGTAAGATGGCAAAGCGTGTCTGCAAGGCGAAGATCACGGCGGGAATCGGACATGTGTGCAGCGGTCCGGAAGAACTGCAGATGTCCTATCTCGGCGCGAAGAATGCCGTGTCCTACCGTGTGCTCTACGGCAATACCAGAGCCATCAATATTGCGGAGATCGACCCGCAGGAGAATGCCGATCTGCCGTGGGAGGAGCCCTTTATCCAGAAGATCATAAAAAAGGTCAAGGTGGGAGAGGAACAGCCGCTTCTGGATGCGATTGCGGAATTTACGGAGAAGCTTGCGGGCAGCAAGATGTCACTGCAGCGGTACCGGATTCTCATTATGGAGCTGATCACGGAGCTGTCGCGTTTCGGGGCGAACAACCAGATCAACCTGGAGGATGTGTTCGGCGGCAACGGGGATGTGTATACACGCGCCATGCAGCTGGAGTCGACGGATGCACTCCGGGAATGGCTGTGTGAGAACTGTTTGAAATTACAAAAACAGGTGCAGAACGAGCGCCAGGATACGACAAAGTCCTTTGTATCGAAGGCGATCGATTATGTGAAGGAGCATTATGCGGACACCGATCTTGGAATCGAGACGATCTGCGGATACCTCAATGTGAGCGCCGCCTATTTTTCCACGGTGTTCAAGAAAGAGACCGGGAAGACGTTCATCAACTATCTGACGGATTACCGGATGGAGGAGGCGGTGGAGCTGCTTCTGACACAGAACGAGAAGACTTACGTGATTGCGGAGAAAGTCGGATATACCGATCCGAACTATTTCAGCTATGTATTCAAAAAGCAGTTCGGCATGTCGCCGTCCAAGTATAAGACAAGCCGGATGGAAGCTGCGCAGGATGCATAGGGCGCATAGGGTGCAAAGAGGATGAGAGAAAGAGTAAAACAGTGGCGGCAGAAGGTCACTTCCTTCCTGGAAAAACACATCAAGCCGCAGTCCATTCAGATGACGATTGCATTGTCTTTTACGATTGTATCGGTCATCAGTATGGGTATTCTGGGGATTTCCCTGTACAACCGTTTTGTCAATAAAATGGAAGATATGACGACGCAGAGCGCGGAGCAGCTGCTGAACCAGACGGCAATCAATCTGGAGAGTTATCTGCGCAACATGCGGCGTATTTCCGACGCCATGTACTACAGCGTTATTAAGGACAAGGATCTGGCGACGGACTCGCTTGATGAGGAAATGAACCTTCTCTATGAGGCGAACAAGGACAATCTGATCAGCATCGCCTGCTATACCAACGACGGAAGACTGGTTGCTGCAGCGCCGGTTGCCACGGAGAAGAACAACCTCGACATCGTGGATCAGGAATGGTTTACGGAGGCGACGGGACAGATGGAGAACGTGCATTTTTCCACGCCGCATGTACAGAATTTGTTTGACGATCCGAGTTACCGCTATTACTGGGTCGTATCGCTAAGCCAGGCGGTGGAGCTGACAAGCGGCGGCAATTCGACACTTGGTGTGCTGCTTGTGGATATGAATTACAGCAGTATCGAGCAGCTTTTGACCAAGGCAAATACGGACAATGCGTCGGAGTATGTCTATCTGATGGACGGCAGCGGGGAACTGATCTATCACCCGAAGCAGAAGCTGATCTACACGGATCTGTTTTCGGAGAACAATCTTGTGGCAGCATCCTACGAGGACGGCAGCCACAAGGAGGAATTTGACGGGGAAAAGCGCATTGTCACGGTCAAGACCATCAGTTACACTGGCTGGAAGATCGTGAGCGTAGTTCCGATGAGTTCCTTTGATATGGGAATCTCCGGGATGCGGATGTTCGTGATTCTTCTGATGTCGCTGTCCATGCTGATGATTATTCTTTTAAACCAGTTTGTCTCTGCCAATATCGCAAAGCCGTTAAAACGCCTGAACGATTCGGTGAAGGACTGGGAAGCGGGGAATATGAACCCGGATATCTATGTGGGCGGCTCGCTTGAGGTGGAGCATCTCGGAAAGACGCTGCGCTCTACGGTAGCGCAGATCCGGGAGCTCATGCATGATATTCTGGTGGAGCAGGAAGAAAAGCGGAAGAGCGAGCTGGACGCCTTGCAGTCGCAGATCAACCCGCACTTTTTATATAATACGCTGGACTCCATCGTCTGGATGATCGAGGGTGAGCGGTATGAGGACGCGGTGTTTATGGTGACGCAGCTTGCCAGCCTGTTCCGCATTTCCTTAAGCCGCGGAAAGACGATCATCTCCATGGAGGACGAATTAAAACATGCCAGAAATTATATGAACATCCAGAAGATCCGCTATAAGAATAAATTCACTGTGGAATTTCAGGTGGAGGATGCTATTTTGAGCTGCTGTACGGTAAAACTCGTGATCCAGCCTTTACTTGAGAATGCAATCTATTACGGCATGGAGTCCATGGACGGCGACGGTGAGATTACGGTTGTGGGATACCGGAAGGGAGACGATGTCTATGTTGAAGTGCGCGACAACGGACTCGGTATGCCGGATGAGATGGTAGATGCGCTCCTGACAGAGAACAACAGAGTGCGCAAGCACGGCTCCGGTGTGGGACTCATCAATGTACATAACCGGATTAGACTCCGCTTCGGGGAGCCGTATGGTCTTGAGATTGAGAGCTGTCTGGATGAGGGGACGACCGTGCGGATTCACCTTCCGTACATTGCGTACTCACCGGAAAATACGGAACTGCTGGAGGGAGGAAGACTAAAACAGCTGAAGGGGGAACGGCAGGATGAAGAAAAATAGACTTTATTTTGGTATGTTGATCCTGATGCTGGTGGCGGTGATTATCTGGGCGTTTTATAATATGCTAAACGTCGGTAAGCAGGAGACGTCCTACCGCGTCTCCGTGGTTGTCGAGAACAGCAACAGCGACCGCTGGACTTCCCTCAGACAGGGGCTTGAGCAGGCAGCGCGGGATTACAACATCAGTTTGAGCTTTGTGTCGACGGGGAGCTTTTCCACTGCAATGGAAGAGATGGATGTGGTCAAAAAGCAGGTCACAAATGGAGCCAACGGCATTATTCTGCAGATGAATACGGATCGCGCCGGACAGGAGCTGGAGGATCTCTCCGGTCAGACGGCGGTGCTTCTGCTGGAGACGGACGTTGATCCGGAAGGGGTCTACGCGTTGGTGGCGCCGGATAATGAGGAGATGGGAGCAGCGCTCGCACAGGCGGTGCAGTCCGATTTCGGGGATGACCTCGCCGGCAAGCGCGTGGGAATTCTTGCGTGCAGCCAGAGCCAGCGCTCCATGCAGCAGCGTTATACGGGGGTATCGCAGGGATTGCGCGAGAGCGGTGCAGTCGTCGAGTGGAGCCTGGAAGGAAAGGCGGAGAGCATCAAGGACGCGTTCTATACGTTAGAGCAGGACAAACCGGTGGACATTCTGATTGCACTCGGCAATGACGAGACGGAGATGATGGTGGATTTTTTTGCCGGGGATGAGCTGGGCTGGAGACTTGACCGGTGCTCGCTGTATGGCGTGGGCAGTTCCGAGAAAAATGTATACTATCTGGACAAGGGCTGGATACAGACGCTCGTGGTTCCCAATGAATTCAATATGGGGTATCAGAGCATGGAGGCAATCGCAAAGCAGCTGATTTATCACATGGATACCACGAGAAGCAGCAAGGTCAATTATCTGGTGGTCGACCGGGAACATCTGTATGATGCGGATATCCAGAAAGTGCTGTTCCCGATTGTGCAGTAGCAGAGAGAAACAGGAGAAGTGAGGAAGGGTGTTATGTCACAGAGGATGCTAAGAGGAATGGCGGCCGGGCTTGGTGCGCTGGTGTCACTGGGAAGCATGGCGGGCTGCGGGACAGACGGCCAGGTACAGAAAGCGACAAGCATTAAGATCGGCGTCACCGTATATGATCAGTATGACACATTTGTATCGCAGATGATGACGGATTTCAACGAATATGCGGCAGAGCAGGAAGAACAGACGGGCATTGCCATCAATGTGGAAGTCTACAATGCGGCCGGAAGCCAGTCGACGCAGAACAGTCAGGTCGAGGAAATGTTAGATGCCGGCTGCAATGTGATCTGTGTGAATCTGGTCGACCGGACAGAGCCGACAACGATCATCGATATGGCGGAAAAAAATAATGTGCCGGTCATTTTCTTCAACAGGGAACTGGTGGAGGAGGATCTGGAGCGCTGGGACAGGGTCTATTATGTCGGGGCGAAAGCATTCGAGTCCGGAATCATGCAGGGGGAGATTGCGGCGGATGCGTTCAAGGAGAATCCGGATGCTGATAAGAACGGTGACGGTGTCTTCCAGTATGTGGTGCTGGAGGGAGAAGCCGGGCATCAGGATGCGATCGTGCGCACCGAGTATGCGGTCTCAACGATTATAGACAACGGCGTGGAGGTGGAAAAGCTCGCGTACGGGATTGCGAACTGGAACCGGGCGCAGGCGCAGACCAAGATGACGCAGATGCTTGCGGAATATGACGGGGAGATCGAGCTTGTAATCGCCAACAATGATGATATGGCGCTCGGAGCCATCGATGCGTTGAAAACCTCGCATCTGAAGCGGGCGGACTGGCCGGTGGTGGTCGGAATTGATGGAACTGATGTGGGACTTGCCGCCGTGGCATCCGGCGAGATGGTGGGAACCGTCTACAACGACAAGGAAGGGCAGGCACAGGCAATGCTCGATCTTGCCTACGCGCTCTCCGTGGGGGATACGTTAGACGACCTCAATCTGGAGAACGGAAAATACATCAGACTTCCGTATTCTAAGGTAGGATCGAGAGACGTGAAGAATTATATGAAATAAAATACAGGAAAGTATAAGCAGAAAACAGCCGCACAGAGTGTGTAAAACATTCTGTGCGGCTGTTTTTTATGCTTGCAGATAGGTTTCGCCGTTCTCAATCATCTGGCAGAAAGTCTCGATCATGACTTTGCGGAACGGGGCAAACTCGTCCGCCAGATCAAAGAGAGCCGGATAATCCCTGGTCACCAGAAGGATCTCTGCGGCGAGCTTTTCCGCCACCTTGGCATTCTTGATCGGCACAAAACCAAAGAGCGTCGAACAGTAGGCTTTGCTCCCGGTGCAGGAGGAGATGAGTCCCCGCGCAAAATCCTGCCACTCTTCGATGAGAACCGCATCCGCGGATTCTGGAAGCAGATCATCCGGGGAGAGACAAAGATCCTTCATGTAAGTGAGCAGTTCTTTTTTCTGACGCTTTTTCTGGAAAAAAGAGACGCCTGCGGCTGCGGAAGCCTTGATCATGGTCCAGGCGCGGAAAAAACCATCCACAGTGCCGTCTTTTTTTTCGGAAAAAAAGCGCCGCTCGCAGAGCATTTCCCGGTAGGAATCTGCAGGAACGGCAAAGCCTTCTGCTTTTGCACGCTTAAGGTGTTCGCGCCGCAGCGTGCCGGTGGGAATGTCGTAGTAGCGCGCGGGCCAGTCTTTGGTGTAGTCGGTGGTGTCTTCTTTTTGGTTTTTCAGGAGCATGAATGAGGTTCCTTCTTTCACTGTTGTATGAGCTAAGTATAGCATACCCGGCGGCAAAACAGAATCCCCTCTGGACTTTTTTCACGTATCATAGTATAGTAAACACGTTGAACCTTGATAACTGCATAAGGGGAACGTTATATGTTCAGATACGCAATCTGATCTGTACCGTAATCCACAGAGATTCCCTAAGCGCCATGCACCTGCCCTGGCAGGTTAACGAGGAGAAAGGTGATCGAAAATTCGGCGGATGCGTTTCCGTGCTGCCCTGTGCGCGTGACGCGGTCAGAAATATGCGGGTAACCGCAAAACAGAGGGGCCGCGAACAGGAAGCAGGCAAATATCTGCGGTTTGTCCTGAACTTATTTTCAGGAGGAACTATTTTATGTGTGGAATCGTAGGTTATATCGGCAAGGAGCAGGCTGCGCCCATTTTGCTCGAGGGCCTTGCGCGGCTGGAGTACCGGGGCTATGACTCGGCGGGTATCTGCGTGGCGGAAAACGGCATGCTGGACATCGCCAAATGCAAGGGCCGGCTCGCAAACCTGGCCGAAAAGACGGCGCACGGCGCACTCATGCACGGCACGGTCGGCATCGGCCACACCCGCTGGGCAACGCACGGCGAACCGAACGATATCAACTCCCACCCCCATGTGTCCCAGAACGGCAAAATCGCGCTGGTACACAACGGTATCATTGAAAACTATCTGGAGATCCGGGAATTTCTCGAGGAGAAGGGCGTGCAGTTCGCGTCGGAAACGGACAGCGAGGTCGTCGCGCAGCTGCTGGAATATTGTCTGGGGCTCGACGAGGTGCACTGCATGCAGGACGCCATTTACATGGTGCTGCACCGCATCGAGGGCGCGTACGCCTTCGGCATCGTCTGCGCAGACGATCCTGAGCGGCTGTATGCGGCAAGAAAGGACGCGCCGCTGCTGCTTGGCTACGGCGACGGCTGCAACTTCATCGCCTCCGACGTGACGGCGCTCGTCAAGTACACGAGAGACGTTTCGTACATGGAAGACGGCGAGGTCGCCGTTCTTACACGGGACTCCATTCAGGTCTATAACGCGATGGAGCTGCCGATCGAAAAGGAGCACCACCACATTGACTGGGAAATTTCCGCAGCGGAAAAAGGCGGATACCCGCACTTCATGCTCAAGGAAATCATGGAAGAGCCCGAGGCGCTGCGCCGCGCGATCACTCCGCGCATCAAAGACGGGCGCATCGACTTTGGAGACCTCGTCCTTGGCCGCGAGACAATTGAGAACATCAGCCGCATCATGATCATCGCCTGCGGGTCGTCGTATCACGTAGGCATGCTCGGAAAATATACGATCGAGAAGCTGACGCGCATCCCGGTCGAGGCGGTTCTCGCTTCCGAGTTCCGGTACTGCGACCCGATCGTAGACAGCCACACGCTCGCCATCGTCATCAGCCAGTCGGGTGAGACGTTAGACACCATGGCGGCGCTGCGCGAGGCAAAGGCCAGAGGCGCGCGGGTGCTCTCGATTGTGAACGTGGTTGGAAGCTCGATCGCAAGAGAGTCGGACGACGTGCTCTACACGTGGGCAGGACCCGAAATTGCCGTCGCGACCACGAAGGCATACTCCACGCAGCTGGCCGTCATCGACATGCTGGCCATCTACATGGCAGATAACCTCGGAAGGCTCGATGCGGCAGAATATGCCCGTCTGGTCGAAGAGCTCCAGATGCTCCCGGAGAAGATCGAGACGGTTTTGGCAGACCGCGAGAAGATCCAGTTCTTCGCCTCACAGTATTTCAATCACGACTCGGTATTTTTCATCGGCCGGAACCTCGACTATGCCCTCGGCTTGGAAGGCTCTTTGAAGCTCAAAGAGATTTCCTATATCCACTCCGAGGCCTACGCGTCCGGAGAGCTCAAGCACGGCACGATTTCGCTCATCGAGGACGGCACGCTTGTCGTCGCGCTGGGGCTCTATGGGCCACTTTTTGAAAAGGCGATGAGCAACGTCATCGAGGTCAAGGCCAGAGGCGCAAGCGTCCTCGCGCTTACGACCGAAAGCGGCAAGGCGGAGATGGAAAAGCGCGTCGATGCACTCCTCACCGTCCCCGACACGGAGCTCATGTTCCTGCCGTCTCTCGGCGTGGTGAGTTTGCAGCTGTTCGCGTATTATATCGCGCTGCAAAGAGGCTGCGATATCGATAAGCCAAGAAACCTCGCAAAAAGCGTGACGGTTGAATAAAGCATACGTCCTCCGGAGACTCTCTCCGGGGGACATTTTTTCGTTGCGGACGCCCATGCGTTCAAAGAATTTTTACACTCTATCCAAACTTCCTTCTCGGAATCGTCACATTTGCCATGTATTCTTTCGGCAACGCTTTACAAAAAGCGAAATACCCCGGAAAGGAAGATTGCAAATGAAAAAGCTGCTTGCCATGTTACTGGCGCTGGGCCTGCTTGCGCTCTGTGCCTGTACATCGAAATCAAACACGACCGCTGAAGTACCCGAAACCACGACGGAGACCCCGTCGGAGGAGACCGAACAGACCGATTCGGCCGAAGACGCGGACGCTGCGGAGGGAACGGACGAAACTGCCGCCGAGCCGGATGACCGGGTCAAGCCGCTTCCCGACGCAATCGACGTTACGGCCCTGACCGACGCAACGGTCGCGGCGAGCTTTGACGAGAGCGCGATCGAAGAGACGGACGGCAAGACGTATCTGACGCTTCAGATCTACGACTATGACCGCTACGATATGGTCGATATCTCGAAACTCGCCGAAGGCAGCGTCATTGTCGCGGGCGGAAAGGACATGACAGTCAGCTCCGTCGAGCAGGACGGGAGCCTCGTTCTCATCAACGGCGGCCTTACCAGGGGCGGCATGACGCTCGCAACAAGCGACGACGGCGTGTACTACGAACTCGGCGTGAACGATGCGAAGTGCTATCAGGAAAAGGGTGGGGTAACGCTCCCGCTCTCCGCCAGCTTTACGCTCACGGATGACTCCGACCCCGATCATCCGGGCCAAACCTATGGCGCGGAAAGGCTCCCCGAATTGGTAGCCGCCGGCTTTACCGCAAACAATACGCTCGTCACGATTGAAAACGGCGAAATCACAGCCATCACACGCACCGTTGCACCGTAACCGGCTACTTTTCAAAAAAGTATCATCCCCGATATTGGCTCACCACTGCCCCCGGCCATGACCGGCTCTTGGCGGCAGTGGTGATTTTTTGCGTCCGGCAAACCCTCCCACACATCCGCGAGAGCCATCTCGCTTCTGAAATGGCGTGGGAAATTCTGCACAAAAAGTTAAGTGAGTCTAACTGCTTTTGACGAAAAACCGACTTTTCAAAAAGATTTTCTGTGCCGTGCTGGACTTTTACAGAGCGCGTATGCTATAATCGGAGTTGGTAATCGTTTGCAGCCAAACGAGGAACAAAAAATGTAAGAGGGTGATATTTTTTGGATTATACCAAGTACGTGTTAAAGAGCCAGGAGGAGCTTGAAGGCATGCTGGCGGGGAAGGACAATCTCTTCGTCGTCGCCTGCAACAAGTGCTTCAAAGAGTTCGAAACCACGCAGGAGCCGGATTGCGGCTGCTTTACCGCCATCGCTGAGGCGCAGGGCAAGCACATCACCGGCTCTGTCAAGGTAGACTTCCTGTGCAACAAGGTCCAGACCGAAAAAACGCTTGCAGGCCTTGTCCCCGAGGGAACGGAAAACGTTGTTGTCGTTTCCTGCGGACTGGGCGTGCAGACGGTGGCCGATCTTGCTGCGGTTCCCACGTTTACCGCAACCAATTCTCTGAATTATGTCGGCCATCATGGCATGGCGCTCACGAAGAAGACCTGCGGTGCCTGCGCCCAGTGCTATCTGAACGCGACGGGCGGCATCTGTCCCATCGTGGACTGCTCGAAGAGTCTTGTCAACGGGCAGTGCGGCGGCGCGAAAAACGGCAAGTGCGAGATCGATCCCAAAAAAGACTGCGCTTGGGAGAAGATCTATCAGAGACTCGAAAAGCAAGGCCGGACGAAGGAATTCCTCCATCAGCCGGTTCAGCTGCGTGACTACTCCGTGGCGGGCGTCGACGAGATCCAGGCCTACGTTGCCGAAGCCAGAGCCAGACGCTTTGAGGGCTTCTACGGCGGCGTGCATCCCACCGAGCACAAGGATTATACCGAGCATCTGGCGCTCCAGAAGTTCCCGGAGCCCGATACTGTCATTCTGCCGCTCGCCATGCACATCGGCGCGCCCGCAAATCCGGTTGTGAACCCCGGCGACTATGTGAAGGTCGGCCAGCTCATCGGCGAGCAGGCGGGCTTTATCGGCGCGCCCGTTCACTCCAGCGTCAGCGGTACGGTCGTGGCTGTCGAGCCGCACACGCATCCGAACAAGGGCCCCGGCATTCTGAGCGTCGTTATCAAAAACGACGGCAAAAACGTACTCCATGAATCCGTCGTCCCCAACAAGCCCCTTGATGAGCTGACGGCCGACGAGATCATCGAGATCGTCAAGGAAAAGGGCATCGTCGGCATGGGCGGCGCAACGTTCCCGACCTATGTCAAGCTGAAGCCCGGCAAGCCCATTGACGCGGTTCTCATCAACGGCTCCGAGTGCGAGCCCTACTTAACGGCGGACCACCGCATCATGCTTGAGTACGCCGACGACATCGTCTTCGGCCTGCGCGCCATGATGAAGGCCGTTTCCGCGCCCGAGGGCGTGATCCTCATCGAGGACAACAAGCCCGACGCCGTGGCGCTTATGGAAGAGAAGGTCGCGCCCTACGATAACATCCGTGTGGTCGCCGCTAAGACGCAGTACCCCGAGGGTGCTGAAAAGATGCTCATCAAGAAGGTCATGGGCCGTCAGGTTCCCAGCGGCAAGCTGCCGGCAGACGTCGGCTGCGTCGTGAGCAACACCTCGACCGCCAAGGCCATTTCCGACGCGATCCAGAAGGGCATGCCCCTTGTTGAGCGCGCGGTATCCGTCACGGGCGACTTCATCCGCAACCCCGGCAACTACATGGTCAAGCTCGGCACCAACGTCCAAGAGATCATCGACCACTGCGGTGGCGTGACGGGCGAGGACATCGTCCTCAAGATGGGCGGCCCCATGATGGGCGCTCCCATCAATGACACCAACGTTCCTATCATCAAGGGCTCCAACGGCATCATCGCCATTGCCGCCGACCACACGGAGGAAAAAGAGTGCATCAAGTGCGGCCGCTGCGTAGACGTCTGTCCTATGGAGCTGAAGCCCTTGGAATTCTACAAGTACGGCCAGCTGGGCGACGCGGAGAAGCTTTTGTCTCTCAACATCATGGACTGCTTCTCCTGCAAGTGCTGCGAGTACATCTGCTCGTCCAAGATTCCTCTGGTATCGAAAATCAACGCCGCCAAGGGTCTGGTCATGCCCCTGCTGAAGAAGAAATAAGGGGGAGAGAACGATATGCTGATTACAAGACTGAAATCCGAAGATACCATTACCTCCCTCTGCGCCGGCAAGGTGTTTATCATCAACTGCCACGGCTGTAAGGAAGTCGGTTTCCCCGAGGAGGAGGCAAACGCGCTCCAGAAAAAGCTGGCCGAGGCCGGCAAGGTCGTCGGCACGCTGACCACCGATTATGTCTGCAACCCCACGGAACTCGCGCTGCGTCTGAGAGCGCCCATGGCGAAGATCGCGGAGGCGGACGCTGTTCTGGTGTTCTCCTGCGGCGTCGGCGTACAGACCATCTCCGAAATGCTGGAAGACAAGCCCGTTTACGCCTGCTGCGATACCGTGGAGCTTCCCGGCTTCCAGGGCGTGACCCCGCTCGAGTACGACTGCGGCCAGTGCGGCGAGTGCTTCCTGAACCTGACCGGCGGCATCTGTCCCATCACGGCCTGCTCCAAGAGCCTTGTCAACGGCCCCTGCGGCGGCACGAAGAATGGCAAATGCGAGGTTTGCCCCACGATGGACTGCGGCTGGGAGCGCATCATCCAGCGCCTGAAAGCACAGGGACGGCTCGACGTTCTGCGCTGCCCCACGCAGCTGCATGATTTCAATACCGATCAGGCTACCATGGCCGCCAAAGAATCTGAATAATCAGGAGTGATGAATTATGAGAATTACGGAACTGTTTCAGAACAGAGAATTTGTAGTTTCCGCTGAGATCGGCCCCCCCAAGGGAATTCATATCGACGGCCTGGTAGAAGAGGCGAAGGAATATCTCACCGGCGTGCACTATGTCAACGTCACCGATAACCAGTCGTCCGTCATGCGTCTGGGCGGTCTTGCCACCTGTAAGGTCCTCAAGGACGCAGGTCTTACCCCTATCTTCCAGCTGACCTGCCGCGACCGCAACCGCATCGCGCTCCAGTCCGATCTTCTGAGCGCCGCCATGCTCGGCATCGACAACATTCTGTGCCTCACCGGCGACCACACGAAGCTGGGCGACCATCCGCAGGCAAAGCCCGTGTTTGACCTCGACTCCGTGTCGCTGCTGCATGCCGCGAGCCTCCTGGAGACCGGCAAGGACCTGGGCGGCAACGAGCTCGTGGGCGAGCCCCCGAAGTTTGCCAAGGGCGCAGTCGTGTCCCCGTGCTCCGACTCCATCGATGCGCAGCTCGTAAAGATGGAGCGCAAGGTGCAGGCCGGCGCGGAGTTCTTCCAGACACAGGCTGTCTTTGAGCCCGAAAAGTTCATCAAGTTCATGGAGGCCGCCAAGCAGTTCGGCAAGCCCGTGCAGGTCGGCATCATCATCCCGAAGTCTGCCGGTATGTGCAAGTTCATGAACAACAACGTCGCGGGCGTGCATATCCCTGACGAGCTGATCGCCGAGCTTCAGGCCGACAAGGAAAAGACCAAGGCCGGTATCACCGGTGTGGAAATTGCCGCGCGCATCATCCGCGAGTGCAAGCCCTACTGCCAGGGCGTTCACATCATGTCCCTCGGCTGGGAATCCAAGGTCCCCGCGCTTCTCGAGCAGGCTGGCCTCAAGTAAGCGTATCCCCGCATAAATCAAAAGCCTCTGCGTACCGAATTGGTATGCAGAGGCTTTTGCGTCTGGCGATTTTGTAGACCCTCAGGGCCATTCGTAGGGGTCGATGCCCACATCGACCCGGCGGTACAAACCGATTTTACGGAAATCTCCGGCGAATTCGTTGGTACCCTTGGGGCGATGTAGGCATCGCCCCCTACGCGTTGGTTTCAGAGTTTCCGTAAGGGCAAAGCGGCGCGTGTTTTAGGCGCATCCTTTATATTTCTCAGTTCAGGGGACCGAAGGCGCTCAGCGGCCAGACGCGGAAGACGACCTTGCCGACGATCTGGTCTCCGGCAATGCAGCCGACGATGCTGCTGCGCGAGTCAATGGACACGCTTCGGTTGTCGCCCATCACAAAATAGCGCTGATCGGGCACCTGATACGGAAACTCGATATCCGCCTCGCCATAGGCCTTTTCTGCAAGATACGGCTCGTCCAAAAGCGTTCCGTTCACGCTGACAGCTCCGTCCTCGTCGATGTTGACATAGTCGGCCGAGCCCGCGATATAGCGTTTGATGAGAAGCTTGTTGCCGTGGTAAAAGGCGATGATATCGCCGGAAGAGAAGTCCTTGGTCTTTACGCTGATGAGGATCTCCCCGTTATGAAGCGTCGGCGCCATCGAGCTTCCATATACGCGCAGCACCGGCATCCAGAGTGTCGCCGCCAGAACAGCCAGAGCTGCAACGACGATCAAAATCGCGACCGTGCTCCGGAGCGTCCGGTTATACCGGCGCTTATAGCGCAGACGGCGGCGTTCCATATCTAATTGCTCCGCCGTCGGAAGCGAGGTTTCTTTGGTATGGGGCATGCTTATTCTCCGTTCTTTGTTTGCTGTGCGCTGTCATCCAGCAAAAACTGCGACCAGCTGCTCTTCAGGCGCGCGTCTGCATCTGCAAGGAGCTTCTGCGCCTGCGCTGTCGCCTCCTGCACGAGGGTATCGGCCTGCCGTTTTGCCGCAGCGAGCGTCCGTTCGGCAATGGCCAAAGAGTCCTTCGTGCAGCGCACATATTGGTCCGCCGCGGCCTGCGCGGCCTCAAAGACGCCGTTGAGCCGGAGCGCAGCCTCCGCGATGGAGCCAGCCTCAGTAATCTGAAGCTGTCGGCTTTCCAGCTGCGCGGCGAGCTCCCGGTTCTCCGCAGTCAGATTTTCATTCTGCGTCTGCAGCTCAAAGAGAATGTCGATGAGCTCGGCGCGGCTGAGCTTTCGAAGCTCCTTATCGGTCATTGGGGTTCACCACCGTTTTGTGTGTTATCCATGCGCTTTGCGCCGTTTTTGCAGCAGCAGAAGCGTCAGCGCGCAGGCAAGGAGCACTCCTCCCGCCGCGTAAATCGCGTGCGCGCCATGGCCGCCCGTTTCGGGAAGCTCGGCGTAGTTGATGCGGTTCGTAATTTCGGCCTCGCCGCCGGGATGCTCCGAGGAGAGCGCCACGGCCGTTCCGCCGCCAAAGGCGCTGCAGGGCATGCCGCTGATGATTCTGGTCTCGCCGTTCGGAACGGGCCGGCCGCTGTCGTCGAGCTCGAAGACGTAATACGTTTTGCCGAGCGGCAGATTCTCAAAGCGCGCAATGCCGTCTTCGGGCGTGACCATACCGGCTCCATAGACCACGGACGCGGTTTCTATCGGCGCGCCGGAGCCGTCGGACGTTTCGTAAAGCGCGAAGGTATACGCGCCGTCGAGCTTTTCCAGACGCTTGCCGTCGATACTTGCAAACAGCTTCGTGACCGTGATTTTACCCACATCGCCGTCCGGCCGGTTGTGAACGGTGAGCAGTACATGCTTTGCGTAGTGCCGCTCTCCGCTCCCGTCGACCCACGTGGCAGGATCCTTGTAATCTCCCGCGTCACCCTCACGGTATCTGGCCGGGTCGTGGCGCACGGCGTAGCCGCTGTAGCCGTCCGGCAGCGCGGAGTCGTAGGGCGTATCTCCAATCATGATCTCCTTGAGCGTGTAGTCCGCGACCTCGCCGTCCAAAAACAGCGGAAGGTCTTCCCAGACGTATGTCCAGTTGTTTTCCGGGCTCAAAACCTGCGTGTATTCGCTGTTTGCGCCGCCGAGCGGCGCTCCGTCGCACATCAGCGTGACCTTCACCGGCTTTCGCCACTCGTCCGGCACCTCGCCCCAATCCTTCACAGCGGTAACTGTCGTCAGAACTTGCGAATCATTCATAATGGCCAGAAGCGTGGTTCCCACACCGGATGCCACGCCGCCGGGCGAAGAGGCGGCCGGCGCGCCGTCAAAGGTCAGCGCGGTCAGGCTGCCCTCCTCGTCGACAGTGAACCGGATCTCCGCAGCTCCGCTGTATCCGGTCGGCAATGTCTCTTGCAGTGTGTATGCGCCGGGTGTCAGGCGAAGGTATGCGTCACCGTTCACGTCCGTCACGATCCTGTTCCCCGTCGCTTCGGTATATTCCGAACCGGAGGTGCTGGCGTTGGTATACATGCTCGTTCCCGGCTTGCGGTGCAGATGCTGGCCGCTAACGCCGTCATCTGCGGTAAGCAGAAATTCCACATTTGCGATGCCATTGTGTGTGAAGGAGTCGAACTTTCGCAGCGTCAACGTACCGGCATCGACATACTTGTTGCGGAAGGATACCGTGCGGTACCTGTTATTCGGGGTATCCGTCGCGTAGGAGACCATAGCTGTGGTGGGCTGACTGTCAGTGTCATAGTTCTGCCAGTCACCCGGTTTTGCCATGTCAGATATGCGGTAATAGGAGGTCGACGGCACATCCTGCAAAAGATAGTTCTGCTCGGAAAGCGCATAGATACTGTCGACGCGCCCGCTGACGATCCAGGTATAGGTATTGCTGGCGGCATCGTAGTCGTCATATCCCACGCAATCCGTGCGCTGATCCTGCCCGGCAGGGTTGAGCGTGAGGAGGAGCTCTTCGGCATTCGTCGTCGTGTTTTGAATCCGGATTCCGTATTCCATCCCGCCGGTCTGCGCCTTAACGCTTGCAATGGCTGCGGCGCTTCCGAGGAAGGTTTTCGTCACGCGGAGCTTTGCTTCCTTCGCTACAAGCACACCGTCGACATGCCAGCCGTCGCTGATATCGTATTTGAGGTTGGTCCAGCGAACCTGAAAATAGTCTGAAGTCAGCTTGCTTTGCGGGATCGTGCTATTGCCGATTTTGATGGTGTAGTTGTTCTCGCGGAGCAGGGCGAACATCTCGCGGTCAGAGGGAAATGCTTCCATCGTCAGGCCATCGTAGGGCGTATCCGTCATGGTGCGCAGGATGTCATCCGTTTCGTAGGCCGTTGCGTCAGTCGTCGGAGGCGCAAGAACCAGAAGGTTATCGGACGAGGAGAGTGCATCAGTTCCGAGCAGCGTCGTGGTGAACAGGGACTTGGTATAGTCACCGACCGGGTTGTTGGTGAAGCCGTTGCTGTGGAAGTCCTTGATCTCACAGAAAAGGTGAATAAAGAAGTTGACGGATGTGGCTCTGCCATTTGCGTCTTTTACACTCCAGACCGCCTCCAGCTCGATCACGCCGCCGTTTTCATAGCCCGCCAGCTGCACCGCCGTCAGCGGCTGCGCGGGGTCGAGAACGGTGTTGGTCGCCTTGACGCGCCAGCCGCGGAAGGTGTAGAAATAGTGCTTGGCCTGTCTGGTCGGGTCTGCCTGCGACACCACGCGCAGCGAATCCGGCGAACGGAGCGGATAGATCGTATCCGCCGTGACCGTTACCTGTTCGGTAAGCGTCGCCATGCCGCCGACCTTGCCGTCGGTGATAACGCTCTGCGCGTTGGCGGTAACCGCACTGCTGATTCGTTCCAGACAGTCGGCGAGCGTATCTGCATGGTAGCGGATGGTATAGATCTGTTCGCTGGCGATCGTTTTGCGCGCAGTGACCTTGATGGGATGCGAGACGTTCCAGAACTTGATGAAAAGCTTGCCGCCTTCCAGCTCCTGCACATCGCTCGGCGTGATCTCGCTGCCATCGGCGAGGTTGGTGTAGCTCCAGGTGTAGTCGTCGAACACAGACAGCTCGACGCTGAACGTCGCTCCGTTCAGTACGTGATAGATCTTGCTCTCCGACGCGGCATCGGGCGGCGCGGAAATGTTCACGGTGTAGAACGTGTTGTCGCTGATGAGCGCCGCATTGGTGTTGGAGGCACTGCCTTCAAAGTAGCTGCCGTAGTCCTGCGTGTTGTGGGGCAGATAGTAGATATAGCTTGTTGTGGTGCGGCTGAGCGGAATGCGCCATTCCTGCGTCCCGTCCGCGTTTTCGGCCGGATACGCCGACGCGTCCGCCCAGATAAGCGATGTGTCGTGCAGATCAGTATGCGGGAAGAAGCGTTCTCCTTGATAGCTGTCCGCCTCGAAACCAAAATCGCCGTACACGGTCTCCAGCTGCTGCGCCGTGATGTAATAGCGTCCGTTCTCCCGCTCGAGCGTTCTGGACTCCTCCAAAACAGGATCCAGCGAGCCGTCGAGATAAACGTAATATTTCAGGGCGACTGTTGCAGTGGAGCGTTCGTCTTGCGTCGTAACGTCCATCCCGTCCTCCGGCGCAGGCTCCGTCCCATCCGACGTCCCGCCGTTCAGCTCGGATCGGTCCGCGTCGGGCGCAGGCGTTTCGTCCGCACCCGGTTCTTCGTCCGCAGGCCCTTCCGTGCCCGGTTCCTTGTCCGCAGACCCTTCCGTGCCCGGTTCCTTGTCCGCAGGTGTGTCCGGGGTCGTATCGTCGGTTCCCTGATCGCAGGTCAGGACCCACGTGCCGTAGCACAGCGCGGTGTGCACATGGTCAGGGTCCGTATTCGTGCAGGTGAGCGCCTGCGTGTCCACAGGGACTTGAACGGTCTTGAAACATTTTCCCGTGTGCTGGTGTTCGATCACTTCCGGAAGCGCGCAGGTAAGCGTTCCGTCCGCGGCGTAGCAATCCTCGTCGTGCCGGTGCAGAACGATCTCTTTTTTTCCGCAGACGAGCACAGGCTCGGCAGCCTCCTCCTCCGTCTGGCCGCAGGACAAAACCGTCTCCAACGCGTAGCAATCGTCCGTGTGGGTATGCTCCTCTCCTTCTTCCAGACCGCAGATCAGCTCGCCTCTTTCCTCCGAATAGCACGCATCTGTGTGGACATGCGCTTCGGGGTAGTCGTAGCAGGCCTCGGTATGTACATGCGCCGCAAGCTCCGGCAAAGGACATGCAAGCATGCCGTCTTCGTCATAGCAGCGCGAATCGTGCCGGTGCACGACAACAAGCCCGCTCTCCGCTGACACGGGGCAGGCAAGAATTTCCTTTTCAGTTGTTGTGACCTGTGTGTAGCAGCTCTCATCGTGTGCGTGTGCGGCAGTCATTGTAATCGCCGGCAAGATGAGCGCGTATGTTGTCGCAAAGACAACGACGGATGTAAGAACCGTCAGCACGCTATGCCAAACACGGCGGCGGGCGCGACGTTTTTGGAATTTCTTAACATCGCGTAAAAGAAAATCATTCATAGGCCGAACTCCATGATTCATGGGAAAATTTACCTTGCAAAACCGACATTTTCAGATATTTCTTTCTATATTATATACATTTATACAAGGATTTCAACCCCCCCCCGAACTTTTTTCCCTTAATTATTTTCTAACTATCTCTTGAAAAACGTGTCGGAATATGGTATTCTTTTTTTGTGAAAAAGTTATATGGATGTTAAGAACGTTAAAAACGTGTTAAGAAAGGAAAAGCATATGAATAAGACAAGCAAGCTACTTTCACTTTTGTTGGTTTTGACGATCGTGCTCTCCCTGAGCGTCACAGCGCTGGCCGCGGACACGACCTACAGCATCACTGTCGATGGCAGCGGAACCGTCGCCAACCACACCTTTGAGGCCTACCAGATCTTTTCCGGCGACCTTCACACTCCGGAAACCGGAGAAGGCGGAAACACCTCCAAAATTCTCTCCAACATCGTCTGGGGCACCGGCGTTAACACCAACGCAGAGGGCTTTGCAGAGGCTTTCCCCGAATCTGCCGCTGCGACAGCAGAAAAGCTGCTCACCGTCGCGGACGCACAGGCCTTTGCCAAAAAAATTGCCCCCTTCCTCTCGGATGTCCACACCGATTGCAGCACGAAGGACGGTTCCGGCAACTATGTGATCTCCGGTCTGTCGGCAGGCTACTACCTCGTCAAGGACAAGGATAACACGCTGGCCGGTGCAAATGACTTCTATACCGCCTATCTGATGAAGGTCGTGGCCAATGTGACCGCCACGCCCAAGGGCGAAAAGCCTACGCTGGAAAAGCAGATTCAGAACAACAACACCGGCGAGTGGAGCACCACCGGCAACGTTGCCTTCCAGCTTGGCGACACTGTCAATTTCCGCATCATCACTTCGGTTCCGGATGTTTCCCGCTATCCGAACGGCTACACCTACATCGTCCATGATACCATGACTGTGGGCTTCACCTCCAAGGTTACTGCTGACGCAGCTTCCGTGTCCATCGTAATTGACAATAATCCGACAGATACGCTCGCGGGCGACTATTACACGATTGTGCTTAACCCCCACGGCGATACCGGTGAGACTTCCCATTTTGACATCACCATCAACATCAGCCAGGCCATTGCGGACGGCAAAATCCAACCGGGCGATAAGCTGTATATCAACTACGCCGCTGTTCTGAACGAGAAGGCCGACTTCTACCAGGTTGGGCAAAAACACAACACAAACACAGCGCAGCTTGAATACAGCAACAATCCCAACGGCGAAGGCACCGGCAAAACCCCCGAAAGCACGGTCAACGCCTGGTCGTTGCCGGCCATCATCCGCAAGGTCGACGGCAAAGACAACACAAAAATCTTGAACGGTGCAAAGTTCGTCCTCTCCCGCAACCCGAATCTCAAGGTCAGCGAAATGCAGTGCGACGAAAACGGTGTCCCAGCCGTCACAACGGGTCTGATCGCGCTTTTCGCCCCCGCGGGTCAGTCGTCAACTGCTCCGTATGATATTGCCACTGCCGATCAGATTACCGCTGGAGAGCACATCACCTATGTTATCGAGTTGGGCGATACAACCATCGCCGGTTTTGGCGAGCATGACTATTACCTCTATGAAACGAAGGCCCCCAACGGCTATAACCTGCTTGCTGAACCTGTCAAATTCACCTTCCACACCTCGGCCACAATGGATCTACTGACTGATCCTGCGTGGATCACCTTGAATGACAGCGCCACGCAGCTCACCGGCATGAACTTCGACATTGCCAACAACGCAGGCGCGACGCTTCCGGAGACCGGCGGCATCGGCACAACGCTGTTCTATGTCATCGGCGCGCTGCTCGTCGTTGGCGCGGGCGTTCTGCTCGTGACCAAAAAGCGCATGGGCAAGGCCGACAACTAAGTAACTTGATATCTACCGGAAAGGGACGGAGGATTATTTCTTTCGTCCCTTTCCGGCAGCGAGGAGAATCCCGCAATGAAAAACAAGCTGATCAATATATTTCTGATTCTTGCGCTGGTTGCGGGACTGTCCCTGCTGCTCTACCCCACCGTAAGCGACTACTGGAACTCGCTGCATGCCTCACAGGCCGTCGCGTCATATGACCAGGCCGTGAAAAGCATGGACGAGGGCAAATACGACGAACTGCTGCAACGCGCAGGGCAGTATAACCGCGATCTGTTTCTGCGCGGAACCCTCTTCGCTCTGACCGATGAAGAGCGCGAGGACTATAACAGCCAGCTCGACATCGACGGCTCCGGCGTGATGGGCTATATCGAGATTCCGACGATCAAGGTCTCGCTCCCCATCTACCACGGCACGAGCGACGACGTGCTTCAGGTCGCTGTGGGACACCTGGAGTGGAGCTCGCTTCCCGTCGGCGGCGAGAGCACCCACTGCGTCCTCTCCGGCCACCGGGGTCTTCCCAGCGCCAAGCTCTTTACAAATCTGGACCAGCTCACCGAGGGCGATTTATTTGTCATCCGCACGCTCGACGAGGTGCTCACCTACGAGGTCGACCGCATTCTCATTGTCCTGCCCAGCGAGCTTCAGGCCCTGGCCGCGGAGGAAGGTAAGGACCTGTGCACGCTCGTCACCTGCACGCCCTACGGCGTCAATTCCCACCGCATGCTCGTGCGCGGCCACCGCGTCGATAATCAGTCCGAGGCCGTGCGCCTGACTGCCGACGCCATCCGCATCGATCCCCTGCTCGTCGCCCCCATCGCCGCCATCCCGCTGCTGCTGGCGCTTCTTCTGCTGCTTGCCGCCGCGCCCAAGAAAAAGAGCCGCGACGATACGTAAACGAACGACCTTCTTCGTAGGGGGCGATGCCCACATCGCCCCGGCAATACGAACCGTTTTTACGAAAATCCAATGCGAATTCGTAGCTTCCCTTGGGTCGATGTGCTCAATCGACCCCTACGCACAGACGGGAAGATTTCGAAAAATCCGTAGGGGCGGACGCCTCTGTCCGCCCGCAAAATCATCCGATTATACGGTAATTTCCGGCAAATTCGTAACTTCTCATAGGCGGACAGGGTCGTCCGCCCCTACAAACCTTTATGACATATTTCCAAACCTTATTGGAGGAACCACCATGCGAAACTGGACAAGACGCGTCTGCGCTTCGGCTCTTTGCATTCTTTGCCTGCTTGCGCTGTTTCCCGTTCGGGCAGCTGCTGCGGGCGCGATCGATACGAGCCGCAACGTGCGCCTCACGATTGAGTACCGCCACGACGGAAAGCCCGTTGTGTCCGTCCCATTTGGCCTCTACTATGTCGCCAGCGTTGACGCGTACGCGAATTTTACCCTCGCGGGAGATTTTGCCGCCTACCCCGTGACGCTTGAGAACCTCACCGCCGCCGAATGGACGGCGCTGGCCGAGACGCTCGCCGCCTACGCAGCCAGAGATGAACTTGCGCCGCTCGATTCCGGAAAAACGGACGCGCAGGGCACGCTGACCTTCCCGAACAAAACCAATCGTCTCGCGCCGGGTCTGTATCTGGCTGTCGGAAAAAAGCACACGGCAGGCGGATACACGTACACGACCGAGCCGTTCCTTGTCTCGCTTCCAAATTTAGAGAACGACGCATGGGTCTACGACGTGACGGCCAGCCCCAAGCACACGAGAACGGAAAATCCCCCTTCCCCATCCGACGATACCGTCGACCGCCGGGTCATCAAGCTCTGGCAGGACGATGTGCAGGAGCTGCGGCCAAGCGAGGTCGTGATCGAGCTCCTGAAAGACGGCAAGCTCTATGACACCGTGACGCTGAACGAAAAGAACAACTGGCGCCATACGTGGCGCGATCTTCCCGAATATAGCGCCGACGGCTCGAAAATCGCGTGGCGCGTTACCGAGCGCGTTCCCAAAAATTATACCGTCCGCATCACGCGCGACGGCGTGACCTTCCTCGTGACCAACACCTATCGTCCGGAAAATCCCGACGGCAATACCGTGACGCGCACCGTGCTCAAACGCTGGAACGACGCAGGCTACGAGCAAAAGCGGCCGGATTCGGTCTCCGTCACGCTTTTAAAAGACGGCGCGGTCTATGACACGAAGACGCTCACCCGCACGGACGGCTGGCAGAATACCTGGAAAGACCTCCCCCGGTACAACCCGGACGGCTCGGAAATCGTCTGGACGGTAACAGAACGCCCCGTTCCGGGCTATACGGCGAACGTGCAGCAGTCGGGGAGTACCTTCATCCTGACGAATACGCTCGACCGGCAGAAGCTGCCGCAGACGGGACTTCTCTGGTGGCCGGTTCCGGTGCTCGCGGCGGCGGGTCTGCTGTTTCTGATTTTCGGCGCGCTTTCGAAGAGGAAAAACGGCCATGAGTAAGCGAGGAAAGCTTTGCACGGCGCTTGGCCTGCTGCTGCTTCTCGCGGCGCTCGGTCTCACGGCCTACAATCTCTGGCGCGACGCGATGGCGAGCATGTCGGTGGACGTTGTTCTGGGGCGCCTGACTCCCACACTTTCTTCCCGGCAATCGGAGCTTCCGCCGCTTAGCTCCGGCGAAGCTTTAGAAGAAGCGTTCGTTCCGGATTATGTGCTGAACCCGGAGATGGCCATGCCGGAAGAAACCATTGATGGGCGGAACTATATCGGCGTTCTGGACATTCCCGCGCTGGAGCTGTCGCTTCCCATCATCAGCGAATGGAGCTATGACGCGCTGCAAATCGCTCCCTGCCGGTATTCCGGCTCCGCGTATCTCGATAACCTCGTCATCGCGGGACACAATTACCGCAGCCATTTTGCATCCCTTCCCCAGCTCCAGCCGGGCGATAGCGTCACGTTCACGGACATGGACGGCAACGTGTTTTCCTACGCGGTCTCGTCCCTCGAGACGCTTTCTCCCTACGCGATTTCCGATATGACAAGCGGAGACTGGGCCCTGACGCTTTTCACCTGCACCGTCGGCGGCCAGTCGAGGCTCGCGATCCGGTGTGACCGAACCGAATAACGCACAAGCGGCAGACCCTTTGGGGGCTGCCGCTTTTCTGTATCGATTGATTACTTGCGCAGCTTTTCGAGCATGCCCTTGCGTCTGAGCGCCGGGGCGATAGCCGCGTAGAGGATCGGCGCGACAATCATGGCGAAGACAGCGTTAATGAGGGAAGCCGGAAGCTTGCCGCCCATCGTAACGACGACCGCGTCGAGGGGATACCCATGGACAAAGCGCTGGAAGATATACGTTTTGAGCATGTAGAGCGCAACATAGCTGAGCGCGCCGACGACACTGCCGACCACGAGCCGCGCGTGCTTGCCCTTGCCCTCTTCCTTGCCGCCGAAGGCGATCCAGGCGCAGATCGCAGCCATCAGGAATTTGGACACAAACGTAACGAGGCAGTTGATAAAATCGTACCCGCCAAACAGCGCGTCATAGAGCATCGAGCCGAGACCTGCCGCAAGACCGCCCAGCATCGGGCCAAAGAGCATGCCGGAGAGCAGGCACATGGCGTTTGCGAAGTGCACCTTCGAGCCCAGAAGCGGGAAGCGGAAGAACGTCACGACGCAGACGAGCGCCGCCATGACCGCGACAAATACGATCTGATAGGTTGAAAACTTTCTCTCTTTCATGTTAGGAACTCCTCCGTTGACTTTTTCTTTGCGTTCAGCTATTATAGCATAGACTGGCATTTTAGAAATTGCCAAAATAATTCTGGTTTACAAGGCCAGATCGGAGGCCGCCATGATCCGAACCTACGAGCTTTCCCCGCGCAGCAAAACTCCGCTCTACGCCCAGCTCTACGAAGCCATCCGCGCAGACATTTTATCCGGCAGGCTCCCCGGCGGGGAGAAGCTTCCCTCGAAGCGGGCGCTGGCCGAACACCTGAGCCTCAGCAAAATCACCGTTGAGACGGCCTACGCGCAGCTGTTGGACGAGGGGTACCTCACATCGCGCGAACGCTCGGGCTATTTTGTAGCGCATATGCCGCTTCTGGCGCAGCCGCCTGTGCGTCCCGCGAGCCTGCCGGAAGCGCTAATCGAGCCGGAACCCGCGCAGAGCGCCGCGGCGGAGCTGTTCCCGTTTTCCGTGTGGGCAAAGCTGATGCGAAGCGTCATCTTAGACGAAGGCCAGTATTTACTCCAGCCGGTTCCAAACGGCGGGCTTTCTCCCCTGCGGCAGGCGATTGCGGGTGAGCTTGCGCGGCAGCGGGGGCTTGTGGTGCAGCCGGAGCAGATTGTCATCGGCGCGGGCACGGAGTATTTCTACGCGCTTCTGGTGCAGTTTTTAGGCAGGAACCGACGCTTTGCGATCGAGGATCCGTGCCACCGGACGCTCGCGCAGGTCTACCGGAAAAGCGGCGCGGAGGTTGTGCCGGTGTCGATGGACGAAAGCGGCGTGCGCGTGGAAGAATTGGAAGCAAGCGGCGCGCAGATCGTCCACCTCTCGCCGTCGCATCAGTACCCGACGGGAACGGTCATGCCGATCACGCGGCGGCAGGAGCTTCTTGCGTGGATGGAGCGCGCGGAGGGCCGGTTCCTGATTGAAGACGACTATGACTCGGAGTTCCGCTTCTCAGGAAGGCCGGTACCAACGCTCCAGAGCCTTGACACAAGAGGCCGGGTCATCTATCTCAACACCTTTTCCAAGACCATCGCGCCTGCGCTTCGTATCAGCTACATGATTCTGCCGCAGGCGCTGCTTCCCATCTGGCAGGAGACGATGGGCTTTTACAGCTGCGCTGTGCCGTCGTTTGAGCAGCTGACGCTGACAAGGTTTTTAGACGGCGGCTACTTTGAGCGGCACGTCTCGCGGATGAGAAAACACTATAAGGCAAGACTCCAGGCACTTTTGGACATTCTCTCGCAGCCGGAGCTGGCTGGGCTCTGCGAGGCAAAGCAGGCCGTCGCGGGACTTCATTTCCTGCTGGCCTTCCACACGAAGGAGCGCGGAAATTTGCTCGCGGAAACGCTCCGGGAGGCGGGACTGTCCGCGCCGCTTCTGTCGGAGTTTTACCTGCGCGAAGCCCCCGTAGATGCAGAACGCTGCGCCGTCGTGCAATACGCAGGCCTCGATCCCGACGCGTTCGCAAAGAGCATGCGGACACTTGCAGAACGCTTAACCCCGGAGCCTGCCGGCTGATTTTTCAGGCTTACCTACGGGATACACGAAAATCCCTCAAACATGCGTAGGGGGCGATGCCCACATCGCCCCACTGGGCACCAACGAATTCGCCGGAGCTTTTCGAAAAAACCGGATTTTCTGCGGGCGGACAGAGGCGTCCGCCCCTACGAACTTTTTTGATACATTGTGCAAAAATGCAAGCGCCCGCTCTGCGATATTTCTCGCAAGGCGGGTACTTTTTTGCGCTCGGCGGCCAGGCCCCCAAATAGAAGGCAGGAAAAAATTTCAGAATTTGCTTGACAGATGGCGCGCGCCGTGCTATAACTATACCAACCTACCAAGTAGGTGGTATAAATAACAGAAGGCCGGGATGCTTATGGCAAAGCTTCTTTCTCCTGCCGCCCAGCACGCGCGATGTCGCCGCTGGCTGGAAACGAAGGTTCCGAAAAAAAACAATCTGAAATTTGAATATTTGTCTGAAAAGGAGATTTTTGATATGTCGAACATCTATACTTCCGCCGATCAGCTCATTGGCAACACCCCTCTGCTGGAGCTCACACATCTGGAAGAGGCCTATGGTCTCAAGGCCGCCATTCTCGCCAAGCTCGAATACCTCAACCCCGCGGGCTCGGTCAAAGACCGCATCGCCAAGGCGATGATTGACGACGCAGAGCAGAGGGGCCTTCTGAAGAAGGGCTCGGTCATCATTGAGCCGACCTCCGGCAACACGGGCATCGGTCTTGCCTCCGTCGCTGCCGCGCGCGGTTACCGCATTATTATCGTCATGCCGGAGACCATGTCCGTCGAGCGCCGCCAGCTGATGAAGGCCTACGGCGCGGAGCTGGTGCTTACCGAGGGCGCAAAGGGCATGAAGGGCGCGATCGCGAAGGCAGACGAGCTTGCAAGGGAAATACCGAACAGCTTTGTCCCCGGCCAGTTCGTGAACCCCGCGAACCCCAAGGCGCATTTTGAGACGACCGGCCCCGAGATCTGGGCCGACACTGACGGCAAGGTCGATATTTTCGTCGCAGGCGTCGGCACCGGCGGCACCATCACCGGTACGGGCAAGTTCCTGAAATCCAAGAACCCGAACGTGAAGGTTGTGGCCGTGGAGCCCAAGACCTCGGCGGTCCTGTCCACCGGCGTTGCAGGCCCTCACAAAATTCAGGGCATCGGCGCGGGCTTTGTCCCCGAGGTGCTCGATACGAAGGTCTATGACGAGATCATCGCCGTCGACAACGACGACGCATTCAAAACCGGCAAGGAGTTTGGCCGCCGCGAGGGCGTTCTCGTCGGCATTTCCTCCGGCGCTGCCATCTGGGCCGCCATTGAGCTTGCCAAGCGTCCGGAGAACGAGGGCAAAACCATCGTCGTTCTGCTGCCCGACACCGGCGACCGCTATCTCTCGACGCCTCTCTTCGCCGACTGAGCCGCAAACCTTTTTCCAAAGCAATTTTTATCCTCCTAACTGAAAATCGCGCCGCAGTCCGGGCTGCGGCGCGATGGCTGTTATTGGGGGTTTTCCGGGGTGTCCTGCTCGGTCAGCTCGCTTGTCAGAAGACTCTTTTGCAGACTTGCCGCCTGCTCCAGATGCACAAACGGGACAAAAAGCTCCAGCTCCGCGTGCGTCTGGCCAAACGCCACAGAATACAGAACGCTTCTGGCCTGCCGGGTGAGGCATGGAATCTGCGCGTCCGTCAAAAGCTCCTGCATCGCCTCGCCCCACGGGGAGACCATCGTCGCAAGATAGCAGTAGTCGCTGTTTTCCGGTGCGCGCAGGTGCGTTTTGCCGCAATAGGGGCACACTGGCCCTTCGCAGACCAGATGACAATTATCGCAGTAGTGCATGGGACAGCCTCCTTTTGTAATGCCTGCTTTCTCCCGGTTACTTCTGGGCCTTCAGCTCGCTTTTTTCCTGCTTTGTGCGAAAGAAGACTTCCATCACGGGGATAAACAGCGTGCAGATCAGGCCTGCCGTAAAGCCGCCGTTATACAGCAGGAACCCGCCGTGGGTGAACGGTACGCTTGTGACAAGGCCGTAGTGGAGCATGGCAAACACGATACCGGCAAGCCAGCCGTAATTTCCCGCAACCGGGCTCAGGCCGTTTGCAAAGCACAGACCGATGACGATCGCCTGCGCGTTGATGGCGGTCGTAAAGTCCGTCCCGAGCGCCCCGCAGAGCGCCTTCGTCAAAAACGACGCCGCGACATAGCCGACCATGATCGGCCAGACGTTTGCCGGATGGCTTCCCTTGAAGCAGCAACAGACCATGCACAGCACGCACCCAAGCGTCGCCGCGTTCCATTTTGCGCCGATCAGATTATAGTACAGCACAATAAAAAGGCCGTAGACGGCAAAGTTCAAAATGGCCGTGCCTGCGCCGTATTTTGTGCCGTAATCCGCGCCAACGCCCGTATCCTTCAAAAGCGCGCCGTACTGCTTGAAGCTGCCGCCGAGCAGCAGTCCCAGCACCAGCGCCAGCGCGAAGGCCGCAAAGCAGAACAGATTCGCGACCGTCCAGTTCCCGTCACCCGCGCCGACACCTGCGCCGTCCGGAAGCGTTCCGCCCAGCACCCGATAGAGCACCGCGCGCAGGAAAAAGGCCAGAAGTCCCATCGGAACCGCAGCGGAGTAGAGGTCATACCCCTTGTGTACCTTCGGGCTGTGCGTCAGCCCTGCCGGCAGAACGAGGCCAATGACAAAGCAGACCGCCAGCGTCAGAACCGCGCCGAAAAACGTCACGCCATGCGCCTCCGCGCCCGGATAGCGGACGAGAAGGTCGGTCATCAGGGGCGCAATGCCGGTGGAAAACAGGAAGACATTTCCCTGCGTGCAGGGGTTCACCTTCCGCACAAGACATGCCAGCAGCACGCCCGCAAAGCAGAACCAGATGTTCAGCACCGTAATGCCCCAGAAGCAGAATCCCGCCGTCAGGAAAAACGCCAGCACCGAAACGCCGTCCGGCTTGCTGCCGGGAAGCGAATAAATGGCTGCGCAGATGGCGCAGACAACTGCCGTGTTCAGGAACGTCCCGGCAAAGCCGCCGCCCGACGCATCAAAATAGCTGTTGGCTGACTGATACGGCAGCGTGCAAAGCCGCAGCATTCCCTCGACCATCCGGCCGCGGTCCGGCATGGCAATCGCCGCGATCAGACACAGCACGGCAAACAGCCAGAACCAGAGGCGGATCGCCTGCTCCGGCAGCTTAAACTTTTCTTTCATGCAATCATTCCCTCTCTTTGAGAAATACTGCCGCCGGAAAAGACGTCCGGCGGCAGAAACGCTATCTTGATCTTACAGCGTACGCTCGGCAGCTTCGACCACATGGCCGATCAGAACGGACGTTGTGACGGAGCCCACGCCGCCGGGAACCGGGGTGATCGCGCCGACGATCGGCTCGACCTCGGAGAAGACTGCGTCGCCCGCGATGGCGCCCTTGCCGCCCTTGGCATTGACCTTCTCGGGGTCCCAGTTGATAGACACGTCGATGACGATCTGGTTTTCCGAGACATAGTCCTTCGTGAGGCTATTGAGAACGCCCGCTGCGGAGACGAGAATGTCCGCCTTGCGCGCGATACCGGCCACGTCCACGGTCTTGGTGTGGCAGACGGTGACGGTCGCGTTTTTGGCCATGAGCATCATCGCGGCGGGCTTGCCGACGACGAGCGAGCGGCCGATGACGACAGCATTCTTGCCCTTGCAGTCGATGCCGTAGTAATCGAGAATTTCCATGCAGGCCTGCGGCGTGCAGGGGGCAAAGCCGAGCTTCTTGCCGGTAAACACGCCCGCGTTCGAAAGATCGGTCATGCAGTCGACGTCCTTCGCGGCAGCCAGATGGTTGCAGATCTCGTCCTGGTCGGCCTTGAGGTGCTTGGGAAGCGGACGGAACATCAGGCAGCCATGGATGGAGCTATCGGCGTTGATCGCCTCGATCTGCGCAATCAGGTCTTCCTTCGAAACGTCCTCGGGCAGAACGAACTTCTGGACCTCCACGCCAATGAGCTCAGCTCTGGCGGTTGCGCCCTTTTCATAGGACAGGTCGGAGGGGTTCTCGCCGCAGCGGACGATGGCCAGCTTCGGGGAAACGCCCTTTTCCTTCAGAGCCGCAACGCGCGCCTGAAGCTTTTCGTTCATCGCAGCGGTAACTTCTTTGCCAAGCAGTAATTTTGCCATTGTTTCGTTCTTCCTTCCTTATTTAAAGAATCCGGCCTTGACGGTCTCAAAAATGCCGTCGGCCTTTTTGCCGTACACGTCCAGCATGGTCAGGCACTTGGCGTTCATCTCCTCCGCCACCTCACGGTTCTGCAGGGTCTTGGTGTTGATGAACACGTTCAGGGACGCCGCCTGCAATGCCGCCTTCACGATGGTTGCGCCGCAGCCCGCGTCGGACACCGCCAGACGGGAGCCCTTCGCGGCGAACACCTCGATGGCGTCGATGGCCTCGCAGCACAGCTCCATGATGTGCATAGGCACCTTGCATGCGGTGATGGTGGCCTCCTCCATAATGCGGGGCCGGTCGGGATCGTCCTTGGGGATGCCGTAGGCGTTGGCCAGAGGGATAAAGCCCTCGGCGTCAGCGGGCACCTGGTCCAGCAGCTCGGTCTGGAGGGCGTCGCACTTCTTCTGCAGCGCGATGATCTCCGCCTCCACATCGGCATACTTCTTCTTGCCCACGGTCAGGCTGCCCACCATGCTGTCC
>ENA-ORTY01000964-ORTY01000964.1-human-gut-metagenome-genome-assembly--contig:-NODE-964-length-34714-cov-4.018091_pt1 | contig 34714 bp, 54 predicted proteins | sample MGYA00241917_ERZ509198 | MGnify/ENA primary metagenome ERZ509198 (study PRJEB26280, sample SAMEA2338857) | human gut metagenome | biome: human gut; feature: human-associated habitat; material: faeces...
AAAGATTCAATAAGAAATGCAGCATAATGACGAAAATAATGCCTTGTATTCTGTACTTTTTACGCTGTAAATATGCCTGTTTTGGTGTAAAATAGGCTGTTTTTCTAACTTTTCAGATATAGCAACAAAGAAAATGATTGACGGATGGGATTTTTTATGGTAAGATATAGACAGTTAAAGAGGGCGGGCGCTGGGGCCGTTGGCCGGGGGTATCCTCTCCGGGCGGCAGGCTCCACCGCTTCCCGATAGCAACAAAGTAAATCAACGTAAAGGAGACAGAAACAATGAAAAAGACTTACAACATGGGCGAGATCATGACGCGGGCGTGGGCCATCCGCAAAGCGGCGGCGGTTGACATGGGGTGCAAGGTGTCTGAAGTCCTGATGGGCGAGTGCCTGAAGATTGCCTGGGCTGAAGCTGAGGGGGTCAACGCTGAGGCGAACGCCGCCGCCATCGCTGGCGAGTGGGCGAACATGGCCGACGCTGACAAGGTGCGCATGATGACCGCTTGCATCCGCAAGGCCGCCAAGAATGAGATCGGCTATTCCACCGAAGACCATTACCTGCAGTTCTCTGAGGTGCCCGCCTTTGGGTGCTTCCGTGCTCACGACTTTGACGAGTTCGTGTCTGAGACCTGCATCCGGGTTCTTGACAAGCTGGCCGACCTTGACAAGCTGGCCGCGACCAATGAACGCCGCGCCGCTCAGGGCAAGCGCCCGATGCGCCTGGTGTCCGTCGTCTACAATGCGGCGCGGGCTTCCATCGCGGCGGTGTACTACGCCGACAGCAAACACGGGGCCGCGTATGACTGGCAGATCGAAGACGGCGAGGGCAACGCGGCGAGCTTCCTTGAAACCTGCTGCGGCGATGCTACGGTGAACACCGAAACAAGCGCCATCATCCGGGCAGACCTGGACGCGTTCCGGGATGGGCTGGACGAGATCGGGCGGCAGATTCTCGAAATGGTAGCCGCGCACAAGACGGAGCGCGAGATCGGCAAGGCCGTGGGCATTTCTAACGTGGCCGTACACAAGCGCATTGTCAAGATGCGGGCGGCGCTGGAAAGTCTGCGGATTGCCTGAAAAGAAATTTTTCCGAACGGTTAGCAACAAAGAAAATCAGTCTGTAAATGATAGCGGGGCCGGCAAAACGGAACGCCGGCCCCCAATGGAAAAAACGTAAAGGGGATTTGAAAATGACTATCAATAACGCGGTTCTGAAAAATTGCTTGAAACTGTCCAGCAAGATCACGGTTTACGTGCCCGCCACAAACGGCGTTGACCAGGCGGCAGACAATACCGAACAGGTCAAGAAAACGGCGGCGCTCCTCTCTGAGCTTTTCGGCGGCGCGACTTCCACCCCGGCGCTGGGCTACTGGATGTCTCCGGCGGCTGGGCTGGTGGCTGAGGCTACAACGGTGGTTTTCGCCTATGCTGCGGATGCGGCGCTCCAGGAGCACGTCGGGCGCGTGGTGGAGCTGTGCGAGGAGCTGAAGCGGGAGATGGGACAAGAGGCCATCGCCCTGGAAATCAACGGCGAGATGTATTTTATCTAACAGTAGGACGGCGGGCGAGGGCTACGGCTCCCGCCCGCTTTTCTGTTTTCCGGGCCGTGCAAGAAAATTTTTCGGAACGGTTAGCAGATCGGGCGCGGCGTCTGTAATTATAACAGAGTGACACAAAACGACGTAAAGGAGCGAAACAAAATGATGACTAAACAGCAGGAGCGCGAGGCGCTGGAACGGATTAGAAACATCCTGGCGGATGCTGGGGCTGATAGCTATATCGGCACGGCCTTTGCCGGTTGCGTGGAAGACGCGGAATCGAACATTGAAAACGACTGGGCGCTCAGTATGGCGGGCCGCTGGCAGAATGCGGAACAGAAGCTGGAGGCGGTCAAGTCCGAGGCGGACGGACTGCGGGCGGAACGGGAAGCAATGCGGGCGGAGCTGGACAGGTGCAACGCACGGATTGCGGAGCTGACAGAGGCGGCGCAGACTTTGAACAGCTGGAGATCAGACGAGCACACCGCGCTGGAGCGTGCCCAGAGCCGCGCCGATGCTGCGGAGGCCGAGATCATCCGCCTGAAGGCGAAGCTGTACGACTTCATGACGGCGGCGAAGGATTGAGAAACGCGGGCCAAGCGCCCGCTTTTCTTCTGGAACGGTTAGCAAATGCGGGAATCCGTCTGTAATTATAACAGGAACAGAAATTTAAGGAGGAAGACCCATGAATCAGAAAGTCACTTTCCCGGAACGCAAGCAGGAACCCGCGCCGCTGTCTCTCTATGACCAGATGATAAAGGCGCTGCAGTCCCTTCGGCCCGTATATATTACGGATGGAACCGTGACCCGCTTGGTAACTGCCGTTGAGTATCTGAGCAGTGAAGTCCGCTGCACGCTGGATGATAGATCACGTTTTTTCCTGTATCCCGGTTTTGATGATGATTTTTCCGGTGAATTGGGATGTCTGGAAACTGAGGAGGGATTTTACCTGGCTCCCCGTTGGTGGATTGAAAAATAGAGTGGAAGACGGTTAGCAAATGCGGAAATCAGTCTGTAATTATAACAGAGGGACACAAAAAAACTTTACGGAGGCGCTGAACATGGCAAGTAAACTTCCCTGGACTACTCCAAAGGTGCAAACACTTTACACGACTTCCAGCGTGGGCAGGCTGATTGCGGAATACCTGGACGCAGGCGGGCAGATGCTCCAGATGCGTGAGGGCGTGCTGGGACACGGCGACGTGCTGTTATACGACGACGCCGGAAAGCTGAAAACCTATGTCATCCGAGAGGTGGCAATCAACGAGTGGAGCAGCGGCCACAAAGTCAGAGGCTACAACAGAATGCCGGAGAAATACCGGGCGCTGCTGGATAAACAGAGATAACGGACAAAGAGAACGGCGGGAGTTTTCCCGCCGTCTTTTTTGTCTTCAGTTAAAGGCCATAGCGACCAGGAGGCCGAACGCGATCACCGCGCCGATGGTAACAAGTGGATGATGTTTCAACATGAACGGGAAAAACGGGACGTGTTCATAACGGGATACGGCGTTATAGTGCTGGATGGCCTGGTATCCGGCGACGATCACCGCAAGAATGACAAATACCCACATATAATCACCTAAAAATATTTTTTTTGGAACGGTTAGCAAGTCCATAATTCCTTCTGTAATTATATCAAATAATGGAAATCGACGCAATGTTTATTTTGGAACGGAGGAAAGCAAATGGACATTCAGGAGATCAATCAGAGTTCGCCGGAGTTCCTGTATCGGATGCTGGGACGGCTGGAAGCGGATTGCCTGTATTATCTGGGAAATGGCGGGCGCTTTGCGGGCCATCTCTGGGCAGGCAACGAGCGCGAGCAGATCAAGCTGATGCGGATGATTTACCGCCGCTTGTGCGAGGCGTTCACCGCGCCGGAATGGATGAGCGAGGAGAAGATCAACGAATACGCGGAGCAGATGCTTGTGGTATAAAATTTTTCCGGGCGGTTAGCAAACCGCCGTTTCTGTCTGTAATTATATCAGGAGGTGTTAAAATGCTGGATGCAGCAGGGCTGGAAAAGTGGATTGCCGAGAACGGCACGGGTCACAAGGAAAACAAGTATTTCAACGGGATTAATTATCTGTTTGTAACCATGAATGATGGATGGATTGCCGTTTTCGAGTGCGCGGATGGATACTATATCCCCAAGACGCAGGCGGCAGACGAGGCGCACGCGGCGAGCTGGTGCAACATGATCGAGCGCCCGCGTGTTCCGTTCAATGTGATATGAGATCGAGGCGGGAGATCCCCGCCTCTTTCTTTTTTTTCTGGAATGGTTAGCAAATACGAATTTCATTCTGTAATTATAGTAGAAGGAGGAATGATTCAATGTATATAGTCTATATCCACATCAAGGGTCAACCTGATTATCTTGATTTTACGCCTGACTACAACCAGTTTGGTTTTGATGGACACGACTGCCAAAAGGAAGAGGGGCAGCGCTTTTGCGAGACTTTCAACGCCGTAAATACCGATCGGTATGCTTATATGTATTGGTGCAAATAAGGTAGCGGGCTGGGATAACTGGCCCGCTTTTTTGTTTTTTTAATGGTTAGCAAATCACAATCACGGTCTGTAATTATAGTAGATACCCGGAAATCAAATGAAAATAACGGAGGCTGACAAATATGAAGTGGTTCAATAATCCCGAGACGCTGGAAGACCTGAAAAAGCAATACAAGAAGCTGGCTTTTCAAAATCACCCTGACCGGGGCGGCAAAACTTCGGATATGCAGGAGATCAACGCTGAGTATGAGGCGCTGTTCTCCCGGCTGAAGGATACCCACAAAAACGCGGAGGGCGAGTTTTACACGGCACGGACGGCCACGACCGAGACGGCCACGGAGTTCATGGACATCATCGAAAAGCTGATTCACATGGAGGGCATCGAGATCGAGGTTTGCGGTTCCTGGGTGTGGGTCACTGGCGACACCAGGCCGCACAAGGAAGAGCTGAAAGCCCTGTCTTTCCGGTGGAGCAGCAACAAATCCGCGTGGTATTTCCACCGCGACGGATACAAGAAGCGGAGCAAGAAGTCTCTGACGCTGGATGAGATCAGAGGCTACTACGGCAGCGAGAAGATCGAAAAAGAGGGCAGCGGAAAAATCGCGGTTGCATAACAGAACGGCGGGCTGGGAAAACCTGGCCCGCCTTTTCTTTTTCGGAAAATTTTACTGAACGGTTATCAAATGACCGGAACAGTCTGTAATTATAGTGGGAGGTGGTCAAGTCCATTGAAGTGCTACTACCTGGGCGGTAAGAAAATCACCGAAGCGGAGGCCAAAGAGATCGAGGCCAAAAACCGCGAGATTTTAAGAGATGGAACGGTCGAGGAGCTTTTGCAAATTCGACACGTTATTTGTCGGGAGGAATGAAAGATGGAACACACATTCAAGATCGAAAAGGAATTGAAGATCACGACGGAGAACATCGTGGACTGCGTGCTGTGCTGCGAGGCCGGCGGTTTTGACTACTGGGGCGAGCTGTGCAGCGATGAGAAGGACTACGAGGCGGCGCGGAAGCGGCTGACGGAAAGAGAAAAGGCCGACATGAAGCCCTGCTATGAGGACGTGCTGGCCGAGATTCTGGAGAGCGGCGGCAAGCTGACCGTATACGACCGTGAGGATGATAAAGACCACGAGCTGACGCTGGAAAAACTTCTGAACGGCTGGAAAAAGTACGCGGAAGATCATAACGCGGATGACTTCGACGAGTACGACGGAATTTCTGCTGACTGCATTATGCAGTATGCGATTTTCGGCGACGTGATTTACGGCTGATAAAAACGGGCTGGCCTGGTGGCTGGCCCGTTATTTTTTTGCCGGTTAGGTTAGCAGGATTGAAAAACCGTCTGTAAATATAGTGTAAGGGGCAATGCTCCAAGCAACAAAGTAAATTAACGGAGGTCAAAAGAATGAAACGCTATGCAGTTTGTATCACTGACGATGACGGCGGCACGGGCGAAGCGGTTTTTACCGTGAAGAATAAAACCGAGGCACGGGCCAGAGGTCGCCTTTATATCCGTCAGTGGCAGCTCCCCAACGGAAAGATCGAGTATATCCGGGAGTTGGCAGAGGGTGAAGAGGCCGTCAAGTTTGGCCGTGCCGCTGGCTATTGATAGGAGGAAATCGTCATGTATGATGTCGAGAAGTTAGTTTCCGTCGTCTGTGATTATCTGGACGCTGAAGCGGACTATATGAAATATAGTCTGGACGTGAGAAAAGAGCTGGGGCTGGCTCCCGACTCTCCCCTATGGATTCCTTCCCTGAATGGTTCCAAGGCATACCGCTTGGGCGAGCTGTTTGAAAAGTCAGGTGCGACCGGTAGTATTTTGGCTGACATCTGCGCCATGCTGGACATCAATCAGGAATTGCTGGTAGCCGCTGTCAAATCCATGCAACGCAAAGAACGCCATAACGGACGCTGGGACAATCCGAATTATACCTGCTGGATGAACACGGACGACAAAAAGCGGCTGGCCCGGTTCCTTTCAAATGATAAAGGAGAGTCCGGCGTTTATCCCTGGTTCAGCAGTACCGGGCGAAAAAAGCCCTGGTGTGAATAAGATAGGAGGACAAGCTGTGAGTATCAGAAAGAACGCAAACATTGAAGGGCTGGAAAAAATGGCTGCAGACTTCTTGCAGTACCGCTATCGCATTTATCTCCATACCAGAAAAATCCATAACGCCGACTGGGACGAGGAGACGCCCGACTGGATTTTCTATAACGGCGCGTGCAAGATGATCGAGGCGTTCGGTGGCGAGTGGCGGAGAAGCTATCGCGGCGGAGAGAGTGAGGAGGAAAAGGGAGATCCCAATAATTACAGTCACTGGGTCATCTTCCCGAACGACGAGCGCTGTCAGCGGCTGAATTTCGATGCGTGGAGCTAAACCGAAGAGGAGGGGCGAAAGTCCTTCCTCTTTTTTTATTTAATGGTTAGCAAAACCGGTTTTGTTCCTGTAATTATAGCAGGAGGCGATATGATGAGCTGGTTTACAGATACTTTCCTTCCCTCTTTGTTATCCCGTGCTGGTGTTGAGCACGGCCTATGGTTGAGCCGGAAACAAACTGCGATCTGTTTAGAGCATATGGAATGTCACACGGTTTTGCAGGCCGAATTTCAGGGCGACTACCGGAGACATAACTATTATACGATGGAATGGGGTGAGCGTAGCGTTCGCCTGGATTATTCCAAGCTAAACGGATGTGGCCTAATTGTTTTCGGGATGGATAACCAAGAGAAAGCAGAAGCAACCGCCCGCCGCGAAGCGGAAAAGCAGAGACTGGAGATTGAGCGATTAGAGCGGATATGGAAAAATCCAGAGCGTCTTGAAAAGTGGCGCAAGCGTTCGCAGGAAATGCTTGACCGAGCTAAAAATGATCTGGAATTGTGCAAGCGAGACTTGTTAGATGCACAAGCCTCTGGCGATATGGAAGAAGTCAAGCTGTGCTTAGAAGATGTTAAATTTGCGGAAGAAGTGGTCGCCGAGAAGTTGGCAGAGTGGCGGAAATATCACGACGGGGATTGAAAAATCCCCGTTATTTTTTTTTGATGCTGGTTAGCAATTCTGTATTTCTTTCTGTAATTAAAGTAGAAAGTCAAAATAATGGAGGAATGACGCATGACAACAAAAACTGATTTTCACGCCATCCAGGAGCTGAGAGAGAAATACACCCCGAAAGTGCGGGGTATCGTTTCCGGCGAGGAGGCCAAGACCATCTGCGAAGTGCTGGAAATTGATAAGCGCAACAACATCGAGCTTCAGAATATCCGGGATATGGTGGTCATGATCTACGGCCAGTGGTTTGATAAATCGCGTGACCAGTATCTGGAGGATAAGAAGAAGGGCGGGCAGGCGGTTGATAAGTCTGCGGAGTATCTGGACGCAATGAGCGCTATCGCCTGCGTCATCGACCAGGAGAAATTCAAAAGAGGAATGGGAGTATAAAAATTTGGGGAGAGCGGTTAGCAAATCGTTCTCCCCTTCTGTAATTATACCAGGAGGTGCAGTATGCAGGCGTTTACTAAAATTGAAATCAAATGGGTGATCGACGAGCTGGAAGCAGAGATGAAGCAGTTGAAATCCCTGAGCGCAGTAGAAACTGGGGCCGCACGTTCCCTGTATATCCTGCGGGCCGAACAACTGGACGTTATCTCTGGTAAGCTGCGTGCGGCTATCGAAGCCGGAGACAAGCGCATTGAGATCAAATATTAAGGAGGAAGACAAAATGGCACAATGTACGAGAGAGCAGGTTAATCGCTGGAACGCAAAACTGAGCAACGGGTTCCGGCTTGATCTGGAGCGCTTCATCATCTGGAATGACAAGGTGGCTACGCGCTCCATCGAATTGCCGGATGGCAAAGTGCTGAAAGCTGACATCGGATGGACTGAGGTACGCGAGGAGCCGAGATTGGGCTGTTTCTATCAGAAGACCATCGGCATGATGCCGCGCCTTTCTCTTTCCCTGTGGACTCCGAGCGGCACGCCGGGTATGTGGTGCAGCCGTGGACTGGGTGCCGTGGTAAAAATCACCGACAACATCTACCAGAAACGCAACTGGAATGAGCTGGCAAAGTTCACTGCCGAGTGGGACGAAAAGCGCCTGCTGGAAGAGGCCAACAAGCATATGGCCGAGCTTCAGAATGATGTGGTAGCCTAAAAAGAGGCGGAGGGATTTTTCTCTCCGCCTTTTTTTCTTTTTGGTTAGCAACAAAGTAAATCATTCTGCAAATATAATAGGAGGCGATAAAAAATGAGACAAGCACAAATGACAAGAAATGAACGGCGGTATTACCGCAAGAAGATAATTGAGCAGCGGCTGATGGGGCTGGGAGTTCTGGCCTGCTGTGCTCTGGTGCTGTGGATGTGCTCCACCGGCGTAACCGTAGAAGATCGAGACGGCACGGCGGTTGTACTGCTGGCTCCTCTGGGGCTGTGGTTGCTGTTTACCAAGCAAGTGGTTATTTACTGAGGAGGCGAGAAGATGGGCTGGACAAGCTATCACGCGACGCATTATAAGCCAGGTGGATCTATCGACCGAAAAGCAGAATGTGATGAGTATTTCATGGGCGGGCTGAACGCTGGGCATTATCAGATTCTGAAAAGCGCAATGGTTGGCTCTGTTTATTACGCAGCAGTCAAATCTCTGAAGCGTTATGTCGGAAAGGATGCTAACGGCAAAGCAATATATGAGAACACTGAATGTTCTCCCGTTTGGGCGGCGGTGTTTCTGACAAAAACAAATACCAAGGAATTTTTTAACTTCTATTACAAAGATATGTCCGAAGATATGTTTCCTTGGGCTTGCGATTGCCCGTTATCTATCCTAAAGCTGTTATCCCCTACTGACAATGAACACGCACTGTCCTGGCGGAAAGCCTGTAGGCTCAAGGCAGAACAGAAGAAGTCGCCGACCGCCCTATCTAATCTGCCTATCGGAACGCGGATTCAGTTCCGGCACGGTGACGATCTGGTGGAGTGTGTAAAGCACGCGCCGGCCTATCAGTTCAAACGCCCGTTTTGGTATAATCCTTTGAAAAATTCATACATTCCGGCGAAATACATTCCTTCTGATTATAAAGTTGTGGAGGCATGACACCGGGGAGACCATCGCAATGATGGTCTCCCCTATTTTTGTTGGATAGGTTAGCAAAATATCAAAACCGTTTGTAAATATAGTGAAAGGAGGCGCGAGAATGAAACGCCAATTATCATTTGAGTTCTTCGATACCAAGGAGGCAGCGCTGGACTTTGAGAAGAAGCAGCCGCGCCACCTTCGAGGCGCTGTGACCCCGTGGACAAGCAATGAAGCCTACGAAGCGGGACGACATGATTACAATAATCCTGAGAAATGGATAGCCTGGTACAAAAGATAATGGAGGTGCTGAACATGAGAACCTGCAAAATTTGCGGACGTTCTTTCGATGAAGAAAGTTTTGAAGGTATTGTTGTCAATGAGGGTATGGACAATGAATACCATGTTTGTTGCGATTGTGTCCCGTCCGAGTGCAACAACGGACATATTATTTCCTGTGAAGCCTGCGGTTCATATTTTTCGGCGGATAAACTGCACGACGAAGAAATTGAGGGTCATTCCTTTACCGCGTGTCCGGCCTGCGGGAAAGATGTGGTAGAGGGATTGAGCCGTGCAGAATTTGAAGATGAATACTTTTGCCCAAGATATTCTGTTGTCGTTCGTCAGTTCGACGGTTCAGTTCGCGGATATATCGTGAGCGCAAGTGGTCGCCACGAGGTCATGAAGCGGCTGTTGGAAAAGCTGGACTTCAACTATGTCGCAGAAGTATCCATTGGGGAAATCCTTGTAAAGGAGGACGAGTTTTAATGTACATGAGCAAAAAGAAGTTCGATGAGATCAAGGCCAAACATAGCACCACCATTGTGGTGGATGCTGATGTGGGCGAGGCTCTGGCTTTTGTCCAGGACTTGCTGGAGGCTGAGGCGGACGCAATCAAAAACCGCGAGCCGCACGCAACTGCATCTATCGGACGCCTGAATGAAGCCACCTATGAAGTGTTTTCCATCTCCAACGAGATCGACGCCGAGGAATTTGATGACGGCAAATAAAAAAGTAGCCTCCCGGTTAGCAAAACTGGGAGGCTATCTGTAATTATAGTACAAGCACAAACAACCAACTTTAAGGAGGATGACAAAATGAGCGCTGCTAATTTCTGTACCATGAGGGACTTCCCTTTGTTCGCCAAGGACTACAATGAGGACGCCAAGCGCTGCCCGGAATGCGGAGCAATTATGAGTGTGGACGCTACGGAGTGTGAGTTCTGCGAGTGCAACGAGCTGGAAGACTATCAGTATTTTGATGAGTGCGCGTCCTGCGATGACGACGAGATCATCGGCGCGGTGCTGGACAGTTTCAACTGTGAGCTGATGTTCCACAAGATCACGCTCAGAAGCGGATACTATACCGGCGTTCAGTTCTATGTGGAGGTCGAACACGATCTGACAGAGGAGGACTACACCAACGACGACTGCCATTACTACTTCGATTGCTGCCGGAGTGTGGCCTATCGGAAGTATGAAGCTGAGATTCGGAAGATCAACCGCAAGCTGGCCGCGCTGGGCAAGGAGTACGGATTCCAGGAGTACGTTTGTACCGCCCGGTTCTCTAACGGAGAAGCACGGTATGATCTGGCCTCTAATCCCCGCGCCCGTATGTATGCTGCCGTGTGCGCCTGATGGATTGCCCGCCGTAAAAACGGCGGGCTTTTTATTTTAGAGGTTAGCAAAACTTGCCCTGACTCTGTAATTATAGTGAAGCAATTCTAAACAACTTTTTGAAAGGACTTGAAGAGATGAACAAAACCAACGAGCAGAAGACCTATGTGTGCAAGCGGGCCAGAATGTGCAGCTTCTTGATTGAGAAGGGTTTCACCCCTTACAAGGTAGCTCCCGACCGGGACAATCCCATGTACGATGTCTTTCTTTTCACCGCGTCCCCCAAGCTGTACGAGGCTGTGATGGAATATATCAATAACCGTGCGGAGAAAGGAGCTAACAAATAATGAAGGTTTTTGTGTTGATAAACGAGCAGGATACCGACGCGAGCAATCAGTCCACCGTTCAGCTGTTTCTGGAGAAGGAAGCAGCTCAGGCCGAGATGCGCAAGCAGTTTAAGGCCGAGCTTCCGTCTTGGAATATTGATGCCGAAAACCTGACCGACGACCAGGAATGCGAGTGCGGCGAAGATACCGCAGTTATCCGTAATGACCCCGATTCTACTAACTGGCGGATTGAGGAAAAGGAGCTGGATGTGCAGGTGGCCGTTCGTGTTAAGGGCGGATTAGTGCAGAGCGCCTACTCTAACGCCGATGTTGGTGTAGATGTGTATGATCTGGATACTTCTGACTGGTCGGATGAAGAAGAACAGTCGGAGGCAGACCGGAAAGAGGCCGAGCTGGATGAGCTGGTCAAGTCTCCCGGCTGGCGTGCTGTTTGGTAAGAAGCCATTTTTATAAGGAGGAGCATATGAGCATTACCTATGATGTGTCCAAGCAGAAGGGCAGTTCCCGCTGGTATCCCCACAAGGTCGAGACTCCCAAGGTGCCCGCTGGCCCGCTGGGAGATAAGAAGCAGGCGCTTCATGCCGCCGCCGAGTTGATGGGGGTAAGCTACCCCGAGTATATGGAGTTGAGGAGGAAGAAAGGATGCGCGTAAACTACACCCCTGAAGAGATCGCAGAGATGCACGACCGTAACGAAAACTTCAACGGAACACGTGCCAACTTTTCCAAGATCAAGCTCTACCAGGCCGTCAAAAGCGACCTGGTGGAGTTTATGAATATGTGCGATGACGTGCGGATGATCGACGGGTATGACCCGAACATGAAAGAAAAGCACGCCATTCTCTGGCTGGACTTCTCCCCTGCCGCCACCCTGAACAAGGAAGAAACGGCGGCTCTCACGGCCATCATGCACAAGGCCGACGGTACGGTGATTTCTGCCGTTGATGGGCACGTCCGCATTTCCTTTGATATCAACGATATTTGGGATAATTAAACAGACGGTTAGCAAAACGCAGTTCTTCTCTGTAAGTATAGTGACCGGAGAAAAAAACAAACGAGAACAAAATTTAGGAGGTACGTAAAAATGTCTGCGAATGTTGAGAGTATGTTCTATGCTGGACGCGAGAAGCCCTGGCACGGCCTGGGTACTCAGGTTGAGGAAGCGCCGACCAGTGCCGATGCACTTCGGCTGGCTGGTCTGGACTGGACTGTGCAGCGCAAGCCCATTCAGGTTTGCGGCGGGCGCAAGGTGGATAACTTCTTCGCTAATGTGCGGAGCAGCGACGGCGCGGTGCTGGGCGTGGTCAGTGACCGGTATCAGGTGGTACAGAATGCAGAGGCATTTGCGTTCACCGACGCTCTGATCGGCGGAGAGGGGCAGGTTCACTACGAGACGGCGGGAAGCCTTATGGGTGGCCGGAAGATTTGGCTGCTGGCAAAACTGCCCGATACGGAGATCGTCGGAGATAAGACCGAGCCGTATCTGTGCTTCTCCAACACCCACGACGGCAGCGGCGCTATCCGCGTGTGTATGACACCTATCCGAGTGGTTTGCAACAACACTCTGAACATCGCACTGAACGGCGCAAAGCGTGCGTGGTCTGTCCGGCACACCGGCGACATTCAGGCCAAGCTCCAGGAGGCGCGGATGTGCCTGGACATGGCGAATAAGTACATGGACAAGCTGGCCGTGTACGCCGACCAGATGGCGAACAAGACCGTCACCGATGAGCAGATCGCCAAAATTCTGGACGAGATGTTCCCGGCCACGGAGGATATGAGCGAGCGCGAAAAGCGGAACGCGACGAAAGCCCGTGAGGAGTACATGATCTGCTACTTCGCGCCGGACATTCTCAAGTTCAAGGGCACTGCCTGGGGCGCACTGAACGCGATGAGCGACATGGTTGGACATACCGCTCCCCGCCGCATGACCTCCAACTACCAGGAGAACAACTGGGGCCGGATCATGGACGGCCACGCCATGATGGATAAGATGGCCTCCCTGCTGGCAGGGGTTGGCGCACGATAAGAACAGAACGAGACGGGATGGAGAAATCTATCCCGTCTTTTTTTTGGTTAGCAAAATTACAGAACGGTTTGTAAATACAGTGTGGAGGTGATTATATGAAACGCACAAGCCAAAAACGACGGTTGATGATTGTTAAATATCAGAACCAGAGAGACGTTGACCGGCTGGATACCTGTTTGAAAATGTGCTGTCTCCCTCATGTAATTTTCAAAGAGTATGAATTTGTTGGTGGTGGCGCTCTTTGGAAAATCTACATTGATCGTGGGAGCCTCACTTGGGAACAGGTCATGGCTGAGGTCAATAGAGTCCATGCTACCAAATTCGAGTTCATTAACGATGGTTCATATATTCAAGACGGGAGGCTCTATACTCCCCTATTCATTCAAAAGTGAGGTGTGTTTATGTTACGGCCTGGACGTTACAAATCCGAGCATGATGGCAATGTCTTTCAAGCCTATCGGTATGTCATGGAAGTCAAGGAAACCGCGAAGTCCTATATCTTCAAGCTGCTGGAAGTTGAGAACCGATATGCCGACGACCATATCGAAATTATGTTTGGCGGCAAGAAGCGGATTGTTCTTCCCAAGGACAAGCCTTGCCGTCATGCAATGCGAGTGTGGAGCGACCACGACTTCACGATTTATCCCTTCCAGGCCGGCGTCCCGTTCTACTTCGAGAAGGAGGAGACAGCATGAAGGTTCCTAAGTACGTGCAGGAGTTGGTAGAGCTGGGGCGGCTGCGCCCCGCTCCTCTGGATGAGCAGGCGAATGAGTCCGAGAAGAACGAGAATGCCGTATATGGCTATATCTTCCGGTTGTATCGACTGAGTAACACGCAGTATCTCAGCACGCTTATGGATGAGGCGTGCCGCCTGATGGGGTGGGCGCACCGCGAGTATGCCGACGCTAAGATTTTGTTTTCTCTACCATCTGATGGTGGAAAACGTCTGGACTACGATGCAATCCATACCTTTTCAGATAAGGAACATCGCAAGCCCTACTACAAACGCGATTATATCCTGTTGACGATTACTGACCCGGTAGCACAACGACTGGAAAAAATGATCGCTGAGGTTAGCAAGAAACATTAACGGTCTGTAAATGTAGTGAGGAGGTGGTCAGTGTGTTTCGAGTTATCATCGCCGGAGGGCGAGACTTTGATGACTACCAGCTTTTGAAAGCGACCATGGATAAACTGCTTTGCAATATTACGGACGAGATCACCGTTGTTTGTGGACAGGCCAAGGGCGCTGATACGCTGGGCGAACAGTATGCCATGGAGAAGGGATACACCATTGACTACTACCCCGCCCAGTGGAAGCTGTACGGCAAGCGAGCTGGATACCTACGCAATGAGCAGATGGCACAGAACGCCGACGCTCTGGCTGCATTCTGGAACGGTGAAAGCCGTGGTACCAAGAATATGATCGAGCTTGCCAAACGGTACGGTTTGAAAGTGCGGGTCAAGCGATATTAAGGAGGCAGAGATATGATGAGAGTTGTTTTTAACGATTTACGGCGAGAGACTTTCCTATCCGTTGGGGATGTTATCCAGATTGATGCCCAGTGCTCCAAGATCAACGGGCGTCTCACAAATGTCTGGATGCTGATACTCCGTGATGGCTCTTGCCGCTCTTTTCCTCAGAAGCATTACACCATTCACCGCGTAGAGATTTGATAGGAGGTATTTATGAGCAGCGAAAAGTTTACTGCCAGACTTCGCACTGAACGTGATCTCAGCGATGACGAGGGACACGTTCAGGTTTATGAGGTGGGGCGCTATCTGGTGATTATTCGTGGAGATCGAAAATCTACCGGCCAGCGTCTTCATGTCGAGATCCATTATGGAGATAACCATGATGAGCGCGTTGAAAAGGAAGGGTCGTATCTCCCCTATCTATATACCCATGGATGCTTCGATGATGATGGGAACGCCTGCTGTGTAGACATCAGAGTAAGCACCACATCTTACGGCACCCTTTCCCTCGATAAGATGGAGCGCTTCATGCAGGAAATGCAGGAGGGTATCGATACCGCCAAGTACATCGGCGAGACGTTTATCAAGCCGATGGTGGAAGGGAAATGGAATTGGGAGGTAACAGTATGAAGATCATTGTCACGACCCCGACCTCACAGGACTACGAAAAGTTCAGTTCCGCTGGAATGAACGCCGAGGCGTGTCTGGCAGACCGTGTAAAGCTGATATGCCAGGATGACGCCGGACACGTGGCAGAGTCCTTCATGAAACAGGATGAGTTCGACCGGTTGGGGCTGGCCTACATCGAACAGCACGCAAAGCTGGAACACTCTGAGGTCTGCGACGAGTGGTTTATGAAGTGTTCTCAAAATTCCTGGTATAACGATCTGGAACGCAATCCTGAGAAAGTCATCAAGGTTATGTTTGTCGGCATCGAAGACGGAACGGGCCGAGAGGTTTACCGGGGTGTCGAGACACAGCGTTACTATCTGCGCGAGGTACACGCCAACCAGCTTTTTGCCAAGTGGTATGTGTGTGGAGAGCGCCGGGTGTGGGAAGATGGTAGAGAGCCAAGACCCAACCTGGTTTTCCAGCTGGGAGATCAGATGGAAAAGGTCGTGTATGATGACTGGAACGGCGTTGCTGCCTACAAGGATCAGTTCAACAAAAACTTCCGAGAAAAGGTTAGCAAATAGTAGTTTCATTCTGAAAATGTAGTGGTCTGGGAGGCTCCACTATAAAAAGCCTCACCCCATAAAGTGAGGTGGGCTGATATGGAAATCCTCTTTGGGCTTGTTCTTGTGGCCGTGAAGTCGATTTTGGAACACGTGGCCGTGAGGCACGCCAACAAATACTCCGATACCGTTGTTCGTAGATACAACAAAAATGAAAGTGAGGAAGAAAGATGAGTTTGATGGAGAAGTTCTCCGCCGTCGAGATCAAGGCGGACAACAGAATTTCCGAGGACGACAAGGCGTTTTGTCTCCGCCAGCAGGAAGCCTTTGATAAGGCTGGGCCGGCGCTCCAGAAGGTTGCTGAGGCGATGGCCGCAGCCAAGGCAGAGCAGGCTGGAATCCTGACCGCAGACGACGACTTTATCGACCGGTATGTGGGCAGCGATTGTAATGTAGACAGTGTTTACGACACCATGAAGAAGAGAAACCGCACATTCATTTCGGCTGTCGTCAACTATTTCAGCCGCAAGTACAGTGTTGAGCTGGACAAGAGCGAGATTGAGGAACATCTCATTCCCACTGGCCCGAAGGAGCCGGATTTGCCCTGGGGCGGATATCGGAACATGACCGAAGACGAGATCGCCTCCTATCGGGGAAAGCTGGACGCCTATAAGGTTGAAAAGGATAAGTTTGAACAGTCCTTGCGTACTCTCCCTCTCCGATATGAACAGGTTGTGGATGAGATCTTTGTACAGCTGGGCGGATTCTCATTCCAGGAGCGAGCCATGAATGAGTTTCTCCGGTTGTGTTGGGGCGCGTCTCATCACAGAAACTGGAGTTCCGATCAGTATGTGGAAGAGTTCGAGATCAAGAACGATGTGCTCCGCCTGACCGGATCGTGGGTATATTGTGATGAAAACAAATGGATGAGCAGTCCTGTCCCTGAGTACAAGCCCAGTGAGTCCCTGAAAACCATTCTGAATGCGCTGGCACACTATGAGACTGGGAAGTTCAAGGACGGCGCAAATTGGTTCCCGGAGCTTTTCAATTACGATACCAAGGAAAACCAGTTTGAGATCGCGTACATGAGCAAGATCAAAAATATCAAGCTGTTCAAAAATGGCCGTGTGGATATCAAGTTCCGCAGTGCCGCTTTTGTCCAGGAGTTTGTGGAACAGTATTTGAGGAGGAACCCGGCATGAAGCTGACAAAGAAGCAGCTCTCCGCCCTACAACGGATTGTAGGGCGGGAGCAGACCCGATATGACGAAACCCAGTCGGAGGCTCTGGCTGGTGTTCATCCCAGCGAGAAGCATTTTGCCATAACAGATGGAACTATGGTGGTGCTGTTCACGGAACAGCCCGAGGGAATCCCCGTAGGTGATCGGACGGAAACGTATGATAAGTACGTCCAAGACTATCTCAAGGACGCGAGGGCTTCGTTGGTTGCTTCGCCGCCTACTGTGGAGGATTGCAAGAAGATTATCCGCGAGTGGAGAGGTATGAAGAATTTGGGGAAGCCCCTTTTTCCGAAGATTACCGTTACCGCCAAGGATGAGAACGGCGCTCCTATGACGAGCTACTTCGACGCCTATCGCTATCTGGACATTTTAGAGGCTGTCGGGCCGTACCGTAACATCTACATGGGAAGCAGCGACACAATGCGGACACCGTACCCGTGTCTGTTAGTGTGTAAGCGGTACGGGCGCGACGAACTGGATGAAACTAACTGGAACGAACCGGCGCTTCTGCTACCGTGCCGTCCTTAACAGAGGAGGATATTATGACCAGACGGAAAGTGATTTTCTGGAACGATCTGAATGACAGCTACATCGTTTCCGAGGAATATAACGGCGACAAGGCTGAAATGGAACGCTTCGGCCTTGGAGCCTGCGACCACACATGGCCTGAGTTTATGGAGGCTATGAGTAATGTGAGCAACCTGGCAGACTTCCTCAAGGTGATCTCCTACATCACTGCCAGTTACCATGCTACTGTTAATGGCGTGCCTCTCCCGGAGCAGGCCAATAACCTGCCTGGGTCACGGCTGAATGTCGTCCATAGCCATAAGGAGCTGTATAACTTGGTTGGCGACATGGATGAGGTGTGGGAGGTCAAGCGGAATATCCCTGGCGCTCATCTGCTGGGCGTGTCCACCATCGCTCCCAAGCCCAAGCAGGTCTGGGACGGAAAGGAAGTCATAGATGAAGATGACTTTGACTACGCCACCGCAAAGCCCGGTGACTTTGTGACTCAGGCCGTAGTGGACAATGCAATGGATTGTCTGCCGCCTGTTTGTATGAGTGCCCGGTGCTCCCAGATGGGCGAGCCGTACTCCAGCAAGCTGGATGAAAAGACCGGCAAATGGCGAGACACCTACGCCACCTTCCGTAAGGTCGGCGGAGAATGGCCGAATGGTATTTGGGAATACTGCGGTCACTGCTTCCGGGGTGAAACGGTGGAACGGGGCAAGGAAATGGCTCATATCCAAAATCTTCTCGCTACTGTTGAGAGATAAGGTTAGCATCCGTCGTCTCCCGTCTGTAATTAAGGCGGGAGACGAAAATTTTGGAGGTGTTCATTTTGAAACGGTTCAAGGTGCAAACCGCAGACGGCCACACTTTGTTGCTTTACTATCCCACCCAAGAGAAAGCCCAGGAGAGCTACCCAGACGCCACAATTACGGAACATACCGATCAATCTCATGTGGAGTACATTGAGCGGATGCTTGCTGCCGCCGACGATTGTAAAACGGCGGAACGCAAAGGTTCTACCGTTTATCTTCTCAGGTTTAACACGTCGGCGGGCATCTGTTTGGCGATGCTTTCCAGAGACATCAGCGACGGAATGTGGTACGACTTGTGCCAGTATCAGTTCTGGAAGTCCGGGGCGCTGGTCGCTCCAATCACTAAGACCCTATCTAATCCGGCTGCGTTTTGCAAACAGTTTCTTTTTCCGAAATCGGAATATGAAGTGCTTTGCGCAGGCGGCAAACTCCCCAAGCCGGAAGAAATCAGAGGCATTAGGAAATTTGCTTCTGTCCCATTTGAGGGAATATGCCAGTGCCAGCTGTTCCTGAAAGGCAATGACCTGTATATCAAGCACAACGACTACTTTTCGGAGACGCACTTCACCGGAAAGATTGATTCGCGCACCAATATGGAGGAACGGGTACTGTATATTTGCCACGCATGGCTGAGGATCACCAATTTTGTACCATTGGTAAAACTCCTGAACGACGTTGAAATTTCCGCTACAGTTTGGCCTATGCTTCGGGACTTCCACCAATGGCCGGCAGGTGAATGCAACATGGAATGGGGCCGCTTTTTGGAGGGCGTAGCGAGGGCTACAAGAAACTATCTGAGCGAAGAGGAGGCAGGTTATGGAACAGAGAACCTGTAATATCATCATGTGCTGCAAGGGGCATTGCAAGCTCGCGGGTGAAAATGCTCCGCCGTTGGAGGCTATCGCTGCATACATGAGCGCTGAGTGCGCTTGTCCGAAAGAAGACTACACCGGGAAGCTGATGGAGACGATTTTGAGAGAGGCGCTGTTTGATTATATGGCAGGCGCGGACAAGCCTGGATATGAGCTGCGCCAGCTTCTTCAGCAATATGCCACACATAGCCCTGATCTTTCGGAGCGTATCTACACCCTATTCCAGTTAGCCCGAGTGAGAGATGATAACGGGTATGTCAATGGGTTTACGGATGAACTGCTCCGGCAAAGTGAGATTGATCTTGGAACCTCCAGAGACAGTATGCCCTGTCTTTTGGATGAAAAGAAGATCGTCAACTATCCTTGTTCTCGCGCCTGCCCGCTTTTTGGAGACTGCGTTACAAAGTGGTACCAGGTAAGAAAAAGAGCCTGACCGGTTAGCAAGTCCCCTTTTCTTTCTGTAATAGAAGTGAGGGGCGCGGTTCTGAGAGGACTCCGCACAAAAGCCTCTCTCCAAAAAAAGAAAAGATAGAGCAGGTGAAAGAATGAAGTATCAATACCTTAACGAACCGATTCCCCAGGAAGCCCGACAGGAGCTGAACGATAAGATCCTCTATTTGGTGGATCAGGATTTGGCCGAACAGTCTGGGATCTCCCGCGAGGATATCTATAATGCCTATACCGGAGACGGTGGATTGCATGGCCTGAAACGCTCTGACTTTGCCAACTATCATGAGTATGCGGAGGCTAAGAAGGAGATCGAGAACGGGCAGTTCTTTACGCCTCCCGCTCTTTGCCAGTTTATCATGGAGGCGCTGTCCCCTGCTATGGACGAAACGGTAGCAGACCTCACCTCTGGCATCGCCAACTTCTGTAACTTCATGCCGTTGGAGGCAAACTTCTACGGCTGTGAGTTGGATATCAAATCCCACAAAGTAGCGCACTACCTTTACCCCGCCGCTAATCTGGAACATCGTGATATTCGTTTCTATCAGCCGAATATGCGATTTGACTATGTGGTGGGTAATCCTCCGTTCAATCTGAAATGGGAGACGGAGGATGGCGAGATCATCTCTCAGATGTACTACTGCCTGAAAGCGGCGAAGCTGCTGAAGCCTCTGGGCATTATGGCGATTGTGGTGCCGGCGTCTTTCTTGGCTGACGAATATTTAGACGGCGCAAAAATTTCCGAACTGGCAAAAGATTTCTCTTTCCTGGGTCAGGTCTCCATCCAGAAGGATGCGTTCAAATCTCTTGGCGTGGATAGCTACGCTACCAAGATACTCTTTTGGCAGAAGAAGCTGGATGCCGCCGACAAGGGAGAACCTTATGCTCTGAACAGCGCCAACTGGTTCAATCTGACCGACATGAATAACGCGGCAGGACTGCTTGAGATCGTCCGTAAGGAAATCGTTGCCCCGGCCAGAGAGCGGATGCGGAGCAATAGTGCTCGCGTTAAGCTGGCGTCGATGGGCGGAAGCGATAATGCGTTCGAGTATGAAGTGCGGAAGCTGATGTTCCATATCAAGTCCAACCCCAAACTGATAGACAAATATGCCAAGTGTCAGGAATACCTCTATAAGTTCCACCATCAGGAACAGCCCAAGGATATGAAGTATGAGGAATGGGCAAAAATCCGTATCACGGAAGCTAAGGTACTGGCCTATCTTCGTCGTGTTATCAAGTCTCAGCATAAGAAGCCCAGCCAGGATGTGGTACGACTGGTCAAGCAGGATGGAGGGCTGATTTACAAGGGGTACAGCAAAAAGGCGCAGAACAGCATGAGCGACGGCATGAAACAGCTCGTCCCCTTCTATGCCCTTGCCTCTGGACAAGCGGATGATACAGGTCTTGAGCAGTATGCCCGCCTTATTCGTCGTAAGCAGCGCGACTATGAGCGAGAGACGAAACCTTTTACCGAGATGGAACAGGACGCCGGGATCGCTCAGTTCCTGGATGACTTTACCGTTTATGACAATGAGAACGAGGAGTGGATTCACCTCAATAACACCCAGAAGCACGACCTGAACCTTGTTCTTCAGAAACACTATCATCTGTTGCAGTGGGAACAGGGCGGTGGCAAGACGCTGGCCGGCATCTCCACAGGCCGATATCGGATGGAGCGCCAGGGCGCTCGTAACGTTTGGGTAGTGTCCACTGCTATCTCCATCAAGAACAACTGGGATCTGGTGTTCAAAAACTATGGCATGACCAACTACCGGATGATAAAGTGCCTCGCCGACCTCGACAAAGTACAGGATGGGGAGTTCGTTATCATCACCCTGAATATGCTTACCAAGTACCGCAAGCAGATCAAGCGCCATATCAAAATGCGGAACCAGAACGTGTGCTTGGTGTTCGATGAGTCCGACGAGATGACCAACCCGGATAGCAAGCGCACAAAGGCTGTGTTGGATTGTTTTCGGAGAGTACGGTTTAAGCTGGAAATGACCGGCACTGTCACCCGGAACAACATCTCGGAATGTGCGCCTCAGCTTGAGCTGCTTTATAACAACTCTTACAATATGCTCTCCTGGGCAGAAGATCTGTATTGCTATGAGAAGGATGACGGCGAGGAATATCTGAACTGTTCAAGTAATCCTTACTACGGCCAGCCCTTCCCTGCTTATAAAGCTGGATACAGTCTGTTCGCTGAATCCCATCTGCCTGAGCGGATCACCGTTTTCGGAGTGGGTAAGAAAACCCAGGACATTTACAATGCGGATGTCCTGAACAAGCTCCTCTCTTACTCGGTCATCACCCGGACTTTCGCGGAGATCACCGGCAAAGAGATACGTAGACTTCATCAAACCCCAGTTTCATTCGCTCCTGCAGAGCGTGAAGTCTATCAAAAGGCCATGGAGGAGTTTTTCTCCATGCGCCAGCGGTACTTTGCCCTTACCGGTAACAGCCGCAAGGATAGCATGATGGCGCTGATCCAGCAGATCACTCTGCTGCTCCGTATTTCTGCTGCACCCAATACTGTGGAAGAATACGACAGCCCGAATACGCCGGTCAAAATTCGGAAGGTCTGTGACATGGTGGGCGAATGGGGAGATGAGATTGTAGTTATTGGTGTCCGCCATAAGAACGTGGTGGAAGCATACGCCAATGAAATCCGCAGAAGATTCCCGGATCGGAAGCTGTTTGTCGTGACCGGCTCTACCACCACTCTGGCCGGACGCCGGAAGCTGAAAAATATTCTGAAAGAAAGTGGGAACGGCATTCTCCTTTGTACCCAGCAGTGCCTCCCCTCCTCTGTCAACTTTGAGTTCGTCAACAAAGTTATCATCCCGGAGTTGCATTACAACAATGCGCGGATGAGCCAGTTCTATATGCGGTTTGTTCGCTTTACCTCTACGGACTGGAAAGACATCTATTTTGTTACTTACTCTGGAAGCATTGAGTCCAACCAGATGCAAATGGTTCTCGCCAAGGAAAAACTGAACCTTTTCATGAAGGGGCAGGACGTGGATCTGGATGAGGTGTACGACCGCTTCGGCGTGGATTATGACCTGATGAGCCTGCTGATGTCTCGTGAGGCAGACGAGGACGGAAATTTCAAAATCTCTTGGGGAGAGCAGAAGATCGGCTAATAATAAAACCGCCCTCCGAAGAGGGCGGTTCATTTAGGCCATGTACTTACTGCGGAATATACGAAGCATTCCGTTTTCCCATGCCGTTTTGACATGGCTTCTGCACCATTTTGTGTATCGGTCGAATTGAAGTGCTGCTGCTTGATTGGACAGCCCGTATGTTGCCTTGATCTCAGAAGCGGAACGGATACCCATTTCGCGCAGGATAGGAAGCGGAGCAAGTAAATTCCAGGCGAAGTAGTCTGCCTCGCTCTCGAACTGGTCATAGAATCCCCTTTGCTCATTGTAGGCGATTTCGGCTCCTTCTATGACTTCCAGATGGCCTATATAGATATGGCCGATCTCATGTGCCAAAGTCCATCGGATACGGCCAGCGTTCATTTCGGCGTTGTAGAGAATAAGATAACGGTTTGTATCTGGATCATAGTGCGTTGCTCCAGAGTTACTTTTGCATAGAACGGCAACGTCTTGGACAGTGCATCCAGTGACTTCGGCCATTTCCTGATACGACAAAATGCGACAGCTTTTGGGAATGCACTGCAAGAGCAATTCAGGTTGGATAGGATAGGACACAGAGTCCATGTTCTGGTAAAGCTCCAAGACCTTACGCTGTACAAAAACGCTCCTCACTATTTCGCCCTCCTTTCGCTATACGGAGACATCATGGGTGCATATTATAACTTATTCTGTGTCCAATAAAACGGACTTCTTCTGCTGCGGGTCGTTCTCATCGGAAAAAGCGTAGTCAAATCCGATTTTCAGAATACCCATCATGCGGTTTCTATCCTGCTCAGTCATGCGCTCTCTGGCCCGCTGGAGGGTAATATAGTCGGGATCTCCAAGCATGGTATCAGCAGTAGAGCGCACATTAGAAGCGCCTACCAGGTAGTCAATGGAGACATGGAAATATTCAGCGATCTTGGAGATTTTATCAATAGTTGGAGAAGTAGAGCTTTTCCACCTTCCAATGGAATACTGGCTCATACCAAGTTCGGATTCCAGTTTGTTGATTGTGATGTTATTTTCAGCACACAATTCTTTAATCCTTGTAAAAATGACAGAGTCCATAACACAACCTCCAAACAGAGAATTTGAATGTCACGAATTTTTTCGTGAAAAGCACTTGACAGCACGAAAGTAAGCTGGTATAGTAAATACCAGACACGAACATATTCGTGAAGTTAAGTACATCATATCACACGTTTTCAGTTTAGTCAACCTAATACTTATTTGGAGGCGCGTAAAAATGCACATCGTAAACAGTATGGCAGCAAACTTCGGCAAATATGATTTGGATGTCAGTGCCGTGGGGATGCGGAGTATCAGCGAGACGGACATTAAGCTCCCGTACACTGGTGCCCTCCCCGTACAGATGTCAGCGTCCTCTGGTGCCTATGTCTATCTCAACGTCCAGCTGGCTCAAGGCGCACGCCTGGTTCTGGTTGCGCATGGGAAGGGCAAGGATATCAAACGTCCTCTCGAAGCGTCCAGTGAAGAGATTATCGCTTTGCTGGATGGGTTTTTCAAGCAGAACCAAGACGCTACCGGTCTTGCTCAGTATTGGCTCGGCGTGTGGCAAGCTCATTATACGGAATGGAGAAAGATCGTGACCGGCCCGGATCGGCTGTTGACGATCCTCTCTTCCCTGTCCGTAACGGATCGTGAGTTCCTGTGTAAGCATATGATGGACGTGCCGGTGGCAGAGTGAGGTGAAGCGGATGTCCCCGAAAAATTTCGCAAATAATTTTCTTGTTTGCTATTGACAATCCCAGCTACGTATGGTAAGATAGCAACATAGAAAATGATTTGAACGGATTGGAGAGGGGAATATGATCCGTAACAAATTCTTTGAAGACCCGGACGGCGGTTATGCTAAGGTAGGCGTCAAGAAAAACTTTGATATCGCCTGGAAAAAGGTTCTGGCCTATGAAGAGCAGACAGGCCAATCTCTGGACAATGGCTTTACTAAGGAACAGTATGTGTCCATGTTCAACTCCATGAGGGTTCGTCACACCAGCATTTTCTTCAACTACAAAAGCCATGTGATGAGCTATGTGCGGTACCTGATTGCCAATGGTGTGCTGCCGGCAGAACAGGAAAGCATTTTGGCCTCCGTCACTGTGGACGACCTGAAAATCAACGAGACCAGCGGAGTGCAATACTACAAGAACTTGGGTATGCTCCACCAGGCAATCCAGGATTCCATCAAAGTGTCCGAGTGCTACGATGAAACCTTGTTTGACCTGCCCGCTGTAATTCTTTACCTGGCTTGGTTTGGATTGACCGAAGAGCAGATCATCAATTTCCCCAAGGAAGATGTGCTTGATGACGGCGTGATGATAAACGGCGAGAAGACCGAGATGCCGTTTGAAATCTTGCAGGTATTCAAGCGTCTGAGGGATGCAGAGGGATACTACCAGCAGGCCAGAGGCGTAATCTTCCGTGCCTATGTCTATTCAGACAACCTGATTCGGACAGAGCGGAACAGTAAAATCAACGTCTCTAAGATGCAGGGTCTGGTAAATCGTCTGAATACCCTGATGGACGGTGCCTACTCGCTACGGTACAACGTAATCCATCAGTCCGGTATATTCTACCGTGCTCACCTGCTGGAATGCGAGAGTACCCAGTTCAATCTGGAAGACCCGGAGTTCGCGTCTAAGGTGCTCTGCGAAGATCTGTCCAGCAAAGTCAAGCGCACGGCCCGGATCAGAGACTACAAGCTCTACAAGCAACTATTCTACTAAATGGCTTCGGCCATTTAGTTCTTGGATAGCAACAAAGAAAATTATTCTGGAAGAGGAGTGAAGGCAATGAGATCCCGTAAAAATGCCGTCCCCGTACCTGTTACCCGCGATCTCCTGCAGGAAAAGCAGACTGAGGTTGCTCGTCTGGCTCGTCAGGCAAGCGAGGCGGTAGACATCGTTACCAGAACGATGAATGAGTTGGAGGGTATCAACCAGCAGATCGACAACGACCTGGCTGAGATCGACGCCTATTCCAAGGAACTGGCCACGACACGCGCTGCAATGTCCCAGCAGCGGAAGAACAACACCGCTATCATCGCCAACTTCGCAAAGCTCCTGGATACCAGTCCCGCAGAGAGCGTGAGTGAGTAATTCATCCGGTTGCACAACCGGAGTATGAGGCGCTAACAGCAATTTTACAACAATCAAACTTTGACTTTGACTCAATGCGTCTCGTTGAAAAGCGTGGAGGGGTAATCCTAACTGGTAAGGAAACAGTTTGCTAAATTGTTAGTAATCCGCAAGGGTGTGTGGGTTCGAGTCCCATCCCCTCCGCCAAGCCGCAATAGCGGCGAACTCTTTATCACCTCCTCTCTCTGACGGCGGGAAAGACCGCTGACAGCCCGGAAAGACGGGCGACATGGGAGCGTCCGGGGGCAGCTCATAACGTGTAATCGACGGTGGACACGCACAGCAATTTTACCTTGAAAGTCTGCAAAACTTTTGCTTACGGTTCGACTCCGTAGCTCCCAAAAAACCGTCATCAATCTATAAGAAGGGTCGTGTGTGTCATGAAGAAGTTCCTGGCTATCGTTCTGTGATTCAAAGTGATCGGCGGCATCGGCGTCCAGCGCCGGGTATGTGGAGGAAACCATGAATAGGACACGAGACAAGCCCTAAGTCATCTTCGGATGACAGTACAGTAATGAATGTGACGATGAATGAACAGTAACGAATTGGGGCACTAACAGCAACCATCAACATTACCTGCTTGTGGAAATGAGAAATGTGTCCCGCACACGTGGCAAAGAGCCATTTTACGGATATAGCGGTTTCTGGGAGGTTTCCGTATTCGTATGCGTACAGAGCAACGCAGACAGCAATGAAAAAGCCTCCCACCATGCAAGGATAGCTCAGTCGGTAGAGCACCAGTATAAAAAATGCGTAACGTTCCCCTCCCCAGTTGCGCTAACAGCCATGTAAAAAGGGAACTGATTGTCGTGGGTTCGAGTCCCACTCCTTGCAACACTCGCCAGGGTAGCTCAGTCGGATAGAGCGCGTACTAATGCGTGTCTTGTTGAGACGCTTACAGCAACTTTCTATGGACTGTTAATCCCGTGGTCGTGGGTTCGAGTCCCACCCCTGGCACAAGCAGAAGCCGCCCCCTGCTAATGGGCGGATAGGCATAGGGCTTTGGGATCGTTTATGTCTATGCTGACGGTAAACGCCAGATATTCAACCCAAATATCTTGAACTGGGTTGTGACGGCTCGGAAAGACGAGCTTCATGCGGCAGTGGTGAAGTGGTCAACACAGCAGCCCTATTACAATGCGAAACGAGGAGTTCCGCTAACAGCAATGTTCAAGGAAGCCAAGCTGCCATTCGTAGGTTCGAGTCCTACCTGCCGCTCCATTTCTCAAAGTGAGGCAATCCCATGAACAACAAATGGTGCGTATATGCTCACATCAATAAATCTGATGGAAGTGTATATGTCGGTATCACCAGCCAGAAACTGTCAGACCGGTTTAGGAACGGGAACGGATATAGAAAGTCGATTTATTTTTGGAGGGCAATCCAAAAATATGGCTGGGATAATTTTGTGCATATAGTTGTTGCGGAAAACCTATCTGAACAGTCTGCTAAGGAAATTGAGAGAGCTGTTATATCATCCCTTCGTGATAAAGACATTCCCTTATATAATCTTACCGATGGTGGAGAGGGTATGAGTGGAAGTCGCATTTCGGAAGACGCTATCAATCGTTTAAGGCTCAAACTGAAAGGGCGACCTAAATCTGATGAACATAGGCGAAAGATAAGTGAATCGAGGAGGGGTCGTTTTGCAGGTAGCGACAATCCGAATTATGGCAATCATCTATCTGATGAAGCAAAGAAGCGGATAGGAGATAGTCATAGGGGTGCTAATAACGTCAACTACGGTAAGGCTGGACAGCAGACGACTGCATCAAAGAGAGTTGCACAATACACCATGGATGGAGAGTTAATTTCAGAATATCCTTCTCTATCAGAAGCGAGCCGAAAAACTGGTATCGGCATATCTGGAATCTCTAAATGTTGTCGTGGGGATTATCCACAATCGCATGGATATGTTTGGAAATTCATAAATTGTTAGGAGGAAACGGTTGTGTTTATTGATGAGTTAAGAGACACGTTAGATAGCACTTCCAATATCTCAGTCACAGAAAATGGTGCTGTGGGATATAGGACTACAAACCGCTCATTGCTGGATCTCAATTTCGCTGTGGCATCTCTCCGTAGCGCCAGCGAGCACGACATCTCTCAGCGCTTCACCAAGGCGTTCTTCGAGAACAAGCTGATGGCAATGAAATGGCTCTTTTATGCTCGTGATGTCCGTGGTGGCCTGGGCGAGCGCCGGCTGTTCCGTGCCTGTATGGTGCCTCTGGCGAAGGAGTTTCCCGAGTACGTCGCCCCTGTGGTGGCACTGGTTCCTGAGTACGGTCGTTGGGACGATCTGTGGTGCCTGCTGGATACGCCCGTGCGTGACTGCGTGACCGGGCTGGTCAAAGGGCAGCTTTATGACGATGCCCAAAATGCGGCAGAGGACAAACCCATTTCTCTCTTGGCAAAGTGGATGCCCCGCTGCAAGACTTCTTCCAAGCAAACTCGGCATTATGCCCAGATTTTGCGGAAGGCTGTCGGCATGACTGAGCGCCAGTATCAGCACACCCTCGCCAATCTCTCCCGTTACCTGCTCGTTGTGGAGCAGCAGATGACCGCCAAGCAGTGGGAGGAAATCGACTATCAGCGTGTCCCCTCTCGTGCTAACCTGCAGTACAACAGCGCTTTCCTCCGTCACGACGAGGATCGCCGGCGTGCATTCCTGGGTGCTGTGGAAAAAGGCGAGGCCAAGATCAACGCTTCTGTCCTCTTCCCGCATGACATCGTACATCGGTACGGTTATGCCGGCAGCACCGACACCAATCTGGAAGTGCTGTGGAAGAACCTCCCCGATACGGTGCAGGGCTGTGGTAACACCATCGTGGTAGCCGACGGTTCTGGTAGTATGAGAGTGAGGGTCGGCAACACTGATGTATCTGCGCTGGAAGTAGCAAACTCTCTGGCGATCTACTTCGCCGAGCGTTCTTCTGGTCAGTTCAAGGATCAGTACATCACCTTCTCTGAACATCCTCAGCTGGTCGATTTGAGCAGAGGTAAGAACCTTCGTGAGAAGCTGCGGATCGCAGCTACCCATAACGAGGTTGCCAACACCAATATCGAGGCCGTATTTGACCTGATCCTCACTACGGCGATCAACAAGCATATGGATCAGAGCGATCTTCCCGCGAACATCCTTATCATCTCTGATATGGAGTTCGATGGTTGTGCAACTACCAGCGCAACCTGCCGTGATAGGTGGGGATGTAGCAGAGCGGTCGCCCCTACTCCCCGTCTGTTTGAGGTGATTGCCCAGCGGTATGCGGAAGCCGGATATCAGATCCCTCGCCTGGTATTCTGGAATGTTAACTCTCGTAGTGGCACCATTCCTGTTAAGGAGAACGATCTGGGCGTTGCATTGGTCAGCGGTTTCTCCCCTAATATCGCCAAGATGGTGATGAGCGGCCAGACTGATCCTTATGACTGCCTGTTGGAAGCCATCAACGCGGAGCGGTATCAGCAGGTGGACGATGCCCTTCGCCCTATTATCTCCGCATAAGCAACAAAGTAAACCATTAAGGAGGCTCAGAACGATAGAGTAGCAAGTAGCTGTCTACGCTCTGAGCCTCCTTTATCAAAGGAGTGAAATACGTGGTATATCTCGACAATGCTGCCAATGCTCCGGTTTTCCCGGAGGTTCTGGAAGCTATGCTCCCTTGGCTCCGGTCCGATCATGTAGGCAACCCCGGAAGCCTCCATACCCAAGGTGTCAAAGCTCGTGAAGCTGTTGAAAATGCCCGCCGCCAGGTAGCCAAAATGATTGGTGCCGATCCCTCAGAGGTGTTCTTTACCTCTGGTGGCACAGAGTCGAACAATGCGTGGTTGCAAAATTTTGGTGGTGACTTAGTTTTGACAACCAAAATTGAGCATGATTCAGTTTTGGAACCGTTAGCCCATAGGATTTTCTGTCCTTCATATATCTATCCTTTTACTACCCGCTACGTTAAGACCTATAAGGATGGAAGTGTGGATCTACATGATCTGGAACAGTTACTGGATAGCACCCATAATACAATCCGCGCCGTTTCTATCATGTGGGTAAATAATGAGCTGGGCACTGTCAATCCCATGAAAGAAATCGGAACCCTTTGCAAAAAGTATCACGCCGTATTCCATGCCGATGCTGTACAGGCGGCAGGCCATGTAAATATGAACGTGAAGGACTGCGGAATTGACTTCTGCTCCATGTCCGGTCATAAGTTCGGTGCTCCTCTGGGTGTTGGTGTGCTCTACATCAGCAATTCTATCCGCAAATCCCCGTGGATTATTGGTGGAGGTCAGGAAAACGGAATGCGTGGTGGTACTGAGAACGTTCCGGGAATTGTAGGGATTGGCAAAGCAGCAGAAATCGTTACTGAGCGTCTCCAGAACTGGAAGTTACGGTGGGGATTGCTCAGAGACGCATTCTTGACTGATTTGGGGTTGAGAATGCCTGGGGAGTTCTATATCAACGGTGATAGCGAGAACTATTCTTCTAATATCATCAGCCTGACCATCCCTGGCGTCAACAGCGAATCTTTGCTTCTTCTGTTGGATCAGCTGGACATCTACCTTTCTGCTGGTTCTGCGTGCAGCGCTGCCAGTGCTAAATCCTCCCACGTTTTGCGTGGTATTGGAATGTCTGATGAAGATGCGGCCTGTACTGTGCGTATTTCAATGGGGTTCAATACCACTGTTAATGAGATGCACGAAGCGGCAGAGGCTATCGTGACTGCCTCTCATAAGCTGAAATCCATGTATTCTTGATTAGTGACAAAGTAAATTAACAAGGAGTGAATATAATGTACTGTGCCTATGTTACCAGGATTCACAATCTGAGGAAGCATACCAATGCCGACCGGCTGCTCTGTGGCGAATGCTTCGGTAATACGGTGATTGTGGATCTCGGCACCGACCCTGATCAGCTGGGCGTGTACTTCCCTACCGATGGCAAACTCGGTTTGGAGTTCGCACAGAAGAATGACTTGCTGCGGCGTAAGGATGAGAACGGCGCTCCGGCTGGCGGATACCTTGACCCGGAGAAGCGGAATATTAAGGCTCTCAAGCTCCGGGGCGAGAAGAGCGACGGTCTGTTCCTCCCTCTCTCCTGTTTGGCTTCTTTTACCGATATCAAGAAGCTCCAAGAGGGCGACACGATCTCTGTGTTGAACGGCATCACTATCTGTGAGAAGTACGTACCCGCCGTCAAACGCTCTTCCGGTAGTGGGGGGGGTGGCAATCATGTTCGTAAGCGTTCTGATCCTATCTCCCCGCTCTTCCAAGAACACGCTGACACGGAGCAGTTGGCCTACAACCTCTCCGCATTCCATGCTGGGGATCTGGTAGAAGTTACCCTGAAAATGCACGGAACTTCTCAGCGTACCGGCTATCTGCCTGTGTTGCAGGGCTATAAATATCGGAACGGTATGGAAAAGCGGCTCTATGAGAGTCGTAAGACCCCGAATGTGATTCGTTCCAAGATCAAGCGGACGCCCATCTATGACTGGGGCTACGTCACCGGAACCCGCCGCGTGGTTCTGGATACCTTCGATGAGGGAGGCTACTACGGTAATAACGCTTTCCGCGAGAAACACGCCAAGGTCTTTGAAGGAAAGCTCCACAAGGGAGAGACAGTCTACTATGAGGTCGTTGGATTCACTGACGACGGTACGCCTATCATGAATCCCGGAAATAACTCTAAGCTGAACGACAAGGAGTTTACCAAACAGTACGGTAAAACCACCACATTCAGCTATGGCTGCGCTCCTGATGGCAAGGAACATCCCAAGTCCGATCTTTTCGTTTACCGCATGACGATGACCAACGAAGACGGCGATGTGGTGGAGTATCCGCCCGACTTTATGCGCTATCGTTGCGAACAGATGGGCGTCAAATATGTTCCTCTGATGTATAGGGGGCTTATTCCCGAAGAGGAAATCTTCACAGGAACTTCTTGCGAGCTGACTAATGCTGGCGAATGGATTAAAACCAAAGCCGAGCAGTATTATGACGGCCCCGATCCTGTCGGTCATACCCATGTTCGGGAAGGTGTCGTGTGCCGCATTGTCAACCGTCCTAAGTTCGCCGCCTATAAGCATAAAAACTTTGCGTTCAAGGCGCTGGAGGGGCTGATCAAAGACACCGCCGCCGCGCCTGATATGGAAGAGCAGGAGGCAATCAAAGAAAGTGTCCAGTGATTATAAGGTCTATGTACATATTTTCCCAAATGGGAAGATGTACTGTGGGCAAACGATACAATCAATGAGACACCGAAAACACGGTTATAAGAAGCACACCCGAATTGGGTCTGCTATTGCCCATTACGGATGGGATAATGCCGAAACTGTTGTCTTAAAAAGTAATCTTTCAAAAGAAGACGCTGACTATTTCGAGCAAAGAATCATTCGTGAGTTCCAACTACAAAATCCGGCGTTTGGCTACAACATCACAAAAGGTGGGGACGGCGGAGCGACATATGAAATGACCGACAAAAGAAAACGGGCACTAAGCGATAGTGCAAAACAATTTTGGGAAGCTCACCCAGAAGTTAAAGCTCAGGTCAGAAGTAAGCTGATTGAATATTTGAAAGACGAACAGGCGTATCAAAAGAGGTTTCTGACTTGGATAAGACACGGCCTATTATTCGTAAACGAGTTCAGTGCCGCAATCTTGATGGAAGTGTAGTAGGAGAATGGGCATCCGCACGGGATGCAGAGCGATTTTTCAATACACCTTCAATACATTTCCGTGGCATCTCATCTGTGTGTAATGGGCACCAAAAGACCCATGGAGGATATATTTGGGTATTTGTGGAGGCTGGAAATGAACAGAACGGATAAAAAAGTCATTCTTGATTTTATCAACAACTTCAAAAATGCCCAAGAGACTTTTCTGAACGGATGCTGTTTCTGGTTCGCATTTATTCTGCAAGAGCGGTTCGGAGGCACCATGATGTATGAGCCGGTAGAAAACCACTACGTTCAAGAGATTGGCGGGCGACTCTACGATGTATCCGGTGATGTGACAGAGCGGTACGGCTCGTCAGAACATCTTATGCGCTGGGCAGATATGGAGCAGTTCGACTCAAGCCTATACCGGAGACTGATCCGGGATTGTATCAAAAAGGAGCGATACGACGATGACGACTTTGATCCAGGATGAGCAGAAGCGTCAGAAGATCATGGCGCGGATGCGGGAACATCTGGTGCCCGTATTGGAGCATTGCAGGGGAGGCTGGGTTGGCCTCTTCCTGCAAGGTTCTCAGAATTATAACCTTGACTATGAGGGTAGCGATATTGATACCAAGGCAATCATGCTGCCCAGCTTTTCCGACTTCGTGCTGAACGCCAAACCCCTCAGCACCACCCACATTATGGAGAACGACGAGCACGTGGATTTCAAAGACATTCGCCTTATGTTTGACTGCATCAAGAAGCAGAATGTCAATTTCGTCGAGATCCTGTTCACCCCTTACTCCATCATCAACCCGGAGTATGCCGATCTTTTCCAGCCTGTTCTGGATGCTCGTGAAGAGATCGCTCGGTACAACAACTACGCCGGGATGAACTGCATTATGGGTATGGCTCTGGAAAAGCAAAAGGCAATGGAGCACCCCTACCCTGCCACAATGGACAAGATTGAGGCATTTGGGTATGACCCGAAGCAGCTTCACCATGCTCTGCGGCTGCGGGAGTTTATGACCCGTTACGAAGCCGGCGAGCCTTACGCTGACTGTCTTATCAGTAACCAGTGTGATTATCTCAAAGAGGTGAAGCGCGGTTGCTACTCTTTGGAAGAAGCACGGGCACTGATGAGCACTGCAATTCAATCTATGACCGAAGACAAAAAGCGCTATATGGATACGGTGCCTGTTTCGATCAACCAGCACGCCAATGAGGTACTGCAAAAGGCTACCGTTGAAATTCTCAAACGATCCTTCTTAAAGGAAATCCAAGGAGGTGAATGAGATGCCGATGTTTTACATGATGGTTGGCCTCCCTGGTAGCGGGAAGTCATTCACTGCCGAAAGCATCCCTAACGCCGTCGTCCACTCCAGCGATGCGATCCGTGCCGAAGTTCTTGGTGACGAGAACGACCAAACCCAACAGGACTTGGTTTTCCAAACCCTTCACAAAAGGGTTTTGCAGGATCTGGCGGATGGCAAGGATGTGGTGTACGACGCAACCAATATCAACTACAAGCGCCGTATCGGGTTCCTTGATCGTGTCCGAGCGCTCCACAAACATGATTTGCGTACAGTATGTCTTTTCATGGCGACGCCCTATGAGGTGTGTTTGGAGCGCAACAATAATCGGGAACGTTCTGTCCCGGAGTCTGTAATCCAAAAGATGTACTTCAAATTCGATGTTCCCATGATGGCGGAGGGTTGGGATGAAATCAGGATCGTGGGTGACGAAGATCGCCACGACCAGATTGATACCCTTATGCTTCGTCTCTCCAAGCTGGAACATGATAACCCGCACCACGAGTACACGGTTGGTCAGCACTCTATGACGGCATGGCAGTATCTGATCAGCCACTATAAAGGTGCCGATGCTACTCTGCTCCGCGCCACGTTGCTACACGATATTGGCAAAGAGAAGACCAAAGTATTTCATGACATTAAAGGCAATCCCACTGAGATCGCCCACTTCTATCATCATGAGCGTGTAGGAGCTTATGACAGCTTCTGCTATACCGGTGATCTCAGCCCTAACCAGCGCCTTACTGTGGCGCTGCTGATCCGCTGGCATATGTGGCCGTATGCGGTTGAAA
>ENA-ORTY01000971-ORTY01000971.1-human-gut-metagenome-genome-assembly--contig:-NODE-971-length-34656-cov-5.975001_pt1 | contig 34656 bp, 28 predicted proteins | sample MGYA00241917_ERZ509198 | MGnify/ENA primary metagenome ERZ509198 (study PRJEB26280, sample SAMEA2338857) | human gut metagenome | biome: human gut; feature: human-associated habitat; material: faeces...
ATCATCAATTCTTCTTACTACACCTGTTGCTTTCAAAATATTACCTCCTTTTAAATTTAAAGCTTTTAGCTCTATGCAATTATAATTATTCTTATTATTGCTTTAAAAGGAGGTTTTTATACATTTTTATTCTTCAATATCCAATATTTCTTGTTTTCCTGCATCATAGCTTTTTATAATTTTTTCCAATTCATTAGAAAAATCCTGTAGTAAAACTACTTTTATACTTGGAAGTTTTCCATCAATGTAGTCATCCATTATTTGTTTTAATTTTCTTATATTTGGTATTTCTTCCTGAATTTCATTTTTAAATCTACTAGCTCTGTCAACTAGTTTTTCTTTTATTGTTACTATATCTTCATTACTTGCACACGAAATTCTTTGGAATGTTTGGAACGAATCATAATATTTGAATATTGGAACATTCATACATTCTTTATCAAATTTATCATAAAACATTTCCATCTTCATTGGAATATATTTAAATATTTCTTCTGCTTTTTCATTATACATTTTTGTTTTTAATTGCATGTTTATTTCATTAAAATGTTTTAGTATTTCTTCCATATCCGGTTCAAATTCATCTTCGATTGCTACTTGTGATAATTCTTCATCAACATTCGCACAGTAAGTTGAGGTTAGAGAAGATATATTCATTCCATTGAAAAATACAGACTTTATTGTTCTCATATCATAATTAATAAGATCTTTTTTTATGAAATATGCAAAATATGAAAATAGTTTTACAATTTGTATTATTTCTATTCTTCCATTTTTTACATAATCCAATGTTTCATCAATTACTCCATTAAATTGATCGTCTGGTATTTTCCAATACTCTTCAGTAAGAAGCCTTTTATATCCAGGTAGCTGTTTTGTATCTACAGTATCACGTATTACTTCCATATTTTCTTTAAAGATTTTCATGTCAAAAATACGAGTACGTACATATTTTTCAATAAATTTAAAGAAGCGATATTCTGCCTTAAAATTGTAATAATAGTTGTTATCAAATTCTTTAATGTAAAATTGTCTATTATCCATAAATACTCTTGAAGATACTAATACTGATTTGTATTCTTCATTGTTATTAATGTTCACAAACTTGTCTTTTGTAATCTTTCCTGCTTTAATTTCAAAAGATATAGCTATTGTAAAAATCAGCATTGTTTGTAATACTCTATTATTAGTGTTTGGATACGAATTTGTAACTGTGTCAAATATTTTTTTAAAATTATTTAAAGCATGTTTCAAAATACGTAAGTTTCTAGTTCCACTCTTATTAAATGTAGAAGTTATTAGTGCTGTATTTTCTCTTAGAAATCTAATTAAATCTGCATTGTTTTCGTATCTCATTAGAAGACCATTTATTATATAGTTAAATTCAGGTGCATATTCAAAAGTTTCGCCTATTAATTTTTCTTTTATTCTTTCATAGTCATTTGCTTTGTCGAAAACATATTCAATGGTATCACGTATTCTTTCTACCATTGGCTTATCTGTTTTTATGTTTAATTTATTTTCTTTGTCTAATAAGTATGTGGCTATAAATGTTTTCATTTCTAGGTTGCTATTTTTTAGTTTTGTAGATAATTCTTTTTCATTACAAATTATTATTGTTTTTATGTGGTCATGTTCAACAAAGTTATTTATATATCCCAAAATATCAATTACATCAACATTTGCTCTTTCTAGGTCGTCAAAGCAAAGAACTTTATCATCCGTTGAAAAGAACTGAGCATAGTCTAGTCTATCTCCATTTTGAGTCACACCAAAAAAGTTTGCCATATCTAGTCCTGTTTTTGCATATTCTGGTATACTTCCTACACCACTTGCTCCCATAAATTTTTTTAAATTTTTATCCATTAATTGAGTAGTTTCGATAAATATCTTTTTGCTTATCTCTTCTAGGTTTGATATTCCATATAAAGACATATATATTGGCGTCAGTTTTTTTCCGTTTACTTGCATTGCTTCGATTTTAGGTTTTATCTTGTGATTCCAAAAATACGTTTTTCCGCTTCCCCATTCGCCATTTATCATAATCGCATAATCTGTGTATTCTGCTCTAATATAGTCTAATATGCTTTCTACTAAATCTTCCATTTGCTTCATTCCTTTCTATTGTTCTTCACTTGTATTTTTTCACAGTCTTTTGCTATTGTAATAATTCCAATTTTCTTAGGTTGTGCATTTCTTAATGTTTTAACACATTCATTACATGTTGCTCCAGTTGTGTATATATCATCTAAAATTAGTATGTTCTTATTTTTTATTATTTCTTCATTGTTAAGTTCATATACATTTTGTACATTTTGTTGTCGCTGTTCTTTATTAAGTTGACTTTGAACTTTGTTATTTTTATATTTTATTAATACATTTTTTTGCATTGTTATATTCGTAATATTTTGAGATATAATCTTTGCTATTATTTCTGTTTGATTATATCCTCTTTCTTTTATTTTTTTATTTGTCATTGGAACTGGAATAATTATATCATACTTTTCAAAAAATCCACACATTTTTTCATTTTTCACAAAAAATTCAGAAAACATTTTTCCTAAGTATGGTTTGTTCTTAAATTTATACTCAATTATTTTTTCTCTTATTATTGAATTATACTCAAAAATATATGCATGTTCGTCAAAATACTTTGTATTGTCTTTTGAGTAATCATCTATTCTATTTAAATATAACTCTGTTTTTTCTAGTTTACTCTTACACTTGTCACATATATAGCTCTCAGAAATTGTTTCACACATCTCGCATTTGCGTGGAAAAATAAAAAAGAGCATATTTTTTAAAAAGTTCATTAAAACCTCCTAAAATAAATAGCCCCGTTTTATCTTTTTTAATTAAATTTTTTTATGTTCCAATTCAAATCCAAATAGTTAGTAATTCTATCTGTTTGGTTAAATAAAGTTTTTATCATATGCGAAGTGTCTTCCATTTCATCTGTAATTCGCTTTTCAATTCTGTCAGTCTTTGCGTCTATTCTATCAGATTTTGTTTCTAGACTATCAACTTTTTCTTCTAGTCCATCGAATCTTACTTCTAAGCTATCAAATCTTGTCTCTAGTCTATCAACCTTTTCTTCTAGTCCATCGAATCTTACTTCTAAACCGTCAAATCTTGTTTCTAGTCTATCAACCTTTTCTTCTAAACCGTCAAATCTTGTCTCTAGTCTATCAACTTTTTCTTCTAGTCCATCGAATCTTACTTCTAAGCCGTCAAATCTTGTTTCTAGTCTATCAACCTTTTCTTCTAGTCCATCGAATCTTACTTCTAAATCGTCAAATCTTGTTTCTAGTCTATCAACCTTTTCTTCTAGTCTGTTTACAGATGCTCTTAGTTCTTCTATTGCTTTTTTGTTTTCTGCTTCTGACCTTTTGACTACATTAAGTATCTCTAATAGTAACTCTTCCTGCATAGGGGTTCACCTCCTTTTTAATGGTATTTTTATTTCCCCTATGGTAATAGTTTATATTATTTTAACACTGAAGTCAATATGAAACTATAAATTTCTCAATTTAAATTCTAACCCTGTATTTCTTTTTTTACTATCTGCATTTTGCGTCATAAATTCTATAATATTAGGATTTCCAATTAAAATAAGTAATTTTTTTGCTCTTGTCATTGCAGTGTATAGCAATGTACGAGTAAGTAACATTGGCGCAGCCTGTACTATTGGCATAATAACTACATCGAACTCGCTTCCGTTGAGCCTTATGCACAGTAATGCAGTATGAATGTTCTATTTGCTCAAGTTCATCAAAGTTATACCATACTAATTTATCGTCATCAAACTTAATTTTTACCTTTTTTTCTACTTCATCTATATTCAGTATTGTTCCATATTCTCCATTAAATACACCTTTACCCATTTCAAGTGTAGGTTCTCTTTTCTCCCAATAAATATCATAATTATTTTTTATTTGCATTATTCTATCACCTTCACGGAACACAGAATCTATATACTTTCTTTCGTTCTTTTCTTCTGATTCTGGGTTTATAGCTTGTTGCAAACTCTTATTTAATTCTTTGGTTCCAAGTTCTCCTTTTTTTGTTGGACTAATTACTTGTATGTTTTGGGCAAAAGTATAGTTTCCATACTTTTCTAGTCTTCCTGTACATAGTGAAATTATATTCTCTAGCACTTTTAATTTATTAGTTTCATTTATAAAGAAAAAATCTTCCAATAATTCTTCATTTTCGTTTTGTTCATCTTTACTAAAAATACTAATGCCCTCATTTACCTTATGGCTATTTAAAATAATTTTACTCTTAGCTGCTTGTCTAAAAATTTTGTTTAATGTAATTGTAGTAAGTCTTTCAGATTGTATAATATCTTTTAGTACATTTCCTGGTCCAACTGATGGTAACTGATTACTATCTCCAACTAATACAAGCTTAGTTCCTTTATAAATTGCTTGTAATAAATAATTCATTAAAAATATATCAACCATTGATACTTCATCAACAATAATCACATCTGCATCTAGGGGCTCAACTTCTACATTTGGATCTATATTTTGTAACTCATCTGAGCTTGTTTTTCCAATTTCCAATAATCTATGCAAAGTTTTAGCTTCTTCTCCAGTAGCTTCACTCATTCTCTTAGCAGCTCTCCCTGTAGGTGCACATAATACAACCTTTTTCTCCTCTTGTTTATACATTTCAATTATTGTTTTTATTATAGTAGTTTTTCCTGTACCTGGTCCACCGGTGATTACACAAACATTATGCTCTTGAACTGCAATTACCGCTTCTCTTTGTTTTTCAGATAATTCTAAATCAGAATGTTTTTCAATCTTCTTTAATTTCTTTTCAAAATTACTAATTTCTTTTACATTTAAATAATTATCTAAAGCAATCAAACTTTCAGCAACATTTTTTTCAGCCACATAATAATTATATAAATATACCCACTCCTGATTTTCTCTATCTTCTAATACAATTTCATTTTTTGTTTTCAAAAATATAATATTGTTTTCTATCATCACTTCTGAAACATTTAGTAAATCTTTTACAAACTGAATTAAATTTTCATATAATACTGCACAATGTCCATTATTAGTAGATAATTTAAGGGCATATTTTATACCACTTCTAATACGTTTATCATTTTCTAAATCCATTCCCATTTTTATAGCAATCTGGTCTATTTGTGCAAAGTTAACCCTAACTGTCAAATCTATTAAAATATATGGATTTTCTTCTATTGTCGTTATTGTATTTGGCCCCAGTTTTTTATATATTCCTTCTGCACTTTGTGGACCAATTCCGAATTTCTCTAGATAACTAACAATTTGCCATACTTCCCAATTTTCGTTAAAGCTTTGTGAAATTTCAATTGCTTTTTCCTCAGTAATTCCTTTTATACAAGATAACTTTTCAGGTTCAAATTTAATAATATTTATTACATCTTTTCCAAAGGTATTAACCATTCTTTTAGCTGTTGCAGGACCTATCCCTTTGAATTTTCCATTCGCTAAATAATTTTCTATTGAATCTAAATCTTCTGGCATTAACTTTTCAAAAGTCTCAATTTTTAATTGTCTACCATATTCAGGATGTTCAACAAAATTACCAGTTATTTTTAGATTATCACCTTTTTCAATAAAAGGAAGATAACCCACAACAGTAGTTTCCTCTTCATCTGTTTCAAATGTTGCAATTGTATAGCTATTTATTTCATTACGATAAATAATATCTCTAATTCTTCCTTTAATCTCCAAAGTTAATACCTCACTATTTTACTGTTTCATATTTATGAAATCATTTTACTCTATCTATTTTATCTTTATTTAAACAGTTTAGCAAGTATTATCTTTTAAAAAATGACATTTTGAGCATAAAAAAACATATGGCGTGTAATTTTCTTACACACCATATATGTTATATACACCGTTACTTTAGTATCAATTGCAGTTAGCATTTGATGCGCTAAAGTACGTGTTAAGCACATTAGTGCTAACATCGTATTTGTTCATTTTTTCTGGTTCATTGAACCAGTGGTCAGTGCTACTTCACATAAAGTAGGGGACGCAAACTATAGATGATGTGGCTGTAAGTCGTGCCATAGAAGAGGCGGTTAGACGTGCAAGAGCTATCAAAGCCACCCACTATACCGCAACCCTCCACGAGGAACACAAGGGCAGAAGTCGCTATCGACAGATTTGGCAGAGTATTCTGTGGTCCATTCATATGCATTTCCTGACATGTCAAATATATTACAATATTTGTCATTACTTTTTCCTGTATTTGCAAATGATGTACTTTTATTTTGACTTGCATAACTACTTGCGTCTGTTTCTGTTGAATATGTTTGTATAAATATTATTGCTGTATCCCATGCATAACTATTTACTAAATCACTTGCATATACCAATTTATTATTTTCTTTTATTTCTCCATACATTTCTCTTGCTGCTTTTGCTGCATTTGGTTGTGTTATATTACCTAATACTGTTTGATTATATTTTGAAGTTATTTTTGATGCTGTTCCACTTGCTTCAAATCTTGCTATATAATATCCTCCATTAGATAAACTGGTTGATATAAACTCTGCTAAATTTCTGGCTGTTGCATTTTGCGCTGTTGAATCTGTTGCAGTATTTCCTTCTCTAAATGTACTTAATTCTTTAAAATAAGTATTTATTGTAACTTCTTGTGTACAATTATTTGCATTTTGTGCAGGCACATAGGTCCCGTTTTGTTTTGCAAAATTGCTATATCTTCCTAAAGTTATTGTATTTGTTGAACCATCTTTGTTTTTTATTGTTCCTACTGGCACCCATACAAATTGGTTTCCATCTGTTCCATTTTCTATTACTATTCCATCTTGTACTGCTGGTATATTATTTCCACTATAAGTATAACTTGCTGACTCTGTTGATGTTCCTTTTGCTAATACTTTAAAGCCTTTTGGTATTGTTATTTTATTTCCATATGCATCTTCTGCTTTTGTATTTTTATCTACTACTTTTCCTACTAATGTTGAGATTTTTTGTGTTGTTGAAGTATCATCTCCGCCTGTTGTATTTCCTCCTGTTGTGTTACCTCCTGAGTTTCCATTTATTTTGCTATCTAACCAATTACTTAATTCATTTATTCCTTTTTGGTCATTTTCTGCTGCTTGGTTCATTTTGTTTTGGGCATCTTTGGCTTTATTTATTATTCCACTATCTCCAAATAGAGCATTTATACTTACTCCTGCCAAAATCAGCAATACTACTATAGTTACTACTAGTGCTATTAGAGTAATACCTCTTTCCTTTAAAATTCTTTTGTTTTTCATTCTTCTTTTCACCTTTTGTATGATTTTTTCATACCCTTTCTTTTAGTTTTTTATATGTTTTTTTAATATTAAAATCTATTTTCTTTTATCATTCAGTCACACAAAAAGACAGGTTATAAGTATTTTCATACTTATAACCTGTCTTATATACACTTAATAAAGCTAATCTCTTAGCTTGGTTATTATTTATTAATGTTGTGGCTCTCTCTCTCTCTCTCTCTCTACTCCTGCAAAGGTTTTAGCTTTCTTCATATTTTGTGCCTCTTTCTTACTTTTCTTTTGGGTTTATTACTATAATTATAATACTATAACATCTTTTTATTTTCAATACTCTTCTTTAATTTCTATCAACTTTTTTCGACATTTTTATAAATATTAAAGGCAGAGTTTTTTCTCTGCCTTTATCTATTTATTTCCTAATCTCCAATTTTGGAATAACTCTACTATTTTAAATTTAAATGAAATTTCATTATTATCTGTTTTACTTATTAAGTCATATTCCTCATTATCTAAGCTTTGTTTTAATTCTTGTTTAGAATTATCTGGCACAATTCCTGTGCTTACATCTACAAAACATAATGGAGGAAACATTACACACCACCAATTTTGACCTTTTGCCTCCCCTATTTGTACCTTTAAAGCATCATAAGTTCCTGCTGGCAAAGTTATATCTCCGTAATATTTAGTTGGAAAATCTGCTTTTCCTATTTGAACATTTACTGTATAATTATATCCATTTTCTTTAATTACTTTTTTAGCAATTTGTGTAAATTCTTCTTTATGCTCATTTGCTATTTGCATTGCTTCTTGTTTACTTGTACTATCTTTTGAAATTATATTCATATATGAAAGTAATTCATCTCTTACTTTTAATTTTAATTCTTGATCTTCTTTGCTATCACTGTTAGCTATAACATGCAAACGAAATACACTATCAGCTATATTATTCGAAACTGCATCTACATATGAAATAGCTGATATTAAAATAAATAAACTTAATAATATTAAAATAACAAATATTCTCCCAATTTTTAATTTCTTCATAATCGATTTCTTCCTTTCTTAAGTTTCTCATTTGATTGAAAAAATTTTTATATAATACAATTATTAACAACTTTTAAAATTTTTATACATTGCTTCCAAAATTTTTTATTATTTAAAAGATAAAAAAACGGATTACAAGAATTTCTACGCAGTGCAAACTGCTAGAAATTCTAGTAATTCGCATATTTGTCTTCTACAGAACATTTTCATACTATGAAAATGTTCTGTAGAAGACAAATATGTCGAATAAACACGCACGATTGTTGGCTTTTTTTCTTGACTTCCGTAAGATTTAATGGTAAAATTTTCCATAGTAAAACAAATGAAAACTGGGGGTTATTTTATGAATAATAAAAATTATCAAGTTGAGAAATTATGTGGTTTTTATGTAAGTGATTGGCACTTAACTACAACTATTTTGCCATATATAAATTCTAAAATTGATGAGAAAACAAAAGTAATAACAATCCTAGAAAATAATATTGAAGAAAATATAAAAGTTTTAATGGAAAAATTAAATTTAAAAAATAAAAATGAAATTTTAAGTATTCGTTGGACAAGTGTAGATAGTAAAAAATATACTGATATTGAAAATATTTTAAATACAGAAATTACAAAAAATGCTGAAAATATAATTTTAATTAGTGGAAATAGAAATTATATTGAAATAATAAATAGCAATATCAACAAATGGCTTGAAAAAGCTAACCTTAAGTCTATTAAAATTATAGATTTTTTTGAAGTTACTGAATTTAATAATAATATTGTAAATATATTAGATGGACATGATAAAATTTTAAATACATCTGGTGAAAGAGAGATTTCCGAAGTATTTGATGGCTATCAGGATTTCAAAAATGTTGCAAATAATAACTAATAAATTTGACTTAATTGTCCAAATCGTATAAGATATACTTGTAATTTTTATAGGAGGTATCTTTTATGGATGAAAAATTATCAATGGCAAAAGAATTGCTTGCTAAATATGGGCAAGAGCATTTACTTCAATGTTATGACAAGCTTTCTGATGCACAAAAAAACAAATTATTAGATGACATTTTAACATTAGATTTTAATCAAGTACAAAACTTATATGAAAGTACAAAAACAAAACCAAATTTTGAAAATGTAAAGTTAGAACCAATTCCACATACAACTAAAGCAGAACTTTCTGATGAAGACTTAAGAAAATATACTGAAATTGGTGAAGAAGTTATTAAAGCAGGTAAATTAGCTGTAGTTACTATGGCTGGTGGACAAGGAACTAGACTTGGACATAATGGTCCTAAAGGAACTTTTGATTTAGGACTTGACTCTCACAAATCTATTTTTGAAATTTTATGTGAGCATATAAAAGAAGCTAGAGCAAAATATGGAGTTGATATTCCTTGGTATTTAATGACAAGTGATGAAAATAATGATGATACTGTTAAGTTTTTTGAAGAACATAATTATTTTGATTATCCAAAAACTGCAGTTAAATTCTTTAAGCAAGGAAAACTTCCTATGCTTGATACAAATGGAAAAATTTTATTAGATGAACATGGTATGATAAAACAAGCTGCTGATGGTCATGGTGGAATTTTTGAAGCTATGAGAAAAAATGGCATTTTATATGATATGCAAGAAAAAGGAATTGAATGGATTTTTATTGGCGGTGTTGACAATGTTTTAGTTAAAATGGTTGATCCTGTTTTAACTGGACTTATGGTTTCTGAAAACACTTTATCTGGTGGAAAAAGTGTTGTAAAAGCATGCCCAGAAGAAAGAGTTGGTGTTTTCTGTAAAAAAGACGGTAAACCAAGTGTTATTGAATACACAGAAATTTCTAAGGAATTATCTGAAGCATTAGATGAAAATGGAGAACTTCTTTATGGAGAAGCTCATATTTTGTGTAATCAATTTAATATTTCACTATTAGAAGAAATTAGTAAAAATAAATTACCTTATCATGCTGCTTTCAAAAAAGCAAGTTATTTAGATGTTTCTGGTAATTTGGTTGAACCAACTGAGCCAAATGCATATAAATTTGAAGCTTTTATATTTGATGCTTTTAGTATTGCTGACAACATGAGTATTTTAAGAGTAAAAAGAGAAGAAGAATTTGCTCCTGTAAAAAATGCAACTGGTGTTGATAGCCCAGAGACTGCAAGAGCATTATACAAAGCATTTCATGGTATTAATTAATATTTAGAAAGGGAAAATAAATGGAAGAATATAAAATAAAATATAATGCTTGGCTTAATGATCCTGCTATTTCAGAAGAAGACAAGCAAGATTTAAGAAATATACAAAATGATGAAAAAGAAATTGAAGATAGATTTTATAAAGACCTAGAATTTGGTACAGCTGGTTTAAGAGGTGTTATTGGTATTGGTACTAACAGAATGAATAAATATACTGTTACAAAGGCATCTCAAGGTTTAGCAAATTATATTATTAAAAAAGGTGGTCAAAATAAAGGTGTTGCAATTGCTTATGACTCAAGAAGAATGTCAACAGAATTTAGTGAACAAGCTGCACTTTGTTTAAATGCAAATGGAATTAAAACATATAGATTTGATAGTTTAAGACCAACTCCTGAATTATCTTTTGCAGTAAGAAACTTAGGATGTACTGCTGGTATAGTTGTAACAGCAAGTCATAATCCTCCTGAATATAATGGTTACAAAGTTTACTGGGATGATGGAGCTCAAATAGTTGAGCCAACAGATAAAGAAATTATTGCTGAAGTAAATGCTGTTACTGATTTTTCTACAATTAAAACTATGGATAAGCAAGAAGCTATTAATAAAGGCTTATACAATGTTATTGGAGAAGAAATTGATAAAAAATATATTGCTGAATTAAAAAAATTAGTAGTAAATGATGAAGCAATAAAAAATAATCAAAAAAATATTAAAATAGTATATACTCCACTTCATGGAACAGGAAACCGTTTGGTTCATGCAATTTTAGATGAATTAGGTTTTGAAAATGTTTATGTAGTACCTGAACAAGAAAAACCTGATGGAAACTTTCCTACAGTAGATTATCCTAATCCAGAAGACCCTAAAGCATTCAAATTAGCTTTAGAATTAGCAAAAGAAAAAGATGCTGATTTAATTTTAGCTAATGACCCAGATGCTGATAGATTAGGTATGTATGTAAAAGATACAAAAACTGGTGAATATATTCAATTTAATGGAAATATGACAGGGAACTTAATTGCAGAATATATATTATCTCAAAAACAATCTCATAATAAATTACCTGCAAATGGTGCAGTAATTAAAACAATAGTATCTTCTAATTTAACAGATGCAATTGCTAAGGCATATAATGTAAAACTATTTTCAACATTAACTGGCTTTAAAAATATTGCAAAAATTATTAGAGGCTTTGAAGAAAATAATAACGAATATGAATGTTTATATTCTTATGAAGAAAGCTATGGATGTATAATTGGAACACATGCTAGAGATAAAGACGGAATTGTTGCAGTTATGACTTTATGCGAAGCTGCTTGTTACTATAAAGAAAAAGGTATGACTTTATGGGATGCAATGATTGCAATGTATGAAAAATATGGTTATTATAAAGAAAGACAATTTTCAATTACTTTAAAAGGTATTGAAGGAGCTGAAGCAATTAAACAAATGATGGAAAATATGAGAAATAACCCACCAAAAGAAATTGCAGGTGAAAAAGTATTATCAGTTGGAGATTATTTAGCACAAACTATTTGCTACACAGATTCTGGTAAATGTGAATCTACAAACTTATCAAAATCAAATGTACTTTATTATGATTTAACAAATGATAATTGGTGTTGTGTACGTCCTTCTGGAACAGAACCTAAAATTAAATTCTATATGGGAGTGAAAGGAACAAGCCTAGAAGACGCTGACAAGAAATTAAATGAATTAGAAACTGCAATGAGAGAAATTGCAAATTCTTAATTACTATGGTATAATACCATATATATCTATATATTTTATATTATAGTATAAGGAGAATGATTATGTGTGACATCTTACTTTTTGTATGTGAATTGGTAATGATTACCTGTTTCGTAGCAACTTTAATCCTTATCCCTTTACTATTATACTTTTTAATTAAATTCGTTAGAATTAATATTAAAAAGTAATAAACTGGAGTAGTCATTGACTACTCCAGTTTAATTATTTCCAGCCGTTTATATGAGCTCTTTTTATTGCTCCTGTCATATTTGCTCTAATTGTTGGGATTTGCTTTTCCCATTCAAATACCATACTTTTCATGTCTTCTCTTTTTGAAACTCCATCCATCGGACAAACCTTTGGCATTACTTCTACATTATTTCTTTTAACAAACTTCTTTATTTCTTTTTCAGGTGTATCTATTAAAGGCCTAATAAGTATAATTTTAGAACGGTCCATATAACTTACTGGCGCAAAAGTTGATAAATTACCTGCATACAAAAAGTTAAGTAAAAATGTTTCCAAAGCATCATCTTGGTTATGCCCTAGCGCAATTTTATTACATCCTTCTCTTATTGCCACTGAATTTATTATTCCTCTACGTAAATTTGCACATAATGAACATGGATTTTTTTCTTTTCTAATGTCAAATACTATTTCTTTAATATGTGAAACTTCTTCAACATATTCTATTCCTATTTCTTCACACTTAGTTTTTAAAAATTCAGAATTAAAAAATTCAAATCCAGGATTTACACTAATTGCAATAATATCAAATTTCTTAGGATAAAATCTCTGTAATGCTTTTAATCCCATAAGCAATGTAAATGAATCTTTTCCTCCTGATAGTCCTACTGCTATTTTGTCTCCTTCTTCTATCATATTATAATTATCAATTGTTCTCCTTAAATAACTTAAAATACGTTGCATTTATTTTCCCTCTAAACATTAAATTCTTATATAAAACAGATAAATTATAGTACATTTTAACTTATTTGTCTAGCAAACATTACAAAATTTTATAAAACCAATTGACATTTTTAGGAAATTGTAGTAATATACTTATAGTAGCTGTTAACTACTACAGCAATAAGTTGATTATATCTATTGGTGCAAACACCAATAAAAAACTAGAGTTCACGCCAGAACTCTAGTTTTTTTGCTATGTATTTCCAGTAACATTTAGCCGTTTTTTTCATAAGTTATTATTATAATTTACATATATTTGGAGGAATTGTATATGGACGAATTTGAATATAGAGGAGACAAAAAAGAACCTAAAAAAAAGTTTGATTTTAAAAAAAGGAAAGATAATACTGTAAAATCTCTTTTTGAAATAGAGCATTTTTTGCGCGATTTTAAACAGGTTGCAAAGGGAATAAAATTTTATAAAGTTTTTAAATGGTGATTTTTGGGACGGGGTCAAAAGGCACCTTTTTTTCAGCAAAAGGTGCCTTTTGATCTCGTCCCCAGAATTGCCCAAAATTGTTTTATTTAATTCTAGTAAAAGTATCTTTAAAATTAATTTTTCTATCTTTAAATTCTTTATTTTCTTGTCCATTGATTAGTATTTTTACACCACTTACTTCATTAAGTTCAGTCAAAGTATTCACTATAGCTTTTATTGTTGCTTGTTCTGCTTTTTCCCCACCTTCATGATTTTCAATAAATTCATTTGATAAATCTAAATATACTACATCTCCTTTTAGTTCTGCCCCTAGTACTTTAGTTCCAGTTGGAATCGCTGACTGTAACTTTTCGTTTTTTGGTTGCTCTATTAAAAGATTAACTAATGTTTCATATGGGTCTGTTAGCAAATTTTTCACGTCTATCATTCTTCCTTCTGGTGTTAATTCTTTAGTTTCCTTATTCACATAGTATAAGGTTACTAAAGCTGTTCTCATTTGTTCATCTGTAGTTTCTTCTTGTGGCTGAATTACATTGTTTTCAGCATTTTTATCTTTATTTTTCCATAGTAAAAATACTGTAATAGCTATTGCTATTATTAAAATAATTATAATAATTAGTGTTTTCTTATTCATAAAAACTCACCCTTTCATTTACTTGTACTAATCAATAATTATGTATGGCTTGTTCATTTTAGAACTATAATTTTTTCTTTTTGTGAAACTTCTGTGAATTGGTGCTATTTACCATGTCAAATACATTGACTTTTTATCAATTTTTATGTAAAATATTTAGTGATTTATATTGATTTCAATATAATAGTTAGGAGATATTTATTAAATGGAAAAATTATTACATGTAGGTTTAGACGTAGGGTCTACCACAGTTAAAATCGTCATTATGGACGAGAATTTAAATACAATATATACAGATTATCAAAGGCATTTTTCAGACACTAAGAATACTGTTTGCAATGTATTAACAGATTTAGCAAAAAAATATGAAGATTATGAATTCACTATAGCCCTAACAGGTTCTGGGGCTATGAGTGCTGCTAATTTTCTAGATTTACCATTTATTCAAGAAGTTGTTTCTTGCAAGAGAGCAGTTGAAAAGTACATACCACAAACTGATGTAGTTATTGAGCTTGGTGGAGAAGATGCTAAAATTATATACTTTGACAAGTCAATTGAACAACGTATGAATGGTACTTGTGCTGGTGGTACAGGTGCATTTATAGACCAAATGGCATCTCTTTTACATACAGATCCAACTGGTTTAAATGAGTTAGCTAAAAATCATAAAATGATATATCCAATAGCTTCACGTTGTGGAGTTTTTGCAAAGACTGATGTTCAACCTTTATTAAATGAAGGAGCTGCCAAAGAAGATATTGCTGCATCAATTTTTCAAGCTGTTGTTAATCAAACAATTAGTGGTTTAGCTTGTGGAAGACCAATTCGTGGAAATGTTGCATTTTTAGGTGGTCCATTAAATTATTTATCAGAACTTCGTAATCGTTTTATTGAAACATTAAAACTAGAGGGCAACGCAATCATTATTCCTGAAGAAGCTCATCTTTTAGTTGCAAAAGGTGCTGCATTAGACTCTGTAGAATCTTCTCATGCAATTACATCACAAAAATTAAAAAGTAAAATAGAAATGTTAAGAAGTTCACATGATGACACTTCTCACCCACTTTCACCTTTATTTTCTATAGACGAAGAATACAAAGAATTTAAAGAAAGACATGATAAAGAAACTGTAAAAAAAGGTGATTTAAAAACTTATGAAGGTGACTGTTTCGTAGGTATAGATGCAGGTTCTACAACAACAAAATTAACTGTAATTGACAGTGAAGGAACCCTTCTTTATTCATTATATGGAAGCAATGAAGGAAATCCCTTACAAAGTGTTATTCAAATGCTTAAAAAATTATATGCAGAAAAGCCTGAAAAAGCTATAATTCGTTATAGTGGTGTTACAGGTTATGGCGAGAAACTTATACAAACTGCATTAAATGTTGATTTAAATGAAATTGAAACAATTGCACATTATACAGCAGCTAAACAATTTATGCCTAATGTTACTAGCATAGTAGATATTGGTGGTCAAGATATGAAATATATTCGTATGAAAAATGGCGCAATTGATAATATTATGCTAAATGAGGCTTGTTCTTCTGGTTGTGGTTCATTTATTGAAACATTTGCTAAAAGTTTAAATTTGTCTATTGAAGAATTTGTAAATTCTGCTTTAGAAGCAAGAAGACCTGTTGATTTAGGTTCTCGTTGTACAGTATTTATGAATTCAAAAATTAAACAAGCTCAAAAAGAAGGCTATAGTGTTGGAGATATTTCTGCTGGACTTTCATATTCTGTTATAAAAAATGCTATTCAAAAAGTAATGAAAGTTAGAGATGTAAAAACTTTAGGTGCACACATTGTTGTTCAAGGAGGTACTTTCTACAATGATGCAGTATTACGTGCATTTGAATTAATTGTTGGTAGAAATGTTGTAAGACCTGATATTGCAGGTTTAATGGGTGCTTATGGTGTAGCATTACTTGCCAAAGAACAATATGAAGCTAATTTAGATATGGAATATGTATCTACTTTAAGCAAACCTGAAGATTTAGATAAATTAAAAATTGATATTTCACATGTTCGTTGTAATGGTTGTGAAAATCATTGTTTACTTACAATAAATAAATTTAGTAATGGGGCAAGATATATCTCTGGTAACCGTTGTGAAAAAGGTGCTGGAAATGTTGGAGTGCATAAAGATTTACCAAATGTTATGAAATATAAATATGAAAGAATCTTTGGTTATACTCCTTTAGATGAAAAAGATGCTCCTCGTGGAACTATTGGTATTCCTAGGGTTTTGAATATGTATGAGGATTATCCTTTCTGGTTTACATTTTTAACAAATTTAGGATTCCGTGTTGTTTTATCAGAAAAAAGTAATCGTAAAACTTATGAAAAAGGAATGGAAAGTATGCCATCAGAATCAGTTTGCTTCCCTGCAAAACTTTCTCATGGTCATATTATAGGACTTATAAAACAAGGTATAAAAACTATTTTTTATCCATGTATGCCATATTCAAGAAAAGAATATGAAAAAGCTGATAACCATTATAATTGCCCTATTGTAATTTCATATTCAGAAGTTTTAAAAAATAATGTTGAAGAATTAAAAGAAAACGATATTAAATTTTTAAATCCATTTTTACCTTTCGATTGTAAAAAACTAGCTGAAACAATTATGGAATTGCCAGAATTTGCTGAATACAACTTTACTAAAAAAGAATTATTAACAGCTGCAAAGAAAGCTGAAGAAGAGTATCAAAAATGTAAACAAGATATTCGTGATAAAGGTGAAGAAACCTTAGAATACATGAATAAAAATAATTTAAAAGGTATTGTTTTAGCAGGAAGACCATATCATGTAGACCCTGAAGTAAATCATGGTATTGATACTTTAATTACAAGCTTAGGTTTATGTGTTTTAACAGAAGATTCAATTTGTAATCAAACTGAAGTTAAAAGACCTATTCGTGTAGTTGATCAATGGGTATTTCATGCTAGATTATATGCAGCAGCAGATTTTGTTGGTAAACATGACAACCTTGAATTAGTTCAATTAAATTCATTCGGTTGTGGTGTAGATGCTGTTACTACTGATCAAGTTGAAGAAATATTAAACAGCTTTGGTAAAATGTATACTTTAATAAAAATAGATGAAATAAATAATTTAGGTGCTGTTCGTATTCGTATTCGTTCCCTTTTAGCTAGTATGAAGAAAAGAGAACAAAATAAAGAATTAGAAAAAGGCTCTGGAAATTATGAGCAAGTTAAAAAAATCTTTGATAAAGATATGAAAAAGGATTATACTATTTTAATTCCTCAAATGGCTCCAATACATTTTGAGCTACTAGAAACTGCAGTTGCTTCATGTGGTTACAAAGTAGAATTATTAAGGAACTGCACTCAACATACTGTTGAAACCGGATTAAAATATGTAAATAATGATGCTTGTTATCCATCTATTTTAACTACTGGTCAAATGATAGAAGCTTTAGAATCTGGCAAATATGATTTAAATAAAACAGCCTTAATAATGTCTCAAACTGGTGGTGGCTGTAGAGCAACAAACTACATTGGATTTATTCGTAAAGCTTTAAAAGATGCTGGCTTTGCAAATGTTCCAGTTATATCATTTAATGTTGTTGGTATGGAAAAAATGCCTGGATTTAAAATTACAATACCAATGATTGAAAGAATGATTAAATGCGTTGTATATGCAGATTTATTACAAAAAATGCTTACTAAAAATAGAGCTTATGAAATACATAAAGGTGAAACTCAAAAATTATTTGATGAGTGGATGGAAAAATGTAAAACACTAGTTGTAAAATCAACTATGAAAGAATTTAAACAAAGTATTTATGATATAGTAAATGATTTTGAAAAAATCGAGCTAGATACTTCAGTTGAAAAACCAAAAGTAGGTATTGTTGGTGAAGTACTTATTAAATATCATCCTTTTGGAAATAATTTTGTAGCAGATAAATTAGAAGAAGAAGGTGCTGAAGTAATTCTTCCTGATTTTATGGGATTTGTTAAATTTATAGCAACACATAAAATTACTTTTAATCAATTAATAAAAATTGATAAAATGAAAGCTAAATTATTTAAAGCTGCAATTAAATTAATTGATATTTTAGAAAAAGATTCTGTTATAGCTCTTAAAAATTCCAAAAAAGGTTATTTATTACCTTGCAATATATTTGAGCTAGAAACTAAAGTTAAGGACATTTTATCAATTGGAAATCAAACAGGTGAAGGCTGGTTTTTAACAGCTGAAATGGTAGAATATATTGAACATGGTATTCCAAATATAGTTTGTGTGCAACCATTTGCATGCTTACCAAATCACGTAGTTGGAAAAGGCGTTATAAAAACTATTAGAGATAAATACCCTGATGCAAATATTGCTCCAGTTGATTATGATCCTGGCGCTAGTGAAGCAAATCAAACAAATAGAATTAAATTATTAATGACAGTTGCAAAAGATAATTTAAAGAGACAACAAAAAGAAAAATTAGCTATTGAAAAAGAAAATGCAAATAAAGATAAAAAAATAACAGTATAAACTACTGTTATTTTTTTGGCGTAGGTGAGAGGATTTGAACCTCCGCGGCCCTTGCGAACCCTAACAGTTTAGCAAACTGTCCCCTTCAACCACTTGGGTAAATCTCCAAATTATTAGAAGCTCATAATATTCATTTATATAAAAAAATGGCGGAGAGGGTGGGATTCGAACCCACGGTAGGCTACAAACCTACGCCAATTTTCAAGACTGGTGCCATAAACCAACTCGACCACCTCTCCACTTAGATTATCAATACCAATGTACCGGTAACCTTATATATAATAGCACATTTGTCACTCAGTTGTCAATAGAATTATACTTAGAAAATCAAAAAATTGCCAAAATTTATTTATTAAAATTTTAGCAATTTTTTATCTATTTTATTAGGTTTAAAATTCTTTCTAATTCATCATTTGTAGAGTATTGAATAATAATTTTACCACTTCTTTTTCCTGCATTTAATTTAACTTTTGTTCCAAAAAAACTTTGAAAACTATCTTCTATATCTCTACAAATAGCTTGTCTTCTCTCTTCATATTTAGGTGATGTTTTCTTTTGGTCTTGAACTTTCTTTTCAATATCTCTAACCGTTTCACCTTTTTCTATAATTCTAATTGCTGCAGCATATTGCTTGTCTGGATCAGTTATACATAATAAAGATCTACAATGACCTTCATTTAGTTTTCCATCAATAGCTAATTGCATTACTCTTTCATCTAAGTTCAATAATCTTAATGTATTTGTAACTGTACTTCTATTTAAACCTATTGTATCTGCTAATTGCTGTTGTGTCATACCATAATCATCTAACAATTGTCTAAATCCTCTTGCTTTATCTATTGGGTTTAAGTCTTCTCTTTGTATATTTTCAATTAAAGCAATTTCCTTGTTTTTTCTTTCGTCATTTTCTCTAACAATACAAGGCATCTCTTTTAACCCAGCTTTTTTAGCAGCTCTCCATCTTCTTTCTCCTGCAACAATTTCATAATATCCATCTTTTTTAGAAACTATTATTGGTTGAATTACACCATATTTTTCTATTGATTTTGCAAGTTCTTCTATTGATTCACTTGGAAAATTTCTTCTTGGTTGGTTTCTATTTGGTTCTATTTCAATAACTTTTATGCTTTGAACAATTTCTTCTCCATCTTTTAATTTTCTTTCTTCTTCTTTAGTTAGTTGATTTTCACTAAATAAAGCTTCTAATCCTTTTCCTAAACCTGTTTTTTTAACAGCCATTATAACATCTCCTTTTCTTTTATACTGCATGTTTTCCTTTTGTATTATCATTATTTTTCAAAAATTCTTTTACAAATTTATCATAACTTTTAGCACCTTTTGATCTTGGATCATATATAGATATTGGCATTCCATAACTTGGCGCCTCACTTAGTTTTACGTTTCTAGGAATTACTGTTTTATATACTTTGTTTTCAAAATATTTATTAACTTCTTTTACTACTTGGTTAGATAAGTTTGTTCTAATATCATACATAGTAAGTAATGCTCCCTCTACTTCCAAGTCCTTATTTAAGTGTTTTTTTACTAAATTAATAGTGTTTATAAGTTGTCCTAATCCCTCTAGAGCGTAATATTCACATTGTACTGGTATCAATACACTATCTGATGCTGTAAATGAATTTAATGTAATTAATCCTAATGATGGTGGACAGTCAATAATAATATAGTCAAACTTATCTTTTATTGATTCTAACTTTTCTTTCATTCTATATTCTCTCGACATCATTGAAACCAGCTCAACTTCTGCTCCTGCAAGGTTTATATTAGATGGACAAATATATAAATTTTTAATTTCTGTTTTTTGAATAGTATCTTTACTTTCTACTTCATCACTAATTATTAAATCATAAACAGATAATTCTGTATTTTTATCCATTCCAACACCACTTGTAGCATTTCCTTGTGGGTCTGCATCTATTAGCAAAACTTTCTTTCCTCTTTTGGCAAGTAAAGTGCTTAAATTCACTGAGGTTGTAGTCTTTCCTACTCCACCTTTTTGATTTGCAACTGATATAATTTTTCCCAATTTAATTGCCTCCTTTGTTGTTTTATGTAAACTATTCTAATATCTAATTATATTAAAAGGGACATATTAATGATATAAAAATATCGTCAATATGTCAATGAATTTTTGAAAAAAATATAATAATTTTTTTAGTTGATTTTGCGAATTGTGAATTTCTAAAAAGGTGTTTTTTGACTCTGTCCAAAAAAGCACCCAAAGTTACTCTATTGGCTCTTTTGCTGGTGTTCCAGCTTTTCTAGGATATTTACTTGGTGTATTTTTTACCTTTTTTATTACTACTATTTTTCTTTTAATATCAGTATTTGGTAATGTAATTTCGTCTATTTTTTCAATTTCTCCTCCAAGAATTTCAATAGCTTTTTTAGCTTCTTTTAATTCTTCTTCAATTTCAAAAGATTTCATACAAATACATCTTCCGCCTACTTTTACAAATGGCAACATATATTCTAAAAGTACATTTAGTCTTGCTACAGCTCTTGATGTTACAATATCATAAGTTTCTCTCTCTTTGCTCACAAATTCTTCTGCTCTACCATGAATTGCTTGTATATTTTTCAATTCTAGCTCAGTTATTACTGTTTGTAAGAATATTATTCTTTTATTTAAAGAATCTAATAGTGTGAATTTCTTATTTTCTTCTAATATTTTTAAAGGTATTCCAGGAAATCCTGCTCCTGTGCCAATATCAAGCACTGTATCTGCTTCTTTTAAATATGGAATAATTGTCAAACTATCTATAAAGTGCTTTAATATCACTTCTTCTGGATCTGTAATTGCCGTCAAATTCATTTTTTCATTCCATTCTAATAATAATTCCATATATGTATAAAATTGTTCTGCTTGTTTTTGAGATATTTCTACTCCAATGGAATTTGCTTTTTCAATTAGATCATTACTAAATTCTAATTTATTCATAATCAATATTATACCTTTCTATTCGTTTGTTCTAAATAAATAAGCAACACCGATATGTCTGCTGGTGAAACACCTGATATTCTAGAAGCTTGGCCTACTGAATTTGGTTTTATTTTGTTTAATTTTTGTCTTGCTTCTAATCTAAGCCCTTTAATTGTACTATAATCTATATCTTGTGGCAACAATTTTGCTTCCAGTTTTTTAAATTTTTCGACTTGTGCTTGTTGTAGTTTTATATAACCTTTATATTTTACTTCTATTTCTACTTCTTGAGTTACTTCTTTAGGCAATTCTTTTCTATTCTCATCAATTTCACCTAAAAGTTCGTAATTCATTTCTGTTCTTCTTAATAATTCTGCCATTTTTACACCTGTTGTGAGTGGTGAAGAATTATTATTTTTTAACAATTCATTTACCTTTTCTGTTGGCTTAACCACAGTGTTTTCAAGTCTTTCAATTTCTTCTTCAATTTGTTTTTTCTTAATTAAAAATGCTTGATATCTTTCTTCAGATATTAAACCTACATCATGTCCTATTTCTGTTAATCTTAAATCAGTATTGTCCTGTCTTAGTAATAACCTATATTCTGCTCTAGAAGTCATCATTCTATATGGTTCATTAGTTCCTTTTGTTACAATATCATCAATTAAAACACCTATATATGCTTGTGAACGGTCTAGAATTACTGGTTTTCTTCCTCTTACTTTTTGTGCTACGTTTATTCCTGCTATAATTCCTTGTGATGCAGCTTCTTCATATCCAGAAGTTCCGTTTATTTGACCTGCAAAAAACATTCCATCTATTTTTTTATGTTCTAATGATAATTTTAATTCAGATGGATCTATACAATCATATTCAATTGCATATGCTGGTCTTGTAAATTCGGCATGTTCTAATCCAGGTATAGTGCGATACATAGCTATTTGTACATCTTCAGGAAGTGATGAACTCATTCCTTGTATATACATTTCGTCTGTATCTCTTCCTATTGGTTCTACAAATATTTGATGTCTTTCTTTATCCGCAAATCTAACTACTTTGTCTTCTATAGATGGACAATATCTTGGCCCTGTACCTGTTATTTCTCCACCATATAAAGGTGAACGGTGCAAGTTTTTCCTTATAATTTCATGTGTTTCAGGTGTTGTGTATGTCAAATAACATGGTAATTGTTCTTCTTTTTCTACTATTTTATCTTCAAATGAAAATGCTGTAGGATTTTTATCCCCATCTTGTCTTTCCATTTTAGAAAAATCAATAGAATTTTTATTTATTCTCGCTGGTGTTCCTGTTTTAAATCTTACAAGGTTTATACCGATTTTTCTTAACATATCAGATAACCTATTTGCTGGGAACACACCATCTGGACCACTTTCGTAAGATACTTCTCCTATATATATTTTTCCTTTTAAATATGTACCAGTTGCTAATATAACATTATCCACCTCATATATTGCACCTATATTTGTTTCTACAGATTTTACTTTTCCGTCTTCCACTCCAATGTCAACTATTTCTGCTTGTTTCAAATATAAGTTTGGTTGTTTTTCAAGAGTATGTTTCATTTCCATTTGATATTTTTTTCTATCCGCTTGAGCTCTCAAGGAGTACACTGCCGGTCCTTTTGATGTATTTAACATTCTAAGTTGAGTATATGTTTTATCTATATTTTTACCCATTTCTCCACCTAAGCAGTCTATCTCCATTACTAAATGTCCTTTTGAACTTCCACCAATGTGTGGATTACATGGCATATTTGCAACAGCTTCCAAACTTATACTAAATAATAAAGTCTTTAATCCTAATCTTGCTGTTGCTAGAGCCGCCTCACATCCAGCATGTCCTGCCCCTATTACTGCTACATCATATTTTCCTGCATTATATTTCATTTTTATTTTACCTTCCTTGTTAAATTTATTTTCTATTTTTTGGTTCAGTTTTCTATGAAACAGAAATCACTGTTTGATACAACTTTTTGGATTGTCGTTTTTTGTCGAAAGTGTTTTATTTTGATTTTTCAATACTTTGTCGAAACTCTTTTAAAAACATTGTCTTTTTGTTGTGGTTTACTGTTCGTGTTTCACGCATTTTTTTCTCTGAAACTATATATTTCATTATACTTTGCTTGTGAAACATATAGGTTAATATTTTACTCTTATAGTAATTCAATGCTTTTAAATTAAAATTATAAAGTCTTATTTTCCTAAACAAAATTTAGAAAATATATTATTTATTATATCTTCAGACACATTTTCTCCAGTTATTTCACTCAAATCTTCGAGAGCTTCTTTTAGTGAAACTGCCACTACATCAATAGGCATTTCTATTTCAATTCCTTTTTTAGCTTGTTCTAAAGCATCTATAGATTTTCTTATTTGATTTTTATGTCTTATATTTGTTATTACTTCCCCGTCATTTATTTCAATTTCATTTAATTTAAACATTTTCAAGATTTGCTCATATAAATCTTCTAACCCTTCTTTAGTTTTAGCAGATATTTTTACAACTGGTTTATTAACATTTTTAATGTTAATGTCATTTTCTAGTCCATTATCTTTTTCATCAATCTTATTTAATAGTATAATCGAGTTCTTATTTTTAAGAATTTCCAGTATTCGCAAATCCTCGGCTTCTAAGCCGTTTTGTGTTATCAAATATACCTATTATTAGGTCAGCTTCATTTGACAGCTCTAAAGCCTTTTTAACGCCAATTTTTTCAATCTCGTCTTGAGTATTTCTTATTCCTGCTGTATCTATCAATTTTAAAGGTATCCCTTGAATTTGTACCATCTCTTCAATAGTATCTCTAGTTGTTCCCTCTATTTGACTTACAATTGCTCTTTCTTCATTTAAAATAGCATTTAGTAATGATGATTTTCCTGCATTTGGTTTTCCTAATATAACTGTTTTTATTCCTTCTTTTAATACTTTTCCACTATCAAAACTTTTTTCTAATTTAAATAATTTCTCTTCAATTGCATTTATTTGTTCAATTAGTTTCTTATTAACTATTTCCGGTACTTCGTCATATTCAGGGTAATCAATAGATGCCTCTATATCAGCCATTATGTTTAATAAATTTTGGCGTATATCTTTAATTTTTTTAGATAAACTTCCTTCTAATTGTTTAAATGATGCTTTTGCTTCTTGAGAAGTTTTAGCATTTATCAAATCAATAATTCCTTCAGCTTGTGATAAATCTATTCTACCATTCAAAAAAGCTCTTTTAGTAAACTCGCCTGGCTCAGCCATTTCAGCTCCAGCTAATAAACATTGTTCTAAGATTTTTTGTTCAATTACCACTCCCCCATGTGAATTTATTTCACACATATTTTCAGTAGTATAGCTTTTAGGTGATTTAAAAAATGATACTAAAACCTCGTCTATTTTTTGCTTTGTTTTAAAATCTATAATATATCCATATTTTATGGTATATCCAGATATTTCTTCTATATCTTGCTTTTGTTTTGGCACAAAAATTTTATCTAATATTTCAAAACATTCTTTACCGCTCATTCTAATAATTCCAATTCCTCCATTAGCCGGAGCTGTTGAAATTGCAGCAATTGTACCCATCTCTTACCTCCTTGTTATTAAAAATTAAGAAGTCAAAGCTAGAATTAGTTAACTAAACTAAAATCCGAACTTTGACTTCCGATTTTTCTTATTTTTTTGCTATAATAACTTTTCTGTATGGTTCCTCACCAACACTATAAGTTCTTACTCTTTTACTATCTTGTAATCTATTATGAATAATTTTTCTTTCATAAGCAGACATTGGCTCTAAAGTAACTTGTTTGCCTGTATTTATAACTGTTCTTGTTAATTTATCAGCAAGTTCTTCTAATGCTTTTTGTCTTTTAGCTCTGTATCCTTCAATATCTAATACAAGATGAACTCTACTTTCTACTTGTTTATTAGCAATTGCAGTTAAAATTGCTTGCATAGAGTTTAATGTTTCACCTCTATAGCCAATTAGTTTTCCTGCGTCTTCCCCATTTAATGTAACATATACATATTCATCATCTGAAGAAACTTTATATTCCATATTGTTCACTTTAGAAACAAAATCTTTTAAAAATGCTTGTAAGTTCAATTTTGCCTTTTCTAACTCTTCTGGTTTTAAAGGTGCTCTTTTTTCTTTTTCAATATGTTTTACTTCTTCTCTGGGTTTGTTCTCAGCTTTCTTTTCTGTTACTCCATCTTTCAAAGTCATTTCAACTTTTACTACTCTAGGAGCTAATATGCTAAAAAAGCTTCTCTTTTCTTCATTTTCTAATATTTTTATATCAACTTTATCTTTAGAAACTTTTAATTCTTTTAACCCTTTTTCAATAGCTTCTGTTGAAGTTTTTCCTTCTACAATAATACTTTTAGCCATTAGAAGATTCCTCCTTATTGTCATCTTTTTCCATAACTTTATTTATAATAAGTCTTTCAATAATCATTAAAATATTACTTGCTAACCAATACAAAGCCAATCCTAATGGAGCAATAATTGCAATCATAACAGACATTACTGGTATCATATACATCATACTATTACTCATTTGTTGCATTTGTTCTGTTGGATCAACTTCTTTGTTATCCTCCTCGCCAGAAACAACAATATCTTGTTTTTGTTTCTTTTTTTGAGTTACTGTTGTTAGTTTTGTTGATATAATTGAAGTTATAACATAAAGAACTGGAATAACATAAACTCTCCAATCATTTAAGTTTTGTGTTGGAACTTTGCTTAAATCAATTCCTAAAAATTCCATATTCAATCTTAATTGATTGTATTCTTGTTGTTTTTTTACTAGTTCTTCCCTATTTTCTACATTTTCTTGTTCTAATTGTTTAGATATTTCTTGATATTTTGTTTCTGCATAATCAATTGTAGCTATTTGCACATAACTATTATTTGAATTATATCCACTTTCTTTCATTTCAGTTGTATATGCATCAATTAGATTATTATCTATTTTTTTCATATATGTAAGTGGTTGACTAACTAGCCAAAATACAGATAAAATGATTACCAATTGTAAAATAGATGTCAAACATCCACTAAAAGGACTCATTTTTTCTCTTTTATATAATTCTATTGTTTCTTGATTTAATTTTTCTGGATTATTTTTATATTTTTTCTGAATTTCTGACATCTCAGCTTGAAGTGCAGCTGATTTTTTCATTGACTTTTGTTGTTTAATTGTAATTGGTATTAAAATAACTCTTAAAATTACTGAAAATATTAAAATTGCTACACCATAGTTACTAAAAACCTCATATAACCAATTAAGCAAATAGCCAAATATTCCTGATATAAAACCCATGAAATTCCTCCTAATTTAAAGGGTCATATCCCCCTTTTGCAAAAGGATGACACTTTAATAATCTTTTTATTCCCAAATATATTCCCTTAATACAGCCATATTTTTTTATTGCCTGTATCATATATTCTGAGCAACTCGGATAAAATTTGCAATGTATTCCAAAAGCTCCAATAATTGGTGAAATTATTTTTTTATATCCTTTTAATAGAAAAATAAAAATACTTTTCACTTATAAAAGCCCTGCCTTTGTAAATGATTTTTCCATATCACTTTTTATAATATGAAAATTTACTTGTTCTACTGGTACTTTTTTATTCCACAAAAAAACAATATTATAACCTTGTTTTAGTTGATCTTGAATTAGCCTATAGTTTTCTCTAATTTTTCTTTTAATGTGATTTCTTTTTACTGCATTACATGTCTTTTTAGAAACTGCTATTCCAAATCTATTAGTTGATTGCTTATTTTCTGCTATATATATTGTTATTTGTTTGCCAATATAAAATTTACCTTTATTTAGAACATTTTGAAATTCATAATTTTTCTTCAAGGTTTTCATTTTTTTCATCAAAATCACTCAATCTCATAAAACTTAAAAAGGTCACCGCTTATTACGTGACCATTTTTATTACGCACTTAATTTTTTTCTTCCTTTTGCACGTCTAGCTTTTAATACATTTCTTCCAGATTTTGTTTTCATTCTTTTCATAAAACCATGTTCTTTTTGTTCTTGTCTTTTTTTAGGTTGATATGTTCTTTTCATTTTAGCACCTCCTATGTTTTTTCTTATTTAAACCACGAATGGATTATTTATTAAATATAAGCTTTATTATTATACACCTTACCAGCTTATTATGTCAATACACATAAACAATTTTTACATTTTATTTTTTATTCTATTGACTATTTAATTGTATTTTTGATATGATATACTAACATAGGGAAATAAGGTTTTTACGAATTTTGAAAACACATAATTATTATGTTAATAATTTTAAATTTTTGTTTATTTATTAGTATTTATGGAGTTTACTTTTCCACAGTTGTGGATAACTTTGTGGAAAACTTTACGTAATAATTTTATGTTTTATTAATATACTGAAGGGATTGAAGGAGTAATGCAAAAGGCAGAAATTAATGAACTAAATACAAAAACAAAAGAACTACTAAAAACTGAAGTAACTGGAATTTCATATAGTACATGGATTAGTAATATTGAAATTTTTTCAGTTGATGACACTACAATTACTATAATGGCACAAAATATTGTACATAAAGATATGTTAGAATCTAGATATTTATCTTTATTAAAAAACACATTTAGTTTTATTACTCATAAAAATTATGATGTAAAAATAATTTGTGAAGAGGATATGCCAAAAGATGAAGCTCCTGTGATTCCAACAAATACACCAAACAGTTCTAATTTAAATCCAAAATATACATTTAATAGTTTTGTTGTTGGTAATAATAATTCTTTTGCACATGCTGCCGCATTAGCTGTTGCTGAAGCACCTGCTACAGCATATAATCCTTTGTTTTTGTATGGGGGAGTAGGGCTTGGCAAAACTCACTTAATGCATGCTATTGGAAATGAAATATTAAAGAACAACAAAAATGCAAGTGTTTTATATGTTAGTTCAGAAAAATTTACAAATCAATTTATAAATGCTATCAAAGATAATAAAAACGAAATGTTTCGTAATAAATATCGTAATATAGATGTTCTACTTATAGATGATATTCAATTTATTGCCGGAAAAGAAAGAATTCAAGAGGAGTTTTTCCACACATTTAATACTTTACATGATGATGGAAAACAAATTATCATTTCTAGTGATAGACCTCCAAAAGATATTCAACCTTTAGAAGATCGCTTAAGAACACGTTTCGAATGGGGACTTATTGCAGATATTTCTAATCCAGATTATGAAACACGTATGGCAATATTAAAAAAGAAGGCTCAATTAGATAATATTATTATTGATGATGATGTTTTAGTAAATATAGCTACACATATAGATACAAATATTAGGGAGTTGGAGGGAGCATTAAATAAATTAATTGCTTATTCAACCTTATCAAATAGTCCAATTACAATAGAACTTTCTAATAAAGCTATATCTGATGTAGTTTCACATCATAATAAAGTACTTTCTATTGAATACATTCAAGAAGTTTGTGCTAAATATTTTAATGTTACAGTAGAAGACTTAAAAGGTTCAAGAAGGTCTGCTGATATTGCATTTGCAAGACAAGTCGCTATGTATTTTTGTAGAGATGTCGCAAACCTTTCTACACCAAAAATAGGACTAGCTTTTGGTAAAAGAGACCATTCAACTGTAATGCATGGATGTAATAAAATAGCAAATGAAATTAAAGAAAATACAAATACAAAACTAATTGTGGAAACTGTGAAAAACTCTTTATTTGCTGATTAAGTCTTTTATATGAATAAAAAGAAAAGTTTTTTAAAATTTATGTTTTGAAAAATGTTCGTTTGGAAAATGTATTTACATTTCTTCTTACGGAATTCATACATTAGATATCCACAACTACTTGTGAATTATTTGTTGAAAACTTGTTGATAACTATTTTTCCACAATCAAAAAATGAAATTGTAAATAACTTTTTAAGTTGTCCACAAATTTATCACCAAATATTTTGCTAGGGAACAGTAAGTTTGAATAACTTTTCCACACAATCCACAATACCTACTAATACTACTACTATTATTATTTATATATTATATAAAAAAGGAGACGAAACAAATATGAAACTTGTTTGTGAAAAGGATGTAATCCTTAAAGCTATTAATTCCGTAACAAAAGCTGTTGCTAGTAAAACAACAATGCCTATACTAGAAGGAATTTTGATTCAAACAAATGATAAAGAAGTTAAATTCACAACCTATGATTTAGAAATAGGAATTGAATATATAATGGAATGTACAGTAGAAGAACAAGGAGCAACAGTAGTTAATGCAATAATGTTTAGTGAAATTATTCGTAAACTTCCAGATGCAGAAATTCATATTGAATTAAATGAAAACAATTTATTAGTAATTGAATGTGAAGGATCTTTATATAAATTAGCTACAATGAATCCAGAAGAGTTTCCTGAATTACCTAAAATAGATATTGAAAACTCTATTGAGATGGAGCAGAATAGTTTAAAAGATATGGTTAGAAAAACTATTTTTGCAGTTAGCACAGAAGAAAATAGACCTATATTTACAGGTTGTTTATTTGAAATAAGAAATAATAAATTAAATGTAGTAGCAGTAGATGGATTTAGACTAGCTTGGAAGAGTAAGTTTTTACAAACAGCTGTAAATGATTTTTCAGCAGTTATTCCAGGAAGAACATTAAATGAAATAAATAAAATTTTAAATGATTCTTTTGATACTATAAAAATAGGAGTATCTAAAAATCAAGCATTATTTGAAATGGAAAATTGTAAAATTGTTACTCGTTTATTAGATGGAGAATTTTTAAATTATGCTAGTGTTATCCCAGAAACATGGGAAACAAGAATTAGAGTTGATAAAGGTAGTATTCAAAATTGTTTTGAAAGAGTTAGCCTAATATCTGCATCTAGTATAGAAAAAGAAAAGAAATATCCTGTTAAAGTAAATGTTGAAATAGGAAAAGTAACAATTTCTTGTACAAATCAAACAGGTGATGCTAAAGAAGAGATATTTGTTGAAACAGAAGGAAAAAATCTAGAAGCTGGATTTAATCCAAAATATTTCTTAGATGCTCTTCGTGCAATTGATGATCCAGAAGTATTTATTGATTTTGGTTCAAGTATTTCACCTTGTATTATTAGACCAACAGAGGAAAATGGAGATTACATTTATATGGTTCTTCCAATTAGAATGAAGGAATAATTAAATGAATATAAACAAAATAAAATTGAAAAATTTTAGAAATTATACAGAACAAGAAATAGAATTAGATCCACATATTAATGTATTTTATGGTGATAATGCACAAGGAAAAACTAATATTTTAGAGGCAATTTTTATAAGTGGTTTTGGAAAGTCTTTTAGAACATCTAAAGAAAAAGAAATGATAAAATTAGGTGAAGATTTTTTAGAGACAAATATATTTTATGATAAATCTGATAGAAGTGGAAAAATAAAAATAATAATTGCTGAAAAAAAACAAATTGAGGTTAATGGTGTAAAAATAAAAAAATTAAGTGAATTGATTGGCAATTTAAATTTAGTTATATTTACACCAGATGATATTCAAATTTTAAAAAATGGTCCAGCTGAGAGACGTAGATTTTTAGATATGATGATAGGACAATTAAGACCAAATTATGTGCATAATTTAAATTTATATTTAAAAACATTAGAACAAAGAAATAATTATTTAAGACAAATAAAAGAATTAAATAAACCAGAAAATATGCTAGAAATATGGGATGAAAAATTAGCTGAATATGCAGAAATAATTTGTAGATACAGAATTGAATTTATTGAAAAATTAAATAATAAAATAAAAAAAATCCATTCTGAAGTTACAGAAAATAAAGAAAAATTAGAAATTAAATATATAACAGAATGTGAAAATAAAAAAAATTATTTATCTTTATTAAAACAAAGAAGAAAATTAGATATAATAAAAGGTTTTACAACTAAAGGAATTCACAGAGACGATTTTAAATGTTTTATAAATGATAAAGAAATTGAAATATATGGTTCACAAGGGCAACATAGAACTGCAATTCTTTCTTTAAAATTAGCAGAACTATATGTTATTTATGATGAAATAGGGGAATACCCAATTTTATTATTAGATGATTTTATGTCAGAGCTAGATGAAAAAAGAAGAAAAAGTTTTTTAAGTTATATTAAAGATACACAAGTTATTATAACTTGTACTGATAAAATGGAGTTAGATAATATTAAATTATTTAATGTAATTAATGGAGAAATTTGCAAAATAATTTAAGATAGTGATAAAATAAACCAAAGAAAAGAAAAAAAGAGCAAAAATATTTGGAGGTTAAAAAATGGAAAAATTCGAGCATGAATATGGAGCAGACCAAATTCAAGTATTGGAAGGACTAGAAGCTGTAAGAAAAAGACCTGGTATGTACATAGGAAGTGTATCTATAAGAGGATTACACCATCTTGTGTATGAAATTGTGGATAACTGTGTTGACGAAGCATTAGCAGGTTATTGTACAGAAATAAATGTAAAAATTGAACCGGGAAATGTTATTAGTGTAGAGGATAATGGAAGAGGAATTCCAGTTGATATACATCCAAAAACAAAAATATCAGCTGCTGAAACAGTTTATACAAAACTTCATGCAGGTGGAAAATTTGGTGGAGATAGTGGATACAAAGTTTCTGGAGGTCTTCACGGTGTTGGTGCATCTGTTGTTAATGCTTTATCTACATGGACAGAAGTAACAATTCAAAGAGATGGTGGTTTATACCAAATGAAATTTGAAAGAGGAAAAACTGTTGAACCACTAACTAAAATAGGAGATTCTAAAAAAACAGGTACAAAAGTTAGATTTTTAGCTGATGATACTATTTTTGAAACTTTAGAGTATGACTATGTTACTCTTGAAAATAGATTTAGAGAAATGGCTTTTTTAACAAAAGGACTAAAAATTACTATTGAAGATTTAAGAGATCCAGAAAATATTAAAAAAGCAGAATTTCACTTTGAAGGTGGATTAAATTCTTTTGTTGAATATTTAATTCAAAATAAAGAAAAAATTCATCCAAAGCCAATATATATTGATAAAGATGGTGATGTACCAGTTGAAATAGCTTTTCAATATACAACAGCATATTCAGAAAATATATATACTTTTGTTAATAATATTAACACAATTGAAGGTGGAACTCATCTAGAAGGATTTAAAAGAGGCTTAACAAAAGCATTTAATGATTATGCAAGAGGTCATGGATTACTAAAAGAGAAAGATTCTAATTTATTAGGTGAAGACATCCGTGAAGGTATTACAGCTGTAGTATCTGTTAAAGTAAAAGAACCTCAATTTGAAGGACAAACTAAAACAAAACTTGGAAATAGTAATGTTACAGGAATTGTAGCAAGCCTAGTAAATGACGCATTATCAACATTTTTAGAGGAAAATCCAGGAGTAGGAAAAGCAATTCTTGAAAAATGTATAAATGCATCTCGTGCTAGAGAGGCTGCAAGAAAAGCTAGAGAATTAGTAAGAAGAAAAAGTGCATTAGAGACATCTACATTACCAGGAAAACTAGCTGATTGTAGTAGTAAAAATCCAGAAGAATGTGAAGTATACATAGTAGAGGGTGACTCTGCAGGTGGTAGTGCAAAACAAGGAAGAGATAGAAAATTCCAAGCAATTCTTCCTCTTTGGGGAAAAATGCTTAACGTAGAAAAATCAAGAGCTGATAAAATATATAATAATGACAAATTACAACCAGTAATTTTAGCGGTTGGTGCAGGAATTGGTAAAGATTTTGACATTTCTAAAATTCGTTATGGAAAAGTAATTATAATGGCAGATGCCGACGTTGATGGTGCACACATTAGAACATTATTATTAACATTTTTCTTTAGATATATGAGACCTTTAATTGAAAATGGAAATGTATATTTAGCTCAACCACCATTATATAAATTATCTAAAAAAGGTATGCAAGATGTATATTGCTATACTGATGAAGATTTAGCTAATGCTTTTAAAGAATTAGCAGAAAAAGGAATATCAAGAGATCAAGTTGGAATTCAAAGATATAAAGGTTTAGGAGAAATGAACCCTGAACAATTATGGGAAACAACAATGGATCCAGAACACCGTATTTTAATAAAGGTTACAATGGAAGATGCAATTAAAGCAGATGCTATATTTACATTACTAATGGGTGATGAGATAGAACCAAGAAGAAAATTCATTGAAGAAAATGCTAAATTTGTTAAAAATTTGGATATATAATTATTTAATAGCAGGTAAGATTTTTCTTACCTGCTATTAATCGTATAAAGCTAATATTAATTTACAGCTAAAACCTATATATCTAATTTTTAATCTAATGTATATTACTATACAAATAAACTATACATCAAATATATAAATCAGTTGCTTGACTAATAATGCACACGTAATAACTATATTCATCCCAAAAGGACTAATAATAATCATTAAAATATACAAAAATAATCTTAACTTCGAACATATTACCTATATTTTCAACCATATAGAGAAATCCTACCTTCATTAAATTAACAAAAATAGAATTAAATACAGCTTAAATACAAATAATATACTCTCATCTCCGACTAAATATTATCTAAAATTAATTAAACAATAATTAATCTTTGCTCAAATTTTAAAAAGCCAATAATATGACCTAATAAAACTCTTAGTTCAACTAATATTAACCTTATATTATTATTATGTATAAAATAATTTTTTTTATTCAAAAATATTTGTTAAAAATATTGTCGAATTTTGGCATACGATTTTTGTTGACAATTATCATGAAAAAGGATAATATAAATATATAAA
>ENA-ORTY01000983-ORTY01000983.1-human-gut-metagenome-genome-assembly--contig:-NODE-983-length-34422-cov-4.753659_pt1 | contig 34422 bp, 27 predicted proteins | sample MGYA00241917_ERZ509198 | MGnify/ENA primary metagenome ERZ509198 (study PRJEB26280, sample SAMEA2338857) | human gut metagenome | biome: human gut; feature: human-associated habitat; material: faeces...
GCTCCTGTTCCATCCAGTCCATGGTAGCAGTACCTTCATGAGTATCACCAATCTTGTAATTTACACCAGTATAATAAAGGATACGCTCTGTTAATGTTGTCTTACCAGCATCAATGTGGGCCATAATACCAATATTTCTGGTTCTCTCAAGTGGATATTCTCTTCCAGCCAAGGTTTTTTCCTCCTATAAAATGTATCCGGACGGCTGCATAACCTATGCAGCACATCCTGTGTAAATAACTTATTAGAATCTGTAATGTGCGAAAGCTTTGTTTGCTTCTGCCATTTTGTGCATATCTTCTTTTTTCTTTACAGATGCACCAGTGTTGTTTGCTGCATCCATAAGTTCTTTTGCAAGACGCTCTTCCATAGTCTTTTCACTTCTCTTACGAGAGTAAAGAGTGATCCAACGAAGAGCTAATGCCTGACGTCTGTCTGGTCTTACGTCGATAGGTACCTGATAAGTAGCACCACCGATACGTCTAGCCTTTACTTCCAGAGCTGGCATAATGTTGTTCATAGCCTCTGTAAATACTTCTAAGGCATCTTTTCCTGTTTCTTCCGCAATGCGGTCGAAAGCACCGTAAACGATTTTCTGTGCAACACCTTTCTTACCATCTAACATGATGTTATTGATAAGCTTTGTTACCACTTTGTTATTGTAAATAGGATCTGGTAATACATCCCTTTTTGCGATATGTCCTTTACGTGGCACGGTTCTTCCCTCCTTAATTAAATGTGATTTTCATTTCTTCATTTCCATGAGGAAATGAAATATTAAATCATCGGTACTCATGGAAACTTCTGTTTCCGTTGTTCATGCTCGGACAAGTCAATATATTGCCTGCAACCAACAGAGAAAATATTGCTATTCCGGCATTCTCACTGATATTTATTTCTTAGGTCTCTTAGCACCGTATTTGGAACGAGCCTGGCGTCTGTTTGCTACGCCTGCTGTATCAAGAGTACCACGTACGATATGATATCTTGTACCTGGTAAATCCTTTACTCTTCCTCCACGGATAAGAACAACACTATGTTCCTGAAGGTTATGTCCTTCACCTGGGATATAGCTTGTTACTTCGATACCGTTGGAAAGACGTACTCTGGCAATCTTACGAAGCGCTGAGTTAGGCTTCTTAGGAGTTGCTGTCTTAACGGCTGTACATACTCCACGTTTCTGTGGTGAGCTGGCATCTGTTGGTCTTTTCTTTAAGGAGTTAAATCCTTTCTGAAGAGCAGGTGCCGTGGATTTCTTTGCTACAGACTGTCTTCCTTTTCTAACTAACTGGTTAAAAGTAGGCATTCTGAAATTCACCTCCATGCATATTTTCTAATGTGGTTGCTAATAGTTTCTTCTCTGGGCTAAACCAATATGACAAATCATCTTGATTATACCCTCTTGTGGGCATAGTTATACATCTGCACACAATTACGAATTATATCTTTAAAAAAACTTTTTGTCAAGAGGTAATTTTTAATTTCCTAAACTGGACTTTCTGTTTTTTTTATTATATATTATTTATGATTTCTATTTTAAATATGTTATGGAGTATGCACATGAAGATTGCTATTATAGATGATGACCAAAATGACCGAGAATATTTAACAACCTATATAAAAAACTATGGACAGAACCATCCTTTTCCTTTTTCTATAGATACGTTTTCATCAGGAGAACTTTTTTTTAAAAATTCTATTTACACCGAGTATTCTATTATTTTTGTTGATATATATATGGAAGGAATTGATGGTGTTGAAATTGCACATACAATCCACTCTTCAAATAAAGACTGTCTTATAATCTTTTTTACTTCCAGCCAGGACGATATGTGGCGGGCAATTAAGACGCATGCCTGTTTTGATTATTTGTTAAAGACTTCTGTTACAGAACAAAACATTAACGATGTTCTTGATTCTGCCTTAAAAAGACTGCATAAATATGATGGAACTCTGGATTTCATTGTAGGAAAAAAGAATTTTTCCCTGAATTTTTCACAGCTGCAGTATCTTTTTTCCAAAGATAAATATACGGTTTTTACCTTTTCTGATAACAAACAGCTCCAATGCCGTATTACTTTTTCTTCTATTGCAGAACAGCTCCATGAAAAGGAACCTTTTCTTTTCTGCAACAGAGGTATTATTTTAAATATGAATTATGTTTGTCAGGCTAATAATGAAGTTTTTATCATGCAGGATGGAAAACATCTTCCACTCCGTAGAAAGGATTGCAATGAACTCCTGAAAAAATATCAGGATTACCAATTTAAAAAGTTAAACGAGGAGGTAATCTAATTGAACAGTATACATACCGCACTGTTTCTTACCCGGGAAACTATCATGATTTTTCCACTTATTGTTTTCTGCTTTATCCCTGTATATTCTCAAATTACAGTTTCTCTTCTTTCACTCATAAAAAAGGTTGTTCTAGTTACATTTTTAGTAGAGATTGTTATGTTTATTTTTTTTCTGTTTCTTCCTTTCTGGATTTCCAACACTGTGAATGCATTTCTATGCATTTTTATCTTTTTTTATTTTTACGAAAGAACCGTTGCCTTACCACGTTCACATTTATGGTTTATATTTATGAGTGCCTGTCTTTTAGGTTCCTTCGCTTACCTTTTCTACTATATAATAGATATCCTTTTATATCCCCACAGCACTGTTCTTCCTTACAGTCCTTTAACAGTACTTATGATCGAGCAGTTTTTCGAATGGATTTTGGTTTTTCTTTTAGCTTATCCTGCAAAAAGATATCTTGGCTGGCTGGTCAACTCTTTTCATGAAGAAAAAATATGGAAGATCATATGGATTCCACCTGCCCTTTTTGTGTTTTTTTCTCAATATCTTGTTCCGGAAAACAGCGATAAAATATACGTTGATAAAACTTTAGAAATATATTTATTAGCTATTGCTATGAGTGTTTCTCTTATTATGATTGTATATCTGCTCTTTTTTCAAATTGCTCACATTGTAATTGAAAAACAAAAAGTGACGGAAAAAAATCTCTACCTTCAGATAGAGGCTGAGCAAACACGAAAATTACAGGCTTTTATTAATGATACTAGCAGATTACGTCACGATTACCGCCATCATCTTGCCACTTTAAATCAAATGCTTGAGGAAAATAAATATGCAGAGGCAAAAGAATATTTGAAGGAATTCTCTTCAGCGATACCTGCTACGCCAAAACGATATTGTTCTTTTGTTGGAGTAAATTCGATATTAAATCATTATGAAACACAATGTAAGGATTTATTCATCAAAACACATTTTTCTATCCGGCTTGATATTCCGGAAAATACTTTTAAGGAGACTGATTTTTGTGTATTACTTGGTAATCTTCTTGATAATTCTATTGCTGCCTGCCGGGTACTTCCAAAAGATGAACGACATATTTCTTTAAAATTTGCCCGAACGAATCCTGCCACTCTTGCTTTGCAGATTCGCAATCCTTACTATGGTAACATCAAAATAAAAAATAATGTCTTTTATTCGACAAAACATGAAGGAACTGGTCAGGGTCTTTACTCTGCCCAGCTAATCGCAGAAAAATACAATGGTATTATGAATGTAAATTATGAAAATCAAACTTTTGAAGTAAGGATTTTATTAACTTTACCAACAACATTTTCTTAAAAATTTAAGAATGCCGATGTATTCTTGCTACGAAATGTACAGTAGAAATGGGAGGCATCTCACATCTGATATATAATAGCATAATAGCAAAAAAAAATGTGCCACACAGTAATTATGTGGCACATTCTTTATTTTTATCTTCTAAAAGAACTGAATTACAGTTCCTCTCCTCTGGAATCTAAACTCATTGCTACATCATCTGACTTCTGATCTTGCACTTCTTCATCCATGGAAGGGTAATCCGCATCGTAGTCAAATTCATCTACTTCTTCGATTTCATTCACTACTTTTCCTGTATTGAGGTGAAGGTTACGATACTTCTTTAAGCCTGTTCCTGCTGGGATAAGCTTTCCTAAAAGTACATTCTCCTTCAGACCGATCAGTGGATCGATCTTTCCTTTGATAGCTGCATCGGTAAGAACCTTTGTTGTTTCCTGGAAGGATGCGGCTGATAAGAAGGAGTTTGTTGCAAGAGACGCTTTTGTGATACCAAGAAGTGTCTGCTCTGCTGTTGCAATTTCTTTTCCTTCTGCAAGAAGTCTCTCATTCTCATCTTCTAATTCAAGAATGTCGATGAGTGCTCCTGGAAGATACTGGCTATCTCCAGCATCTTCAATACGAACTTTCTTAAGCATCTGGCGAACAATGATCTCGATATGTTTATCGTTGATATCTACACCCTGCAGACGGTATACACGCTGTACTTCTCTCATCATGTAATCCTGTACTGCTTCTGCGCCTTTGATTCTTAAGATATCGTGAGGATTTACAGAACCTTCTGTCAGTTCAGCACCGGCCTCTAAGTAAGTGCCGTCGAGAACTTTAATACGGGAACCATATGGAATGATATAGCTTCTTGTTTCTCCACTATCTTCATTCACAATAGTGATCTCACGTTTTTCTTTTGTTTCTTTTACATCTGCACGACCAGCAATCTCACTGATAATTGCAAGACCCTTTGGCTTACGTGCTTCAAAAAGCTCCTCGACACGAGGAAGACCCTGTGTGATATCATCACCGGCTACACCACCGGCATGGAATGTACGCATGGTAAGCTGTGTACCAGGTTCACCGATGGACTGGGCAGCAATGATCCCGACTGCCTCTCCAACCTGTACTGCCTGACCAGTTGCAAGGTTGGCACCGTAACATTTAGAACATGCACCGTTATGGGACTTACAAGTTAACATTGTTCTGATCTTAACCTTTTCATATCCAGCATTAACGATCGCTTTTGCACGCTTTGGAGTAATCATGCAGTTAGCTTCAACGATAAGGTTACCTTCTGCATCTTTATAATCTTCTGCTGCATAACGTCCGCTGATACGGTCTTCTAATGTTTCGATTGTTTCTTTTCCATCCATGATTGCTTCTACATACATGCTTGGAATCTTGTTTGTTCCTTCACAGCAATCCTGCTCGCGGATGATCAGTTCCTGTGATACGTCTACAAGACGTCTTGTCAGGTAACCGGAATCGGCTGTACGAAGCGCTGTATCAGAAAGTCCCTTTCTGGCACCATGTGCAGAAATGAAGTACTCCAATACGTCAAGACCTTCACGGAAGTTCGACTTGATAGGGAGCTCGATCGTACGTCCGGATGTATCGGCCATCAATCCACGCATACCTGCAAGCTGCTTGATCTGCTGGTTAGAACCACGGGCACCGGAGTCAGCCATCATGAAGATGTTATTGTACTTGTCAAGACCACTGATCAGTTTATCTGTAAGTTCGTTATCGGCAGCGAACCATGTCTGTACTACTGCTTTGTAACGTTCTTCTTCTGTCATGAAACCACGTCTGTACTGTTTTGTAATGTACTCAACCTGTTTCTGAGCTGCTGCAAGGATATCTGCTTTTTCTTTTGGTACTGTCATATCTGAAATAGATACACTCAACGCACCGATTGTAGAATATTTATATCCAAGAGCTTTAATATTATCAAGAACCTCTGCTGTCTTAGTTGTACCATGTACACTGATACAACGGTCAAGGATCTGTTTTAACTGTTTCTTACCACACTGGAAATCAACTTCTAACTTTAAGAAGTTATCTGGATCAGAACGATCAACAAAACCTAAATCCTGAAGAATGATTTCGTTGAAAAGAAGACGTCCCATTGTACAATCTACAATACGGCTTCCCATTGTTCCGTCCGGTCTCATTCCTCTTCTCTTTACTTTAATTCTGGAGTGAAGAGTGATTACCTTGTTCTCATAAGCAAGATATGCTTCATTTTCAGATTTAAAGCACTTACCTTCGCCTTTTGCTCCTTCTTTTTCCATAGTCAGGTAGTAAATACCAAGGACCATATCCTGTGAAGGAACAGCTACTGGCGCACCATCTGATGGTTTCAGCAGGTTATTAGGAGAAAGTAAAAGGAAACGACACTCTGCCTGCGCTTCCTGAGAAAGTGGCAGATGGACAGCCATCTGGTCACCATCGAAGTCGGCATTGAAGGCTGTACATACTAATGGATGCAGCTTGATTGCTTTACCTTCTACTAATGTTGGTTCGAATGCCTGAATACCAAGACGATGTAAGGTAGGGGCACGGTTTAACATAACCGGATGTTCTTTAATAACATCTTCAAGTACATCCCAAACTTCAGGCTGTAACTTCTCTACCATCTTCTTAGCAGACTTAATATTGTGAGCAAGACCGTTTGCTACAAGTTCTTTCATAACAAATGGCTTAAACAGCTCGATCGCCATCTCTTTTGGAAGACCACACTGATAAATCTTCAGTTCCGGTCCTACTACGATTACAGAACGTCCTGAGTAGTCAACACGCTTACCAAGAAGGTTCTGACGGAAACGGCCCTGTTTACCCTTTAACATATCGGAAAGAGATTTTAATGCTCTGTTTCCTGGTCCTGTTACAGGACGGCCACGACGGCCGTTATCAATTAACGCATCTACCGCTTCCTGGAGCATACGCTTTTCATTACGGATAATGATATCCGGAGCGCCAAGTTCTAACAGTCTCTTAAGACGATTATTACGGTTGATGATTCTTCTATATAAATCATTTAAATCAGATGTTGCAAAACGTCCACCATCTAACTGAACCATTGGACGGATATCCGGAGGGATAACCGGAACAGCGTCAAGTACCATCCATTCCGGAGAGTTTCCGGACAGACGGAATGCTTCTACAACTTCTAATCTCTTAATATTTCTAGCTTTTTTCTGTCCACTGGCGTTCTTAAGACTTTTCTTAAGTTCTTCTGCTTCTGCTTCAAGATCAATCTCTCCAAGAAGTTCTTTGATTGCCTCAGCACCCATTCCTACGCGGAAGCTTCCAAGACCTTCTTCAGAATCTCTGTACTCCTCTGTAACACGACGGTACTCTGCATCAGAGATAACATCCTTCTTGCTTAAGTTTGTTGTTCCTGGATCAAGAACTACAAAGGAAGCAAAGTATAATACTTTTTCAAGTGCCTTTGGAGACATATCAAGGATTAATCCCATACGGCTAGGGATTCCCTTGAAGTACCAGATATGGGATACCGGAGCTGCAAGCTCGATATGTCCCATTCTCTCTCTTCTTACACTGGCCTTTGTAACTTCTACTCCACATTTATCACAGACAACGCCTTTATAGCGAATCTTTTTATATTTACCACAGTGACATTCCCAGTCCTTGCTTGGTCCGAAAATTCTTTCGCAGAACAGACCATCTTTTTCCGGCTTTAAAGTACGGTAGTTAATGGTTTCCGGCTTTTTTACCTCACCATGAGACCACTGACGAATCAGTTCCGGAGACGCAAGTCCGATCTTAATGGCGTCAAAATTAACCGGCTGTTCAACTGTTTGGTTATTCATATCAGACATAGGTTACTCCTTCCAAACTATCTTACAAATCGGAATCACCGAAAGGCATTCCTGCAAACTCTGGCTGTGCATCCACCTGTCCGGTTTCTTCTTCCAGAGTACTTTCTTTGTAGCCATACTCTCCAAGATTGCTCTCATCCTTATAATTATTATCATCCGGACTGCTCTCAATCACTGAAGTAAGGGATTCATTAATTGTTTCACTGCCTTCCTGAAGCTCAATCTCTGTCATATCTTCTTTTAAGACACGAACGTCAAGAGCGAGGGACTGGAACTCTTTAAGAAGTACCTTAAAGGATTCCGGAATACCAGGTTCAGGAATATTCTCACCTTTGATAATCGCTTCATATGTCTTAACACGACCTATTACATCATCAGACTTCACAGTTAAGATTTCCTGAAGAGTATAGGAAGCACCATAAGCCTCAAGAGCCCAAACCTCCATCTCTCCGAAACGCTGTCCACCAAACTGCGCTTTACCACCCAGTGGCTGCTGTGTTACCAGTGAGTAAGGACCTGTAGAACGTGCATGAATCTTATCATCTACTAAGTGATGCAGCTTCAGATAATGCATGAATCCGATGGAAACTGGTGAATCAAATTCCTGTCCAGTACGTCCGTCACGAAGCTGAACCTTACCGGTACGGTCGATTGGAACACCCTTCCATTCTTCTCTGTGGTCACGGTTATCCCAGAGATATTTCATAATATCATCGTTAACCTTGTCACCCCAGCGTTCTTCAAATTCTTCCCATGTCTTATTGGCATAATCATTAGCCATCTCAAGAGTATCCATAATATCGTTCTCGTCTGCACCATTAAATACTGGTGTTGCTACATTAAATCCAAGCACCTTAGATGCAAGACTTAAATGAAGCTCTAAGACCTGTCCGATGTTCATTCGGGAAGGTACACCTAATGGGTTCAGTACGATATCAAGTGGACGACCATTCGGAAGGAATGGCATATCCTCTACTGGAAGTACACGGGAAACTACACCCTTGTTACCATGACGACCGGCCATCTTATCACCAACAGAAATCTTACGCTTCTGTGCAATGTAAACACGCACAGACTTGTTAACTGTCGGAGGAAGCTCATCGCCATTCTCTCTTGTAAATACCTTTGTGTCCATAACAACACCGTAAGCGCCATGTGGAACACGAAGGGAAGTGTCACGAACTTCTCTTGCTTTTTCACCGAAAATAGCACGAAGAAGTCTTTCTTCTGCAGTAAGTTCTGTCTCTCCCTTAGGAGTAACCTTACCTACCAGAATATCTCCGGCATGAACTTCTGCACCGATACGGATGATACCATTCTCATCCAGATCTTTTAATACATCTTCACTCAGTCCTGCAAGATCTCTTGTAATCTCTTCCTGACCAAGCTTTGTATCTCTTGCCTCTGCCTCATATTCTTCGATATGAACAGATGTATATACATCATTCTGTACAAGACGTTCACTTAACAGTACGGCATCCTCGTAGTTATAACCTTCCCAGGTCATAAATCCGATCAGAGGGTTCTTACCAAGAGCCATCTCGCCGCCACATGTAGAAGCACCATCTGCAAGGATATCTCCTGCCTCAACATGGTCTCCCTTATTTACGATTGGTCTCTGATTCATACAGTTACCCTGGTTGCTTCGGGAGAACTTGATTACGTGATACGTATCACGAATTCCGTCTTCTCTCTTTACAATAATCTCTTTACTTGTAGAATACTCAACCGTACCTGCATGATGTGCGATAATACATACACCTGAGTCACGTGCAGCCTTTGCTTCCATACCAGTACCAACAACAGGAACTTCTGTCTTTAACAGAGGTACGGCCTGACGCTGCATGTTTGATCCCATCAGAGCTCGGTTCGCATCATCGTTCTCAAGGAAAGGAATCATGGATGTAGCTACGGAGAATACCATCTTCGGAGATACGTCCATCAAGTCAATTCTTGACTTTCTAAATTCAGATGTTTCCTCTCTGTAACGACCGGAAACGTTTGTATGAATGAAATGACCTTCTTCATCTAACGGTTCGTTGGCCTGTGCTACTGTGTAGTTATCTTCTTCATCAGCAGTAAGATATACAACTTCATCTGTTACTACAGGATTCTGTGGATCACTCTTATCTACCTTACGGTAAGGAGCTTCTACAAAACCATATTCATTAATTCTTGCATAAGTTGCAAGAGAGTTGATCAGACCGATGTTAGGACCTTCGGGAGTCTCTACAGGACACATTCTTCCGTAGTGGGAATAGTGTACATCTCGAACCTCGAATCCGGCACGATCTCTGGAAAGACCACCAGGACCTAATGCGGAAAGACGTCTCTTATGTGTAAGCTCAGATAATGGGTTATGCTGATCCATGAACTGAGATAACTGAGAACTTCCAAAGAATTCCTTTACAGCAGCAGTAACCGGCTTGATATTAATTAATGTCTGTGGAGAAATGGACTCAATATCCTGTGTTGTCATACGCTCTCTGACAACTCTTTCCAGACGGGATAAACCGATTCTGTACTGGTTCTGTAACAACTCACCAACAGCACGGATACGACGGTTACCTAAGTGGTCAATATCATCGTCATTACCAACACCATATTCCAGATGGATATTGTAGTTAATAGAAGCTAAAATATCCTCTCTTGTGATATGCTTTGGAATCAACTCATTAATATTCTTGCGAATCTGTGCTTTAATTTCATCTATATCATCATATTCTTCTAAGATTTTTTCAAGGGCCGGGTAATATACAAGTTCAGTAACGCCCACTTCCTGAGGATCAACATCAACAAAACTTGTGATATCTACCATCATGCTGGAAAGGACTTTTACTTCTTTCTCTTCTGTCTCTACATATACATATGGAACTGCTGCGTTCTGGATCGTGTCAGCCTGTTCTTTTGTAAGTCTTACACCTGCCTCAAAAATGATCTCGCCTGTAGAAGGATCAAGAACATCCTGTGCCAGTCTATGTCCTGCAATACGGTTGCGGAACATTAACTTCTTATTAAATTTATAACGTCCTACCTTCGCAAGATCATAACGTCTTGCATCGAAGAACATACTGTTGATCAGACTCTCTGCACTGTCAACAGATAAAGGTTCGCCCGGACGAATCTTCTCGTATAACTTCTTAAGACCTTCCTGATAGTTTGTTGCTGTATCCTTCTCAAGAGTTTTTAAAATCTTAGGCTCTTCTCCGAATAATTCCTTAATTTCGGCATTGGTTCCAATGCCAAGAGCTCTGACAAGTACAGTAACAGGAACCTTTCTTGTACGGTCAACACGAACATAAAATACATCGTTGGAGTCTGTCTCGTATTCCAGCCATGCACCACGGTTAGGAATTACGGTACAAGAATATAACTTCTTACCAATCTTGTCGTGGCTGATCGCATAGTAAATACCTGGAGAACGAACTAACTGACTGACGATAACACGTTCCGCACCATTAATTACGAAAGTACCTGTTTCCGTCATCAATGGCAGATCACCCATAAAAATGTCGTGCTGTTTAAAATCATCTGTTTCCTTATTATGGAGACGAACTTTCACTTTTAAAGGAGCTGCATATGTTGCATCACGTTCTTTACACTCCTCGATTGAATACTTTCTATCCTCTCTACAAAGCTGAAAGTCCACAAACTCCAGGCTGAGCTGTCCGCTGTAATCCGTGATAGGCGAAATGTCCTCAAAAACCTCTTTCAATCCATCTGTAAGGAACCACTTGTAGGAATCTTTCTGGACTTCTATAAGATTCGGCATATCGAGAACATCTTTTTGTCTGGCATAGCTCATTCTGATGTTTTTGCTTCCCGGAATTCGCGTTGGACGCAGTCTATTCTTTTCCATCGATGTTTTCACCCCTTGAATAATCATAATGTAAAATCTTCTGGTTACTTTCCAATAGGCATACAGACCCATTGTGAATCAGTTTATTATCATAGCACATCTGTCAAGCTATGTCAACTAATTTTTTTCTCTTATTTTTGATTTTTTCCATTTTTTTCGCCAGTTAAACATAGACACAAAAATACTTCCATATAATATGTATAAAATAGCAGTAAAAAAGCACCGAATTTCAGCAACTTTTTTTAATTTGACAAAATGGATAAGTGATTACTATTTGATTCATTAGGGGGAAACAAACGAAAAAAGAAATACTGCCCTATCCCATCTGCTCTGTAGTCGTTGTGTTTAAGATGCTCATCCGCATCTTAAACACGCTCCCAAGCCGCATCTGGGATATCTTATTTTTTCTTTTTTCTGGCTATCTAAATCTACAGTTTGGCGAGAATAGAGTCCTCCAGATGATTATGACTTTCCGGGAAAGGGAAATTAAATTATCTCTTCTTCTCTGTAATCGCTGTATTTTAGATGCTCGTCCACATCTTAAACACGCTCCCAAGCCGCATCTGGGATATCTTATTTTTTTCTTTTTTCTGGCTATCTAAATCTACAATTTAGTGAGAATGGAGTTCTCCAGAAGGTTATGGCTTTCCGGGGAATTAGTTTCTAAAGGGTTGACATTCAAACTGTTGGATATACTTGGAATTTGAATGCAATTCAACAGGAATTCGCTTCTTTCTGGAGATTTTATCTGAATAAAAACCGTAGTTTTCTGGACAATCCCTTATTTTTTAACTGAGTTGTGGGGTGCGGTTAGATATCCACTGTAATAGAGCTTCCCGCTGAATTGCAAGGAAACTATGGTAAAGAAAAGAGAATTTTTATAAGTATTGCATTTTGTGACTTTGTGCTGTGGAATTTTGACTCTGAAAACTTCGGACTCGTTTTCCGAAGTTTTCGTTTTTTGAGGCAAAATGGAGCGTTTAGCACAACGGAACAAAATCAAACTTATAAAAATTCTCTTTTCCTTAGAAACCTCAATGCAATTCAGCAAAAAATACTCCCTTCTGGGAAAACCCCTTATTTTTTCACCCAAAATCCTGATTTCATCTGGCGCCAAAGAACAGAAAAGCAGAAACTTTATATAGAATAAAAATGTGATGTCGGAGCAAGTAAAAATGCCGGTCAGGCATTTTCTATGCCGCGACTATCTTCACATTTTATTCTATATAAAGTTTCTGCTTTTCGTTTCTTTAGTTCATCAAATCAGGAATTATTACATTAATGATTGACATAATGCTTTGATATCTTCTTTACTTGCATCCTTTGGATTTCCAGGGGCACATGCATCATTGTAAGCAGAATCTACAAGGAAGTCTAAGTCTTCTTCTTTTACGATTTCTTTTAAGTCCTGAGGAATCTTTACATCTTTAGAAAGCTGAACCACTGCATCTACTGCTGCTTTTCTGTATTCTTCCTGTGTCATATCTTCTACGCCTTCTACACCCATAGCAATAGCGATATCTTTATATTTTGTTCCTGTTGCATCTGCATTATATGCCATAACAGTAGGAAGAAGGATAGCATTGGCAACACCATGAGGTGTATCATATACAGCACCTAATGCATGAGCCATAGAATGAACGATACCAAGTCCTACGTTAGAGAATCCCATTCCGGCAATATACTGTCCAAGAGCCATGTCTTCTCTTCCCTTAGGATCATTTTCACAGGCAGCTCGAAGACTTCTTGAAATTACTTCGATTGCTTTAATATGGAACATATCTGTCATTTCCCATGCACCTTTTGTGATGTAACCTTCAATCGCATGTGTCAGAGCATCCATACCTGTTGATGCTGTAAGTCCATATGGCATACTGCTCATCATATCAGGGTCAACGATAGCAACGACAGGGATATCTTTTGGATCTACGCAAACAAATTTACGCTGTTTTTCATCATCTTTGATAACATAGTTAATTGTTACCTCTGCTGCTGTTCCTGCTGTTGTTGGTACTGCAATAATCGGTACTGTTGGTTTTGTAGTAGGGGCTACTCCTTCTAAACTTCTTACATCTTCAAAATCAGGGTTATTAATGATTATTCCAATGGCTTTGGCTGTATCCATGGAAGATCCGCCACCGATTGCGATAAAGTAATCTGCTCCGGATTCTTTAAATGCAGCTACACCTGTCTGCACATTTTCGATTGTTGGGTTTGGTTTAATATTAGAATAAATTTCATATTCTAATTCAGCAGCTTCTAATACATCTGTTACTTTCTTTGTTACTCCAAACTTAATTAAATCCGGATCAGAACATACAAATGCTTTGGTGAGTCCATGTGCCTTTACTTCATCTGGTATAGACTGGATTGCTCCTGCTCCATGATAAGATGTCTGGTTAAGTGTAATACAGTTTGCCATGATTCCCTTCTCCTTTACTGAGTGTGCTTTATAATTTTTACTGTTATCATTATAATAGTTCTCCATTTAACGGAAAAAATTCTTTTATGAAATAATACTGTAAATTTCCGTTTTCTATTTATTTTTTTGTGAATTTCAAACGTATTTTTCAGTACTACATTCTTGTTTTTATTATATATACTGATATTTTTTTGTCGTTTTATAGCAGAGCTGCCTTCTGATTAAATCCTCAATATTCCTTCAGGATTTAACAGACCCCATCCCTGCCGGCTTTTTGCCATACCACAATCAAGCGCACTTTGCATCAGGCGTATTTTTACATCTCTGTTAGAAAGCCATGGTTCATTTGATAATAAAAGGGCTACGGTTCCTGATACAATCGGTGTTGCCATGGAAGTCCCACTTCTTCTTTTATAATTTTTCCCATGATTATCACAGCTTAAAATATTAATCGCCGGAGCAATAATATCCGGCTTGCAAACGCAGGTTCCCGGAACTGGTCCCTGTCCGGAATAATCTCCCCCTGCTTCTTTTCCTGTTCCCACAGTAATTACCTTACGGCTTGTGCCCGGGCTTGTAATCGTATATGGTGCCGGTCCGTCATTTCCTGCTGCTACAACAACAACAAGTCCTGTGTTCCACAATTGCTCTACTTTTTTTACAAGTTCCTCTTCTTCCGGATTTTCTATATTTTTCACAGGCATACCGACAGAAATATTTACGATCCGAATTCCATATTTTTCATGATTTAAAAGAATCCATTCCATTCCTTTTAGCATATTTTTTATTTTACCGCTGCCATCTTTTTCAAGTACTTTTAACATCACTATTCCACTTTCCGGGGCTACTCCTATTCCGCTCCCATCTCCAAGCCTTCCTCCGGATGCGATAATGCCACTGACATGAGTCCCATGTCCGTTATCATCAAAAGGTCCCTTTCGATTTCTTATAAAATCCTGAAAATATACTATTTTGTTCCTTGGAATAAAGAAATCCGGATGTGCATAAATTCCTGTATCTAAAACAGCCGTAGTAATACCTTTTCCGGTAATACCACGGCTGTAAATTCTTCTCAACTCTAACAAATTTCCTACATTTGTCATTTCCATAGCCATGATTCCTTTTTTATCAGTATATGATTAAAAAAACTATATGATAAAAAAGAACATGTTATTCAACCCATGGGTTACTATTTCTTAGAGCTGGTTCTTTAATTCTTTTTAATACTTCGGGGCCCTGCAGCAGCAAAAATGCTTCAGAAGAAGAAGTCAATCCCTGTTTTTTTAACTCTTTCACGCAGTCCACACAAAATTCTTCTATGATCCATTCCATTTCTTTGTAATCTTTTTCCAGAGATAAAACAGATAATCTCTGCATCTTATCATACGCTGCCTTTCCAAGAACCGGCAAAGATAACAATCCCCGATGTACCCATTTATAATATGGTCTGTATGAATGATTCAATAAATACACGAGAGACATCGAAACGGACATAAATTCACTCAGTGCAAGGTGAGAAGCTACATATTCCTTTCGTTTATTACAACGAGGAAAATTATATTGACCGCTCTGCGCCATTTTCATAAGGCGGGCAGCAATCTTCTTTAACCGGATATCTTCCGGATAGCCTTTTTGAAGTTCCTCACGAATCTTTGTAAACTTTCCGTAATGATCAAAGAAAACTTCTCCATTAGTTACGGTTGAAAGTGCATTCTCCGGAATCTGTCTCCAATGAGAAAGTGTTTCCGGCACTCCTTCCGCTGCAATGAATTTTCTGTAAAAATCTTCAATAGAAAAAACACCGACTCTCCCATCTCCATACTGGCTTTCGATTCTTGCACCAAAGCCCTGGAAAGTTTTTGGAAGTGTATTGAGTCTTTGTTTTAACCGTTCTCCATAAATCGGCATATCTTCTTGCGGAATATAAATCTGGAAAGATGGTCCAAAATCATGATCTCTTGATATCTCATCATCAAATCCATAACACTCTGAACCTTCTCCAATTAGTCCTGCTGCCATACGCGGAAGGAAATTTGAAAATTCTCTTTCTAAAAGAGGATAACATACTTGATTAAAATACTCTCTGCACAAATCAAGTCCCTTTACAAATCCTTTTTCCGTATCTTTATCTATTGTATGGTTCCGTTCTTCAGAACCTTTCTCACAGTTCAGATTGCTTTCTGATGCACAGGCGGCAGAAGTCATACCCTTTAATGTTTCCTGTAAAATTTCATGATTTTTCTGCATCTTTTTTTCCTGCAGTTTCTCATGAATCATTTCCAGATTTTTCACACTGGTTTTATAGGCATCACTTGCCTCTCCGAGATGTTTTTTCGTAATTTCCACACTTTCAGTCATCACAGCTTTTGCCTTCTCATACTGTTCCTTTTCACAGTATAAAATTCCAAGAGAATTCAGCGCTGCTGCATAAAGAACCGTTCCTTCATAGTGCTGCTGTCTGTAAATCTCTATTTCTTGTTTTAAAGTATGTTCTGCCTTGAAAATCTCCCCTTCTTTCTTGTAAATATCAACAAGATTATGCAGGGTTGTTGCATAAGGAATGATATACTCCTCTTTGCCTTCTAAAATATGAAGGCTGTGTTCTAAACATTCCTTTGCTCTTTCAAGATTTCCCATCTCATAATAAAGAAGTCCCAAATTATTCATCGTTCCGGCATAAATAAAATGTTCTTCTCCAATTGTTATTTTATAGAGAGCCAGCGCCTGATAAAAAAGAGATTCGCTTTCCTGCCACTGTTTCATCATTCGAAGTAAATTGGCAAGATTAACAAGCGTTGTCGCATAATCGGGATGCTCTTTTCCCCGCACAATTTTTGCACAGACTACTGCTTTTCGTAAAATATATTCTGCCTTTTCATAAAGTCCAAGATTCCGAAGATGTCCTCCATAATTATTATAAATTTCCAGGGTTTTTAAATTATGCTCTCCATAAATCTCTTTTGAAAGTTCTAACGCTTCCTCATAAAGCGGAACCATTTCAAGATTCTCTTCGGCATCCTCCATCTGCACAAGCTTTTTTAAAAGTTCATTTAAGCGCTCTAGTTTCATAGGCATTCACTCTATCTTTTCAAACTGCTGCTGTCCTACATGACAGATTGGACAATGAGAAAGTGTTGTAAATGGTCTTCCTTCTCTGTTTTCATCAAAAATATATCCGCATACCTTACAACGATAGACTCCTCCAAGTCCATGATCTTCTACATGTGGATTACCTCCTGTCTTTTCTAACTCTTCAATTTTTTCTTTTAAACGCATCTTATGCATTTCTTCTAAAAGAGATCCCATATCTATACCTCCTGTAATAACTATTCAAAACAAAAATCCATTTTATCTATAATATTTATTTCCTTATGATCTAAAAACGAACTCACAACCTAAAGCTTTTACAAACTCTCTTAAAATTGCCGTATTTCCTGGCCATGCCGGAGAAGTAATAAGATTACAGTCCACCACTGCCTCATCCGGAGCAACTTCAATATAGTTTCCTCCTGCTAATTTCACCTCAGCTGCTAAAGCCGGATAGCAGGTAAGCTTTCTTCCACACACAACATCTGCTGCAGTCAGTACCTGCGCCGCATGACAAATTGCCGCTACCGGTTTCCCACTTCTTACAAAACATTTCACAAGAGAAATTACTTTATGATTCATCCTGATATATTCTGGAGAACGTCCGCCGGTAATAAATAATCCAACATAATCATCAAAATCTACTTCATCGAATGTTTTCGTTAATTTAAAAAGATGTCCCGGCTTTTCTGTATAAGTTTGGTCTCCTTCAAAATCATGAATTGCTGTTTTGATAAATTCGCCTTCTTTTTTATCCGGGCAAACAGCATCTACCTGATATCCGAGCATAGATAATGCCTGAAATGGCACCATAGTCTCATAATCTTCTGTAAAATCTCCTGCCAGTAACAATATTTTCTGCATGTCAATTCTCCCTTCTTATCTCCCGGTATACTGACACATTGACATATACAATTATCTCCCTGTGCCAGTTACACCCGTCTGAAATCATGCCATTGCCTTCTCTGCTTCTTCTAAAGAAGAATATCCATATGCCTGTACCATCTTCTGCATTGTAGCAAGATAACGGTTATATTCCGGATTATGTTCGATTGACAAAATAAAAAGTGCCAGTGTTTTTACAGAATACGTATAAAGCTCACACTTTAAATAATTTCTAACACTTACTGTTCCGTCTACACCGATTCCTTCTGCCGGTCTGCCATGCCTTCTGATATTCGGATATTTAATATCTGCTTCTTTCTCCCACTCCATATAAATAGAAGTGATTTTTTCAGCCATCAACTGTTTCTCTTCTGAAATCTCCGGAAGCATCCCCTTAATGGACAGGAAATAGACTGGATCTGTCTCCTCCATCATATAGGCATATTTCTCCATGATAAGATTTCTCTCCTGTGCTTCCGCCTGCTCAATGTCATCATAATAACTTTCTAATACATTCATATCCCAGCCTTCAAACTGGCTAATACGCATAATCAGAAAAGTAGTCCAGTCATCCTGGCAGGATGCCCTGCCATTCACGTCCTGTACCTTTTGAAACATGAGCCATTCTTTTTCAATAATCTGTTTCTCTAGTTCTCTACGTTCCATATGCTCCTCCTTTACATACTATTTCAGTTTCATTTTAGCATTTTTGTATTGTTTTTTATGGGAGTATCACGTTCTTTCTATGGAAATATACTGTTACCCCTTTTTGACTTTCATAATTTCCAATAATTGTTCCCGTATCTTCCCTGTAATTTTTCATACATCTGCTACAATGAATATAATAAAATGTACTGGAGGGAAAAGAGTATGCGTATCGGAATTTATAACCATCAGCATCTTAGAGGCGGCTGTCCTGTCTGTTCTCAGACTTATGTAAAAGGCATGATTGCCGATGGTATGAAATGCATGAATCGTGCAAAAGGTATTTACGGCGAAGACAACGAATTTGTTAACTATACGGATCTTGGTGACTATCCATCAGATAATCTTGAACGACCTGGCTTTAAACGCATGATGACAGATGTAGTAGCAGATAATCTTGATGTAATAGTTGTAATTACATTAGATAAAATTACAACAGATATTGACCTTTTATTAGAAACTTATAAAACAATCCGACAACATAATATAGAACTGATCACTGCCAACGATGGCAAAAAAGCAATGGAAATATTAGATAAGGCGTTGATAAAATGGGGAAAAAATTAAGCTTAAACGAAGAAAAATTTAAAGTGGCTTTCATTTTTCTTAATGAAGGTTGTAATCCAAAAAAAGACCGTTCTGTTATTGAATCTAAAAAAATCATTCTGTACTCTGTAGGTTGTGCAGATTATAGTCAGGCAGAAACCGTAGCACAGGAGATGTTAGAAAAAGGTTGCGCTGCTATTGATTTATGCGGTGCTTTCGGAAATGAAGGTGTTGCCCGTATCTGCAAAGCCGTTGATAGAAAAATACCAGTAGGTGCTGTCAATTTCGATTTTCATCCTGTTTTCCGAGATAAGAGCGGTGATGATCTGTTCCAAAAAGACTTCTGGTGCATTGGACTTTAATCATTTATTTAATTATTTATTTGTAGAAACTAAAGGGGCTGTCGTAAAAACAGCCCCTGATTCTATGGCAGAGATTCCTGTATGTTGTACGGAATCCCTGCTATATTTTTATGAAATTATCCTGCCTGCGAAGTCAAAATTTGTGAATTTTTATGAAATGCTGACGGTGTCTGTCCTTCATATTTTTTAAATATTTTGCAAAAATATCCCGCTTCACTGTATCCAAGCAAGAAAGAAATATCTGAAATATTCATCTCGCTTGTTGCCATATAATATTTAGCCTGCAGTAACTTACGAAGGTGAATATAATCTACCACACTAATCTTATAATATTTTTTAAAAATACGACTTAGATATCCACTGCTAATTCCTGCCTCTTCTGCTAATTCAGAGAGAGAAATCTCATTGTTCTTATTATTCTCTATATACTGGAATACCTTATTCATATGTGCATACTTCATTGTACAAAGCTGACGAAATACTTCTGTTATGATCTGAATCAGCCAGTAATAGCAAAGCGTACTCTTTGTCAGAACCTTGACTGTAATCTCATACTTTTGTAAATAATAATTTTTCTGAATATTATCCATTCCTGGTATCATATAAAACAGGCTGGATTCCAGCATGGACAGTTTACTTCTACGCTCTCTTCTGTCACATTCTTCAAACAAACATTCTACCAGTTCCTTTGCTGTATCATACGCCTTCTTATAATCTTTTTGCTCTATTGCTGCAAACAAGGCTTCCTGCTGAACATTTTCCTCTTCATTCTGCCCAAGACCATTCTGTTTCTTTACTAGTTCTAAAAGCTTCGTTCTAGATATGGGCTTATTTAAATATTCTTCCACTCCTGCATCCATTGAACGGCGAATCATGCGAAAATTACAATAATTTGATAAAATATACGTTACAATTTCCGGAAAGTGCTCTTTAATAAGACTGCAGACTGCAATACCATTCTCCATACCAAGAACCACATCACAAAATATAACCTGCGGATGATAGCGGCTTATGATTTCAAATGCTTCTTTACTATTTTCCGCAATTCCGACAAGCTGACAATCTTCCGTTTCCGTAATCATTTTTGAAAAAGCCTGTTGAAATAACGGTTCTTGATCAATCAATAAAATATTTACCATGGCTACCTCCTTACTTTATTTTCTGAAATGGGATTTTCACCGTTACTACATTCGGATCTACAGTTATTTCAAAATCTTTACCAAATTCTTTTGCATATCTCTTTCTGGTATCCGCTTCCTGCATCTGAACAAAATTACTATCTGTAATATCTGCTCCAAAATGTCCCATTGATAAACCGGAACTTTCTAACTGCAATACAATCTGGCAATACTCTTCTTTTTTCTCCGCATCAATATATACAGTTCCTCTAAAATGTCCTGAAAAGACACCAAAATCAACCAATTGTTCTACAAATGGGAAAAGTCCGACAATCGGAATCTTTTGCTTTTCCACTTCTTCCTGACAATACACACGATATTCTAACCGATCATCATATTGTTGTCTTAAAACATCCAGATACAATTCAATCTGCTTTAATTCTTCTGATAATGGAATAATCTCTAATGTATTATCCAGATAATATCGTAACACGCCTGCCATTTCTGCTATAATATTTTCCGTTCTATTTGCATTTTCAATGATAGAAAAACTAGAAATCGTTGTTAAAAGATTAAGCATAAACTGTTTCGGCAGCTTTCCTTTTAATATCTCATATTCAAGCCTGTTCACCTTGTCTTCTAGCAATTTATTTTTTTTACGAATATCTGAAAGATGTACTTCTTTATGCTCTAATGCACCTAACCGAATTGCTACTGTTTCCTTTTCTCCCATTTCTTTAAATAAAAGAAATACCATATCCGCAATTGCTGCAATCCGTTTTTCTGTAAAAGCAGGAATACTCTGATATTCTTTTTGTTCGCCTAGTTTTTCTAAAAACTGTTTTCGTTCTTTCTCGTTATCTCCCAATTCACTCTCTTTTAATGCTTTTTCTTCACATCGAATCGGACCTCCAACCATTGCTCCAATGTACTGGTTGTTTACAATAATCGGAATTGCCATATGTACAAGTCCATTTGGACAGGTAAAAATATGTGTACAGTTTTTAATCGCACTCTTCGCTGCAGCAAATGCCCTGCTAATCTGACATTCACTACACTTTTCATCTTCCTTCTTTCTTTCCTTACAAAACTTTTCTTCCTTTTCTCCCTTTGTAACTGGCTCTCCTTTATAATCAATAATAAAAAAAGAAACTCCTGTTGCTTCTGCCAGCTTATTCTGCATTTCTTCTAGAAACTGTTTTCCAAATAAGCCGATCAGACTAACTTCCTTTTTCCCTCTGCCACTCTTCTTCTCTACTTCCATGTTCACCTCCAAAGGGATATTTAAATTGTAAAAATAAAGACAAAAATTTTTACTTTCTTTACACCAAACCCTACTTTATATATATTTTATCATTTTTACCCAAAAAATAAACTGTTTTTTTTGTGCTATTTCTCAATCATAGGAAAATATATTGCATTTACATGTAATTTTCTTGATTATTTATTTGTGATAGCGAGAACAAAATTCAACAAGTAATTACCCCTCTTGTAATATGAGACAGACGAAAAACGAGAAGTCCGTATCTAAGAGATACAGATTTCTCGTTTTTCTGGTTGTTTATGCCTCATAGCCAGGCCATTAGGATAATTTTTGTTGTGGATTTTACTTTCCTGTTTTTATCAAAGACAGAACCCCCGAAGAGAACCAATACCCTATATTTGTGGCCTTAGAGCGAGGATTGAATGTGAGCCGTATAGCGAACATTCAACCCACAGCGATAGAGTCACAAATATAGGGTATTGGTTCTCTTCAGGGGTTCGTCTGTCTTAACAAAACCTCAAACGAATCAGTCTTTATGAATTAATGCCATAAATGCTAAATCTTTGCATGATGATGCATTCTCGATTGCGTGACACTGTCCTGGAAGGATTGTACATACATCTCCAGGGCCTACTTTTGTGCGGCTTCCGTCATCGTCCACAAAGATTCCCTCTCCCTCTAAAATATAATATGGCTCTGTCTCTCCAACATGACGATGCCAGCCAACACTGGAATTCGGTTTTAAAACAACCTTTGCATATAACTTTCCATGTCCATATAAATCTTTCTCTGGAACAATCTCATGCACCTCTGCACAACCTTTTCCACCGCCAAGTTCCTGTTTCTGAATGATATTTGCTTTTCTTACCATTTTAAAAATCCTCCTTCTAAAATTATAATAGTAATATTCACAACCACTTTGCAAGCCTGCATCCACATCATAATGCTTTTACCTGCATGGTTACTTACTTCTATCATATAATTATATTTTAACTATTAATTACCATTTATGCAAGATGAATATTTCTTCTTCAAAGCAGCTCGCATAGAAGTCCCTAATTTAATTCACTCCCGGAGCCACTACACAGGTAGTAAGAACATAGATATATAGCATCTGTGACTTTTGGAACAAGCTCTTAATGCGGTCTGAGCATTAAGAGTGCAGTGATACGGAACAGATGCTATATATCTATGTTCTTACTACCGTCTGTTGTTCCCAAAATTAAATCAGGGGGCTGTCACCTTGCGACAGCCCCCTTTATGTGGATCAAGCTTATTGTTATTTCATAATCTATTTGTGAGAGTGTTGAGACCGATTATTTCAGAACAATTATGCGCTTGAATGACCCCTTAGCTATTTCACTATTCTAAAGTCTCAGTCGCTGAAACCATCTGACTTTGAATAGTTTCTATAATTATTAAAAAGTGTAATGATTGTTGTATTTAATATTTGTTAACGGTTTTTGTAGATTTCTTCTGCCACACGGGCAACTGCTTTTTCCTGAAGAATATTCACTTTATCTAACCGTTCCCACGGAAGATCAAGATCTGTTCTTCCAAAGTGTCCGTATGCTGCGACTGGTTTATATTTCACCTTAGTGAGAGATAGGCTGTTTATAATACCTGCCACACTGAAATCAAATACTTCATTTACGGTGTCTTCAATAATTTCCTTTGGTATTTCTTCTGTACCAAAGGTATCTATCTTTATAGATACTGGCTGTGGGATACCGATTGCATAGGCAAGATTAATCTCGCACTTCTTACAAAATCCGGCAGCAACCACATTCTTTGCGGCATATCTTGCCATGTACGCTGCGGAACGGTCAACCTTTGTCGGGTCTTTTCCTGAGAATGCTCCGCCTCCATGTCTGGCAATTCCACCATAAGTATCTACAATAATCTTTCTTCCGGTAAGACCTACATCTCCGGCAGGACCACCAACTACGAATCGTCCTGTAGGATTGATATGTATCTTTACATCCGGTAAAAGCAATTCTTTAGGAATTACTTCTCTTATAACATGCTCCTCAATATCCATTCGAAGCTTTTGTACAGAAACTTCTGCATTATGCTGTGCAGAAATTACAACATCTGTAACACCAAGGATTTCTCCCTGATTATTATATGCTACTGTAACCTGTGACTTTCCATCTGGATAGAGGTATGGAAGGATTCCTTCTTTTCTTACCTGTGTAAGTCGTTTACTAAGTTTATGTGCCAGTGAAATCGACAGTGGCATAAGTTCCTCTGTATCATCACAAGCATATCCATACATCATTCCCTGATCTCCCGCTCCAATAGTTCCGTTACACTGTGTAACTCCCTGAGCGATATCAGGTGACTGTACACCAATATTGGTAATAATTAGACATTCTTTTCCATCTATTCCTTTTTCTTTACTGTCATATCCTATTTCACAGATGACTTCTCTTGCCTTATTTTTAACATCAACCTTTGCGAAAGAAGCAACTTCACCAGCAATGAAAACCGTGTCTTCTGAAGCCATTGTTTCCAATGCCACATGGGCAGATGGGTCTTCCTCTAAATAAGCATCCAGTAAAGCGTCGGAAATCATATCGCATACTTTATCCGGATGTCCCTCTGTAACAGATTCAGAAGTTAATAATGTTATGTCTTTATTCATCTTGACCTCCTGTACCTTTCGGTATGTATAAGGGATACCTCGGACTGCCTGTATCGATTTATCCTCCGATTTTACAGGTTAATCCTTCTTTTTCTACTATTGCTTTTAATTCTTCCATGAATTCATTTTCCGGCTTCTGTACATCGGCAAGTTCATATTCCTTGCCGAGCATTCCATACTTGTTACTTCCAAGATCATGATAAGGTAAAAGATGTAACTCATTTACATTATGCAGATAGGTTGTAAACTTTGCAATTGCCGCAATTACATTCGGACTTGCATTAAATCCTGGAATAACCGGAACACGAATGATCATCTTCTTTGCAAGACTAGAAATCAGTAATGCATTTTTAAGTATTTGCTCGTTACTTACACCAGTATACTCTTTATGTACTTCTGGGTCAATATGCTTAATATCCATCATGACCACATCAAGCCACGGAACAATCTCTTTGATTACTTCCTCAGAAGCCATACCAGTTGTTTCAATCGCAGTGGTCCAGCCGAATGACTTACAAGCCTTTAACAGCTCTAAAAGAAATTCGTGCTGTACCATTGCTTCACCTCCGGAGACGGTAATACCGCCTCCGGACTTTCTGTAAATAACACGGTCTTTGTAAAGTTCTCCCATCAGTTCCTCTACTGTCATCCACTTACCGGACATCTCAAGAGCCCTATGATAGCAGACATCAATACATTTTCCGCATGCAATACATTTTGTATGATCAATTTTTCCTGGAACGTTTAAATTAGAAGCACCAGTTGGACACACAACCTCACAATTTCCACAGCCGACACAGTTTTGTGCTTTAAACATGACGACTGGTTTTAATTCCTGCGATTCAGGGTTACAGCACCATTTGCAGCGAAGAGGACAGCCATTTAAAAAGGCAATCGTTCTTACACCCGGACCGTCATTTACAGAGAATCTCTGTATATTAAAGACAAGCCCTTTTTTACTTGTATCGCAACTTGGTTCCATATTACTCATAGGTACTTCCTCCAGTTTATTTCAAAAATCTACTATTTTAGAAATGCTGTTCTGTACGAGCAATGATATCATCCTGTACTTCCTTAGCAAGTACTGTCCAGTGAGCGGAGTAACCAGCTACACGTACTACTAAGTCTTTGTAGTTTTCTGGATGTGCCTGAGCATCAAGTAATGTTTCTCTATCAATTACGTTGAACTGTACATGCATACCCTTCTTATCGAAGTAGTTACGAACAACTGCTGCGAAGTTCAGAAGTCCCTGATCACCTGCTACTGCAGAAGGTAAGAATTTCTGGTTGTATAATGTACCATTAGAGATATTTAACTGGTCAAGTTTAGCTACGGAGTTACCTGCAGCTGTAGGTCCCTTAACGTCATGACCCTGACGAGGGGAAACACCATCTGCAAGAGGTGCGTTGCTATAACGTCCATCTGGAAGAGCCTGTACGTCTTTACCAAATAATACATTAGCAGATACTGGGTAACATCCTGCCTGATACTGGCCTCCACGTGGGTTTTTGTATTTCTCAACTTCGTGAGAGTAAACCTGTGTAGCTTTACGAGCACACATATCAACTTCATCAATATCGTTACCGAAGCAAGGTGTTGCGTCGAGGATATGTCTGATTCTGTCGTATTCAGCTCTCTGAGCATCGCTGCAGCTTGTGCAAGCTTCAGATTTTGTATCTACGCTCATACTTAAGTTAGATCCTTTTTCTGCAAGAATCTTCTGAACAACTGCGTTGATGATAGATTCCATGCTATCTTCAGAAGATACGGAAACACTTTCCATAGCTGCTGCTGCAGGTTCTGCAGAATCTGTACTTAATCTTACGAATGGTCCATCGTAACATCCAGCACCAAGCTCAGCACCGAAGTTGTGTTCCATAGCATCGTAAATCTGCTGCATTGTTAAGTCTTTGTCTTCAAATACATGTTTCTTGATACAATAGATAGCATCACCTGTATCTACGTTACCAAATGCCTGAGGTCCTGTGAAGTTGTAGATAGCTCCACCTTCCATAACTGTTTTACCTCTTCCGATACAGTCATCAACTAATGCGGACATAAATGGTAATGGTGCTCTTTCTTTATGAGCGATATCAACAGCGTTATCTGCCTCAACTAATTTAGATACGAAGTACTCAATCTGAGTTTCATATGCTTCATATAAATCATCCATGGATTTCCATTCTGGCATAGGTTTTGTAACAGGTCCTAACTGTTTGCCATCACGGTTCTTACCACCATGAATAGCGATATCAAATACCTTAGCAACGTTAAAGAATGCTGCGTCATGCCATCCGTCTGTCTTGTGTGGACACTGAGGTTCTACACAACCGATGATACAGTAATTACGAGCATCTGCAAGAGTTAATCCTCTGTTACATAATGCAGGAATGATTGCTTCATCATTGTACATAGCTGGAACACCAGTACCAAGTCTTGCAAGCTCACAAGCTCTTAATAAGAACTCATCCGGTGTCTGGTTATGAATACGAACGGAGAATGATGGTGCAGGTAATCTAACGTGAGCTGCTGCATCCATACACATATAAGAAACTGGGTTTGTAGCATCAAGGCCATCTTCTGTCTGTCCACCAACACCAAAGTTCTGGAATACTGCGTATCCTGCAAATGCCTGATCAGATACATCATCACGAGTTTTGTTTACATGGTTTAATAATACGAAGAGGCAGTCGAGTAATTCCTGAGCGAATTCTTTAGAAATGCTCTTGTCTGCTTCTAAGTATGGCCACATATACTGGTCAAAACGTCCTGGAGAAATGGAATGTCCGTTAGCTTCAATCTGTACTAATGCCTGTACAAACCAGAAAGACTGACAAGCTTCATAGAAGTTTGTAGCTCCGTTTTCTGGAACACGATCACAGTTCTTGGAAATCTGAAGTAATTCAGCTTTTCTCACTGGATCTGTACATGTAGCTGCCATCTCAGCTGCTTTTTTGCTGTATCTCTTTGCAAAATTGATTGCTGCATTGTAAGAAATAATAACTGCTTCATAGAATGCTCTCTTCTGCAGACATTCCGGATCATTTGCATCAAGTTTGTTCATTGCTTCAACAACTTCTGCAATAACGCCCTTGAAACCGATTTTTAATACTTTACCGTAATCAACACACACGTGTCCGATACCACCGAAGTAGTAGTTACCAACTGTAAATACTCCACCAGCCTGGCAGTCAAGACAATCCTGGCTCATGTAGGAAGTAGCTAATTCGCTGGTAGTTTTACCCTTCCAGTATTTAAATACTTCGTGAAGGATATCTGCTGTTTCTTCAGTAATTACAAATGGGTCACACATACGAGTTGCCATTGTCTTAAACTCTTTTTCTACCCAGTCAAATGAGAACTCTGGGCAAAGGTTTGTAGAACGAGGTTTTACGGAAAGAGCACCTACGATTAATTCGTTATCACGAATTACAACTGGAAGATTATTAAAAATCTTTTCGTTAGCTTTTGCTCTTCTCATAACTGCTGGCATACCTTCTGTCTCTTTGTAAGACTCTGTAATAAGTACGGCTCTATATGGCTCTACTTCAGGTACTGCGTTAACAACTTCTGCTTTTAAGGCTTTGATACGTGCGGTTGGTTCTGTAAATCCTTTTGCAATCATTACAATTTTCCTCCTTCTTACTGACACATAAAAATGTGCAATGAAAATGTTTGAGAGATGATAACTCAAAAAATTATCCTATAAATCCTGTAAATCAACCACTACTGAGCTTTCATCTGTCTTGCATTATACAGTAAAAAATAATCAATAATTAGGAATATCCGTGTCAGTATGTGGCAATTATCAATCGGATATTTTTTACATTTATACAGTTTGCACAACAAAAAGAAACGTTGCTGTCACATTTTATTGCAACAGCAACGAATTACATCTGTCGATATGAAACAAATTGGTATCATTGCCAAGAAAATATAGGCAAGAATTTCTCATTTCGCATCGTTTTTTTAGTTGGAAAATTTAATCCTCATTTTTGAACTATTTTGCACTCTTTTTTCCTTACTCACTCTTATATGTGGTGTGTAAAAGTGTTTCGGATAAAAGACTCAATGGTTCTTTGAAAAATTCATTATATATCATTCCAATTTCCGGATTATCCATGGAATTTCTGTATTGCGCCCGTTCATCAGCCTGGTATAATGATGCGATTCTCTTTTTTCTTACAGCATCTGATACCGGAACACTTCCACAATCTGGCTGTCCTGCTCCACTGATACAGCCTCCCGGACATGTCATAACTTCTACAAAATGATATCCACTCATATCTTCTGCCAGAAATTCTTCCGCAGCCGCTGTTCCATACAGAATACAAACTCTGAGATTCTTTCCTGCAATCGTCACTTCCGCTTCTTTTCGGTTATTTAATCCTCTTACCGGACGAAGCTGATAAAAATCTGCCGGTGCCTCTTTGCCTTCTAAAACTCTGTAAACTGTTCGAAGTGCTGCCTCCATTACACCGCCGGTATTTCCGAAAATCATTCCGGCTCCAGTTCCTTCTCCTAATACACTGTCATACTTTGAAGGAGTGATTTTCTCTAAATCCATTCCTTCTTCTTTACACCACTGTACCAGCTCTTTTGTTGTAATAACATAATCATTGTCACGCATTTCTTCTATATTAAGAAGCTTTCCCGCATCACATAATTCTTTTCTTGCTATTTCTGCCTTTTTCGCTGTACAAGGTGTCACTGCTACAGAAATAATCTTTTCCGGATCAATATGTTTTTTATGTGCAAAATATGTTTTGATTACTGCTCCCTGCATTCCGATCGGACTTTTTGCAGAAGAAAGATATTTCGTTTTATCCGGATGAAAATTCTCCATGTATTTTACCCAGGCTGGACAGCAGCTGGTAAATTGAGGAAGTGGTCCGGTCCCCTTTAAAATTCTAGACAAAAGTTCAGAACCTTCTTCCATAATTGTAAGATCCGCAGAAAATGTAACATCAAATACATAATCTGCTCCAAGCGCACGCAATGCACCTACCATCTCATCTTGCGCAAATGTTCCCGGTTCTTTTCCAAAGCCGTCTGCAAAACCAACTCTGACAGATGGTGAAGTAGAAAAAACAACGATTTTTTCCGGATCTTGGATCAGTTCCTTCACAATCTTATAATGAGGACGTCCGGTAATTGCTTTTTCCGGGCAGGATGCACTACACTGTCCACAACCAATACATTGATAAGCCTCCTTTTGGTTTAATAAATATTTTGCTGCTACCCCGATCTCTTCTTCACAAACTGCAAAGCAATGTCCACATTCACTACATAATGCTTCATCTTTGATAATCGCAGGATTTGCATCATCTACCGGAACCATAAAAGGAGTCGTTCGATTCATTAGCATATAGCATCTCCTCCTTTATTGATTCCATTATCAATTCCAAGACCTGCTCTTTTTTCTTTAATGATATCCTCAAACTTCTGTACTGCGGCATCTACCTCTGTTTCAATAATAAGCTGTCCTCCAGTTAAATCTTTTAATCCTTCTGTAAGAACATTTACCGCAACCTGGCTTCCGGTAACAAATGGGGATAATGCCAGGTGAAGAGGGAATCCAAGTGCAAGAGCATATGCTCCATCTGCTAACGCCTGCTCTTCAAGCCACTGCGGTGCACTTATAACAACTGGAAGCTGTGGCAGATCTACATTAAGTTCTTTTGCTAAAGCACAGGCAGCCATCTCAATTCGTCCGATTGCAAGGCATGGTCCGAAATTAAGAACCGGCGGAACACCAAGTGCTGTACATATTTCTTTCAATCCTTCCCCACAAAGTTCTACTGCATCCATTGTCATAAGTCCACAGTTTTCTAAACCACCACAAGTACAGCCTGCTGATAATACAAGAATGTCTTTCTTAATTAATTCTTTGGCAAGTTCTACTGTAAATACATCATGTCCTTTTGCTCTTAAATTAGAACATCCGACAACTGCCGCAATTCCTTTAATTTTTCCTGAAACAATCGCATCAATGAGCGGCTGTAAAGTACCACCTAAGGCAGCTACTAAAGTATCTTCTGATAAACCGGTAATGGACTTGTCAAAACCATGCTGTGCCATGACATTGACACGCTTTTCTCCTTCTGCTGGAGCTGTTCCATATAACTTTTCTTTTCTGTTCTTAAATCCACATAGAGCATCTGCGATAATCTGACTTGTAATCTTTTCTTTTTCCTCTGCAGTATATGGCAATAACTGTGCATTTGCCTTCTTTGCCACATCGTCAAGACAGAGCATCTTAATATCTAACTGATCACAGATTGGCTCGATTCCCGGAATCGTACAGTTAAATTCAGAAACAACCAAATCCACACAGCCAGTCATTAATACCGCTTCACTTGTATAGTTATTACCTGCATGTCCGCAGTATACATCTTTATAGTAGCCGGAACGTGCCTGGTAATCCTGCCCCACACAAGTACAGCCTACAATACGGATTCCCTTTGCACCAACAAGCTCGGCAGACTTTTGTACAATTTCTGATTCTAATTTTTCTTCTAAATCTGCAAACATTGACTGCTGATGTCCTGTAATCATAATATTTATATATTCTGGATCAATAATACGAAAACCTACCGGATCCATACTGATTTGCGGTGGTCCCATAATAATATCATTCATCAAGTTTGTAAGAATCAGTCCGTAATTACCTGTAGAAATACCTAAACGTAAGCACTGCAACAGCATATCCATCGGATCTGAATTCAAGTTTGTCGATGTCTTTACAACCGCATTAAAAATCTCGTCTTTTGCTCCACCCGGTAAAATACCAAGCTTCTCCCACAGTTCATAACGCTTTGGAAGAGCAATATTCTTCATGAGTGTCATCTTCTCATCATACGGTTTTCTGATATCTGCAAGAACTGCATCTGCAATCATCTCTGCCGTCTTCGCACAACTGTTATGACAGTCCGGTCCACAGTTACCACAACAGTTAATCTGTAAAATCTTTGCAAGCTTCGCAACAGAGTCCTTATATTTTGGTTTCTTGCCTTCCGCCTGTAATTCCTGTGCCATCTCCTTCAATCTTCTTGCCGTATTCTCTACAACATGCGTATAACATCCTGAACCAGCAGCCACCTGTCTTAAAAAATTCCTGCAGGCAATGGTATCTGCATCTGCTCCACATACACCTTTTGGTTTCGCCGGTGATAAACGACATGGGCCATTCGAACATAATCTACAACATACTCCCTGTAATCCATATCCACACTTATTCTGCTGCTTCACCATACGATGATGTGAAGTATCCATCGGTGCATTCTCTAAAAATACCTCTAGCACCTTATCCGCACTGCTGCAAATCTTATCTGACATTATATAACCTCCTCCTGATTTTCCTTTCATTCTTTCATGAAATTTTCCTAACAAGTTTTCCTATTCATCGCAATTATCCCAATTCGCAGTACTCCTGCTCCAGAGTATGTTAAAAAACATTCCAGCACAGTTTTCTACAATATCAATAATTATTCTCATTATAGCAAACCAATTCCGTTCACTCTTGGATAATCCTTTCATAAAATAGGGAAATATGACACTGATTTTTTGTCTTTCCATGATTCACAATAGAATCTGTAATATTTCTATAAATAAATGGTATTATTCCTATATTGTCTGTAAAATTTATCTTATAATAAAAGATAATCAGACATAAAAATCAAAGGAGAAGTGTAGATCATGATTGAAATTGCAAACTTAGAAGAATGGACAAAAGAATATTTCTCAGATCCTGAAAACCAGAAAAAAGCAGAAAAAGCCTGTGAGCGTTATGATCGTCTCATGGTAAAAAATATTAAGCGCCAGTTAAGTGGCGGAGCTGAAAAAATCTTTCTCAACGAAGAACCGGCAGACGACCCTGGTAAGTGCATGGAAAAGGCAAAATATGAAGTAATCCCATTCGCAAAAGTGGATGGGAAAAAGGGAAAAATAAAAATAAACATGCTCGACCAGATTGCAGAATTCGTTCCAGAATAATCTTTATTTGTAGATTTGGTGTAGACGAAAAAAGAAAAAATGCCGCATCTGGGATAGGGCATTTTTTCTTTTTTCTGTCTAATCTAAATCCACAGCTGGTAAGAATGGGAATTCTCCAGAATGTTATGGCTTTCCATGGAATTAAATTCTAGAAGTAATAAAGATTTAATTCTGCCAGTAAATCTGCTCTCCCTTTATCAGTGGATATTTGATGAGTTCCCTTTCATTGAGGTTCTCCCCAAACATATCTACTGCAGATATCTGATGATTTTCATAGGTTGTATAATAATAAATTCCCTTATTTGTATTGCAGCAGGATGTGTAGAGTGTAATTTCGAACTTTCCATCGGCAACTTCACAGCAGCCTCTCTGCTGATCTACTGATCCAAGGATATGAAAAAACTGACTGACACTTTCTTTTTCGGATGTTCCAGAAAATGAATTCATTTTAGTGAAAGCTACTTTTGCAAAACGGGAAGCTGAAGATAAATCTCCTGGAAGCCCTAAGGCACCCATTCCTCTACTATATGCATTAAAGTTTAGTTTATCAGAGAAACGATTTTCCGGCTGTTTTGGAGAAAGTCCTACATAATTATTTAACTGGAACATTTGCTGTTCAAATGGAGGATTATTTGTAAGAACTCCTACTGGATTATCATAAATATGCATACCATCTTTCATACATTCTACAGTGATTGCCTCATTTTCATCGGCAATGATCCAGTGAAGCTGTGCAGATGGAAGTTGTTCACTAAAAGGGGTACCTACAAGATTCATTTCGTTTAAAGCTTCTCTTGTTTCTTTTACAGATGCGCACTTACTTAAAATCCATGGAATAAATTCAAACTGTGCAACGTTTTCTCTGCCTTCTTCTACTTCTTGATAGACTGCATTTCCTACAAAGTTAAGACCTGCCATTGCCAGTCCTTTCTCATTAACTGCGTCATAATATAATGGATAATCTCCGGCTACATGTGCCATGCCAATTATTGCATAATGGGATGTTATTTCTCCCATATGTCTGAAATGAAATGGATAGTTTCGCGGTGTTACGGTTATCTCATCCCCATATGAGAATTCATAATCTAATGTTCTGCCAAAATAAAAATCCTGCGTTTTGTATGTTGCTGCTGTACACATAAATTTAATCCTTCTTTCTGCTATGAATTAATAAAATTATTTTGTTTAATTATTTCTTTTCTAACCTTTTAATGTTTATTATTGTCGCTAATTTTAATTTTTATCAGGGATATTTCTATGAGCCAATTTTCATGCTATCCACCATGTTCCATCTGAGTGTTGCTGTAAAGAACCAAGCTTCTCTGATAATAAATTCCCTTTAAAGTCTCTCTCTACTACTTTTTCATAATAGTTATATTCTTCGGTTTCACAATCATTTTCATCGTCCCAGCCTTCTTCTACCCAGGCAGAAAGATATACTTTTTGGTCTGCTATCATACTTACACTTTCATTAACACCCTTGGAAAATCTAAAACTTTCCGGATAATAGCTGACAAATTCGTCATCCTCACTTACAATGTAAACATCCTCTCCAATAATACGTAGATTATAAAGATCCACATCTTCTATATTAAGTTTTGTAATCATCTCTGGGATTTGATCTGGATAATATTTGAAAAGAGTAATTTTCCCACTATTATAATCTCCCTGTAAAAACCAAAAAGATTTCTTTAAATAAATAGGAGTTCCATATAACACATTTCTTTGTTTTTGAAATGGTTCATAAACTTTACCATTATTATAATCATAAAAAGAAATAGTTGAACCTTGATACCCACCTTTTTTTGACCATTCAATCATATCGTGACATCCTCCCCCATCTGTAGATGTGTGGGCTTCCCATCCTCGGCAAGTTTGGTTCTCGTTCGATAACACTACCGTGCTAAGCATAAGCGAGCTATCCCCGTGTGTCCCACGGTTGTATTTGTTCTCTAAGGTCATGCAATTACCAGCCGCATTCCCTCATTTCTGATATTTATCGCCGCATTTACATCTCTGTCGTGATGGGTTCCACACTGCGGACAATCCCACTCTC
>ENA-ORTY01001004-ORTY01001004.1-human-gut-metagenome-genome-assembly--contig:-NODE-1004-length-33992-cov-4.093408_pt1 | contig 33992 bp, 27 predicted proteins | sample MGYA00241917_ERZ509198 | MGnify/ENA primary metagenome ERZ509198 (study PRJEB26280, sample SAMEA2338857) | human gut metagenome | biome: human gut; feature: human-associated habitat; material: faeces...
GTGAGCAGTAATGGCATTGAGGTGTCTGTTTTGTTTAAAAGTAATTGTTGCCGGTCGCACCGTAGGTGTGAACAATAACTAATGGAGGGATTGCCGTATGTATGATAAGAAAGAAAACAACTTTAAGAAAAAGGTGCGTGAGGCATATCTTTCCTGCCTGATGGAGGAATTGGCACACGCACGCAGAGGACACGCGGAGGCGAAACGGGATACGATTGCGGCAGAAGGACGTATGGTTACTCGATATGATTCTACAAAAACAGAGGTTGGATGGTTAGCCGATGGATTTCTGAAGGATGTGCGAGAACTGGAGAAATGTATTCTTGAGGCAAATGAAGGCACATGGTTCAGAGAAAAAGGAGAAGCAGTCGGGATAGATTCCTTAGTCAGAGTGCGGGAGGAGGATGGATATGAATGTTTTTATTACATCGTAAGGGAAAGAGGCGGAGTGGATCTGGCGGCAGACGGCAGGGATGTGTATTGCGTTTCTGTATCTGCGCCAATCGCAAAAGAGCTTTTTGGAAAAAAGATCGGCGAAAGGACAGAAGTGAAAGGAGTGGGGCAAATGCAGATTGTAGGGATAGAGTAAGAAAAAATACAGGAAATGAAAAAAGCTATTTTAAGGAGGAATGGATATGGAACCTTTCGGAACAATCATTGCGGCAACAGAACTTGGCAGTATGCTCGGCGGTGCGATTGCAGACCTCATTGAGAAATCCGTAAAAAAAGGCGCGGCAATTGGCGCAGTTGTCGGAGCTGCAGCAGGCATGGCGTATGTATTTGCGGATGCAGATACAGAAAGACCCACTCTGGTAAATGCCGATTATTAAACAGAACATACACATCAATAAACCAAACAAAAACAAGATAGGCAAGGGAGGAGATTTTATGTCTACATACAAAGCAGGAAGACCAAGCAAATACAATCCAACAACGAAAAAGGGTGTTGAACCGCCCAAATGCGCAGGGGAATATCGCATCCGAAATGCAGAAGGAGCGCTTACGTATATCGGCGAAACAAACAATCTGAAAAGACGGATGCAGCAGCACTGCTACAACGGAAAGATGTCTAATGGGCAAAACGAGGGAGGTACCTTTGAATGGAAAAAGGCGGATGGCAGATCGACCTCGGTAACCAGACGCGAGCACGAACGCCAGAAAATCAAAGAGCATTCCCCTGCAATGAACCGCTCAAGAGGCGGTGAAGGCAGGGTGGCAGGAAAATAAATCCTTCTGCTGAGATACGAATGAAAAAGCTTTCCGGCACATTGAAAAATATCCTGTCAATGGTATACTAATATATAATTGGCAGGATAAGCTTTCAATGATGAAAAAACTATTTGCGCCATTCCGAAACACGTGAGAATGGGGAAGAACTGAGCAAATATGAAATATTTAACGGAAAGTTAGAGGGGAGAGGTATCTATGCAGCCAGATGTGCTGAAGAATCGGATTGCGGCAGGCAGGGGGGATGTTTGCGCCGATCTTGTTTTGAAAAATGCCAGAGTCATCAATGTATTTACCAATGAAATCGAAACCGCTGACATTGCCATCAGCGGAAACTATATTGTAGGTGTGGGTGAATATCGGGGCAGAAAAGAAGTTGATCTGCGTGGCAGTTACGTCTGCCCGGGTCTGATTGATGGGCATATCCATATTGAAAGCTCCATGCTCTGTGGGCCGGCATTTGAACAGGCAGTTCTGCCGCATGGCACTACTGCAATAATTACAGACCCACATGAAATATCGAATGTTGCGGGGCTTGATGGCTTGGAGTTTATGCTGGAAACAACAAAAGACCTGACACTTTCGGTTTATTTTATGCTACCTTCCTGTGTGCCGGCGACAGACTTGGATGAATCGGGCGCTGTGCTGGACGCAGAACAGCTGCGGTCTTACTACCGTCATCCTCGTGTGCTTGGGCTTGCCGAGCTGATGAACGCGTATGGGACTGTGCGTTGTGACCCGAAGGTCTTGCAGAAAATCTGTGACTGCAAAAAAGCAGGAAAGATTGTGGATGGGCATGCACCGCTTTTGCATGATAAAGACCTCGATGCTTACATTGTGGCAGGCGTGCAGTCTGACCATGAGTGCTCCAATATAGAAGAAGCGATGGAAAAACTCCGACGCGGACAATACATCATGATTCGCGAGGGTACTGCCGCAAAAAATATGGATGCGTTGATGCCGTTGTTTCAGGAGCCCTATTGCAGCCGTTGTATGCTGGTGACGGATGATAAGCACCCCAACGATCTGCTCCACAGCGGACATATTGATTATAACATCCGTAAAGCCATCCAAGCCGGCGCAGCTCCGGCAATAGCGGTAAAAATGGCAACACTGATTCCTGCACAGTATTTTGGGCTAAAGCAGCACGGTGCTGTGGCACCGGGGTATCTGGCAGACCTGATTGTGGTTTCGGATTTAGAGCATTTTACGGTAGAACAGGTTTATAAAAACGGTACACTTGTGGCAGAACATGGAAAGGCACTTAAGCCTGCGTCACTTATGATTGACAACACGCGCTTTGCACGCGTTATGGAATCGTTTGATATGGATGAAATCACACTTCGGGATTTGGAACTGCGTGAGAGTGGTGACTATGAACGCGTAATCTGCTTGCGTCAGGATGAGCTGCTTACAGAGGGAAAGATTATACCATTCCAACAGCGTCCGAACACAGCACCCGGCGTGGATACAGAACAGCAGATTGTAAAATTGGCTGTTTTTGAGCGGCATCATCATTCCGGACATGTAGGCATCGGTTTTCTTGGAAATTTCAGCCTGAAATGTGGGGCAGTTGCATCAAGTATTGCGCATGACTCCCATAACCTGATTGTGGCAGGTGACAATGATGCGGATATGGTACTGGCGGGAAACACTGTGCGTAAAAATAAAGGCGGTCTTGCATTTGTGGCAAACGGACAGGTCATGGCAGAAGTTGCACTTCCGGTTGCAGGTCTGATGAGTACCGAAAGTGCAGAGAGCGTAGCGGAGAAAATGCAGGCGTTGGAGGATGCCCTCAAAGCGCATGGCGTGGCGGAGGACAGCGGTATCTTTATGACACTTGCCTTTGTCAGCCTTCCGGTTATTCCGAAACTCAGACTGAATACCTACGGCATAGTGGATGTAGAACAGCAGAAAATCGTTCCGGCTGTTTTTAAATAATTTATTTCAGTAATTTGATGAGGTGTAGAAAAAATGAATAGTAATGATTTAATTGTAAATGTTGGTAAAAATTCAAATGATACCGCAGCTCTTGTGTGGTCTGTTGCAGATGATCTTGTAGGGGCATATAAACCGCATGAATACGGTCTTGTTATTTTGCCGATGACAGTAATCAAACGTTTTCATGATTGTTTGCTGCCAACGCATCAGGCAGTTCTTGATACATACAAGAAAGTAGAAAAGCTGGCTGTAAAAGATGGTTTTCTGCGTAAAGCGTCAGGTTATCAGTTTTACAATACGAGTCCATTTACGTTCAGGACATTGATTGCTGACCCTGAAAATATCGTAGATAATTTTAAGGCGTATCTGAATGGATTTTCGGATAACATCCAGGATATTCTTGCCCGTATGGATTTTGATTCTCAGATTAAGCATATGGAAGAAGCAGGTCTTCTGTATCAGGTAATCTCTGATTTTTGTACAGATAAGGGTGATTTTTCACCTGAGAAAATCAGTGCTGTTGATATGGGATATATATTTGAAAATCTTGTTCGTAGATTCTCTGAATCATATAACGAAGAAGCCGGAGCACATTTCACAAGCCGCGACATCATTTATCTAATGAGTGACCTTCTTGTAGCTGGCGATGAATCCGCATTTACAGGGGATGGTATCTCAAAGACCGTCTATGATATGACAATGGGAACATCTCAGATGCTTACCTGTATGGAAGAAAGATTGAAACAGATGGATGCGGATGCAGACGTTACTGTATTCGGTCAGGAGTTCAATCCCTTTACATTCGGTATTGCAAAAGCTGATATGCTTATCCGTGGCGGAGACCCTAACAATATGCAGTTCGGTGATACATTGTCTGATGACAAGTTCAGCGGATATAAGTTTGATTATATTATCAGCAATCCACCATTTGGTATTCCGTGGAAACGTGAGGAAAAAGAGGTCACAGCGGAATTTAAGAAAGGCACAGCAGGAAGATTTGCACCGGGACTGCCGGCAAAAGGCGATGGACAGCTTTTATTCATGCTGAATGGTCTTGCGAAGTTAAAAGATGATGGTCAGATGGCAATTATCCAGAACGGTTCCTCTTTGTTTAATGGTGATGCAGGGAGCGGTCCTTCTGAGATTCGTAGATATTTGATTGAGAATGACTGGTTGGATGTGATTGTACAGTTGCCGAACAACGCTTTTTATAATACAGGCATTGCAACCTATATCTGGATTGTAATGAAGAATAAGCCTGTCACACATCAGGGCAAAGTACAGCTGATTGATGCATCTGCTTGTTGCTCTGCAAGACGTAAAAATATCGGTTCAAAGAACGTAGATATTACAAAGGCTTGCCGTAATTTGATTGTTGAAGCGTATGGTGCGTATGCAGATGGCACATACAATGGTGTAGATGAAAATGATAATGCAATTGTTGTAAAGAGTAAGGTCATGGACGCTGTTGACCTTGGTTATAACAAGATTGTAGTGGAAACACCGCAGTTGGATGAAGATGGTAATGTTGTCATGAAGAAAAAGAAACCGGTAGCTGATACATCAAAGCGTGATACAGAGAATGTGCCATTGACAGAAGATATTGATGCTTACTTTGAGCGTGAGGTCATTCCGTATAATCCGCAGGCTTGGATTGATAAATCCAAAACTAAAGTGGGATATGAAATTCCGTTTACCAGAACATTCTATGAATACAAGCAGATTGAACCATCAGATGTGATTGCAGCACGTATTGAAGAACATGAAAAGAGCTTGATGGCGAAATTGCATGATTTGTTCGGGGGTGAATGATTATGGCAATGATTAGACCGGAAACAGAAATGAAAGATAGCGGTATTGAATGGATTGGTAATATTCCAAATGACTGGAAAGTATCGAGAGTTGGAAATTTTTTCTCATTCAGTAGTGGTGATTCGCTTACAAATGAAGATATTAGAGATGATGGGATGTATCTTGTGTATGGTGCAAATGGTATAAGAGGATATTATTTCAAATATAATTTAGATAAAAAACGAATTTTGCTTGGACGAGTTGGCGCTTTAGCGGGAAATGTGCATATTGTTGATGAAAAAGTATGGGTAACTGAACATGCCTTAATTGCTAGTGATAAATTGAATTTAGTTGAGGAATATTATGGTTATGTATTTGAAAGTATGAATTTGATTCAATACTCGAAATCATCTGCTCAGCCAGTAATATCAGGTGATACATTACAGAAATTAAGGTTCCCAGTACCTGAATTATCCGAACAGCAAGCTATTGCCGATTATTTGGACGAAACTTGTTCCAAAATTGATGAAATCATTGCAGAAGCAAAGGCAAGTATTGATGAATATAAGGAACTGAAACAGTCTGTAATTTTTGAAGCAGTGACAAAAGGTCTTGATAAAAATGTAGAGATGAAAGATTCGGGCATTGAGTGGATTGGAAAAACACCTGTTGATTGGAACATTGCTAAGATTAATCGTGTTGCTTGGACAACAAGCGGAGCTACTCCTTTGAGAAGTAAAGAAACGGAATACTATGATAATGCAGTAATAAGATGGGTTAGAACATTAGACTTGAATAATGGTCATGTAACTGATAGTTCTGAAAAAATAACAGAAACCGCATTAAAAAATTCAAGTTGTTCTATTATGCCAGTTAAGACTGTATGTGTGGCTATGTATGGTGGTGCAGGAACTATTGGAAAGTCAGGTATTTTAGAGGTTGAATGTGCAACTAATCAGGCGATTTGTTCAATCGTTTCTGATAAAAAAGTGCTTAATCCTGATTATTTACATTATGTGATAATGGCTGTGCGAAAATACTGGATGAAATATGCTGTTGGAACAAGAAAGGACCCTAATATAAATCAACAAATTATTGCACAGATGCGTATTCCCATTCCACAGTTATCAAAACAAGATATTATTGTAAATCATTTAGATAAGGTGACTGATAAATGCGATTCTCTCATTACTGAAAAAGAATCTCTTATCAATGACCTTGAAGCATACAAGAAATCACTGATTTATGAAGTGGTAACAGGAAAAAGAAGGGTGGTGTAACCTATGGCTGAAAATGAAAAACAGTTTGAATCCAATATCGAAGCCTTTCTTATCTCGCCTGCCGGTGGATATGAAAAGGCAACAGATGCCGGATATGCTTCATCTTCCGGTATGGCGTTGGATATTCATACATTGGTTGGGTTTGTGAAAGCAACCCAGCCAATTATGTGGCAGCGTTTTGAAAAACAGTGCAACTCCGACCCATACAAGAAGTTTTATAAATGTTTTGAAGATGCCGTACAGATGGATGGCTTGCTGTCTGTCATGCGACATGGATTTAAACATCGTGGAATGGATTTTAAGGTTTGCTATTTCAAGCCGGAATCCACTCTGAATGATGTTGCTGTAAAAAGATATAAGCAGAATGTATGTCAGTGTATCAGACAATGGCACTATTCAGAGCGGAACAACAATTCAGTTGATATGATGCTTGCAATCAATGGTATTCCAGTGGTTGCGATTGAATTAAAGAATCAGCTGACAGGGCAGACAGTGGACAATGCAAAATTGCAGTGGCAGTATGACCGTGACCAGAGGGAACCTGCATTTTGGCTGAATCATCGTATTCTCGCATATTTCGCAGTAGACCTTTACGAAGCATGGATGGCTACGGAACTGAAAGGCAGTGATACATATTTTTTGCCATTCAATCAGGGTTCCAATGGTGCTGGAAATGACGGTGGTGCAGGGAATCCACAGGCAGAAAATGATAATTATGTGACATCTTATATCTGGGAAAATATATTACAGAAGGACAGCTTGCTGGATATTATCCAGAAGTTCATCAGCTTTGAGGTGAAGACCGAAAAGAAAGATGGAAAGAATGTTACAAAGAAGCGTCTGATTTTCCCCAGATTCCATCAGATGGATGTCGTGCGCAAGCTAATTGCTGATGTGCGTGAGAATGGTTCAGGAAACAATTATCTGATTCAGCATTCTGCCGGCTCAGGCAAATCAAATTCTATTGCATGGACAGCGTATCGTCTGGCATCCTTGCATAATGATGATAATGAACCTGTATTTACATCAGTTGTTATTGTAACTGACAGACGTAATCTGGATGCACAGTTACAGGAAACAATCACAGGATTTGACCACACATTAGGTAGTGTATGTGCGATTGATGAAAAGAAATCCTCTAAGGATTTGAGGGAGGCTCTGAACGCAGGAAAGAGAATCATTGTAACAACATTGCAGAAATTCCCGGTCATTTATGAAGAAGTAGATGATACAACAGATAAGCGATTTGCAATTATTGTGGATGAAGCACATTCTTCGCAGACCGGTTCCTCTGCAATGAAATTAAAATCTGCACTTGCGGATGTGTCAGATGCTCTGAAAGAGTATGCGGAACTGGAAGGAAAAGCCGAAGATGAATTGCTGGATGACAATGACCGTCTGGTGCATGAAATGATTTCGCATGGAAAGCATAAGAATCTTTCATTCTTTGCGTTTACAGCAACACCAAAGGGTGCAACATTGGAGATGTTCGGTACAGAATGGAATGATGGTTCCTATCATCCATTCCATGTATATTCGATGCGTCAGGCAATCGAAGAGGGATTCATTCTGGATGTTCTTCAGAACTATACAACGTATAGAACCTGCTATCAGATTGTGAAGAACACAAAGGATAATCCTGATGTTCCGCAGTCAAAGGCGCTCAAGACAATCAAGAAATACGAAGAGCTGCATCCTTATAACATTCAGCAGAAATCAGCGATTATCGTTGAAACATTCCGTAATGTAACGAAGCAGAAAATCAAGGGAAAAGGAAAGATGATGGTTGTAACATCATCGAGACTTGCTGCGGTTCGCTATTATCATGAGATTAAGAACTATTTGGAATCAAATGGTTATCATGATGTGGAAATCCTGGCTGCGTTCTCCGGTTCTATCAAGGACCCGGATGATGTGACAGAAACAGAGTGGACAGAAAGTAAGCTGAATGGTGTGAATGAATCACAGACAAAACAGGTATTCCATGATGAAGGAAATATTCTGATTGTTGCTGAGAAATATCAGACCGGATTTGATGAACCATTGCTTCATACAATGATTGTCGATAAGAAATTACGAGGTGTAAAAGCTGTTCAGACACTGAGCAGATTGAACCGTACACATCCGGATAAACAGGATACGTTCATCATTGATTTTGTGAATACAAAAGAAGATATTTTGAAAGCGTTCCAGCCGTTCTATCAGGAAACATCATTGGCTCAGGAAATCAATACTGATTTGATTTACAAGACACAAAGGATGTTGCGTGCTTTTAAAATTTATGATGATGCTGACATCGAAAAAATAAATAAAATCTATTTCGATGGAGATAAACGTAAGGCGAATAAGATTCAGGCAGCGGTGACAAATGCATTGTTACCGATTCAGCAGAAGTATAACGCATTGAATCAGGAACAGAGATACCAGTTCCGTAAACTTTGCAGAACATTTGTAAAATGGTATGGATATATTACGCAGATTGCGCGTATGTTTGATAAGCAGATGCATAATGAATACATCTTCTGCTCCTACTTGGCGAAAGTAATTCCTGCTGACCCGAGCGTTCCGTTTGCTTTAGGTGACCGAGTGAAACTTGAGTATTATAATCTTGAGAAAACATTTGAAGGTTCTATTGACCTTGTAAAAGAAGAAAAAGGTATTTATGAATCGGCCAGGCTGAAAAAGCCTGTAAAAATGGAAGAAACCCTTAGTCCATTGGAACAGGTAATTGAAAAAATTAATGAACAATACATGGGGAACTTTACCGAAGGAGATAAGGTTGTAATAACCACATTGCATCAGAAACTAAAGAATAATAAAAAGCTGGTGAAATCTGCTCAGACAGATGGTCGCCAGATTTTTGAGAAGAATATTTTTCCTCAGTTGTTTGATGATGCAGCGCAGGAAGCGTATTCTGAAAGTATAGAAACCTATACGAAGCTATTTGAAGACGCCGGAAAATACCGTGCTATTATGGGGGCATTGGCGCATGCAATGTTTGAAGAATTGCAACAAAGGAATATATGAATAAAAATATTCATTCCCTAAGATAGAGGCTGCGAGTAGGGGTATTTGAGAGTGCGAAATACGGGACCTGTTGACAAATGGAAGAAAATCCGAGAGAAGGCTTGAGGAAGAAGTATCGCTTAATCTGGCATACCGCTGGTTTTGTGATATAGATCTTATGCAAAAGGTACCGGATCATTCTATTTTCAGCCAAAATAGAAAACGGCGATTTAAGGATGCGAGTATATTTCGTGAAATTTTTAGTGAAATTGTGATGCAGTGCATCAAACAGAATATTGTATCCAGTGAAACTGGTGTTGCAGATGGCTCATTCCTTCCCTCAAATGTTTCATGGAGCAGTCGATACGAAGCCGTGGAGTCTATTAAGCACTCTACTATAAAATATATGAAGGAACTTGATGCAGAGCTTGCTGCTATGCCTGGATATTCTGAACCGGAAGAAGTAGAAACTGAAAAGAAATGCTTAAAAAGTCATACAGACAAGGATTGTGGATATATCCATCAAAAACGAAAAAAGGGCTTAGGCTATCTGGTAGAAATGACCGTAGATACAAAATATGGGATTATCACGGGAGTAGACTGCTACCCTGCAAACAAACGCAAAAGTGACATTATTTTAAAACACCTGAAAAATCAACCCTGCAGGTATCAAAAAATAGCCTTAGATGCAGGATATGATATAGGTGCTGTGCATAGAGGGTTGGAATTGTTAGATATTGATGAATATACTGCTATCAGAGAATATCAGAATAATGCAATGAAGAAAGGGTTCCTATATGATGAACAGAAGGATGCTTTTATTTGCAGAAAGGGAAAATATCTTCAGTTTCAGAAACTAATCTATAAGAAATCATCTCAGAATTATTATCGTTTATATATTCATCCAAGAAAACAATGTAAAGAATGTCCTATGTTTTCAGCTTGTGTAGCAGATTTAGGAATAGTGCGAATCAATGCGAGTGCGTATTATCCATCTTTTTATTGGAATAATCAGAAGGTAAGAAGTCTGGAATATCTAAAAGTAATGCGGCTGCGTCAAATATGGGCGGAAGGGACCTTTGCAGTCTTAAAACGAGAACATAAACTGAATAAAATACAGAAGAGGAGCATCCAGAAGGCAACGGAAGAATGTCTCTTGTCGGCAACAGCATTAAATCTAAAGAGGCTGGTAAAAGCAGTATAACTACGGCATTTACCAACCTTTTTTTGGAATAAAGGTAATACGGCTAAAAGGTGATAGAGGAAAAAGGGATGTTGTCAACAGATCCAATTTGAAATGGTCTCGAAAATGTCAGTAATGCTTTTTATAGTATTCAGCTTATTCCCGTGTAAAACATACTAAACTCATTATCAATTATAATAGATAGTTGGGTTGATATAAATATGAAAAGCTAATACTTTATGACGTTGACTATATGGTATTAAAAAGATATAATATAAATAGAATATTACTATCATTAAAATCAAGGAGGTGTTATTATGAATATTCGTCCATCTGCGGCAATCCGCCAAAATTATAATGAAATTGCTGAATTATGTAGAAAAACCTCACAGCCTATATTCCTCACGAAAAATGGAGAGGGAGATTTGGTTGTTATGGATATAGAAACCTATAACCGCAGAGAAAAAATGTTAGAGCTTCGTGAGGAACTGCTTTCTGTTGAGGAGGACAGAATGCATGGAAATAAAGGGTATTCTGTTGATGAAGTTACTGCGATGATGCGCAGTGCAATCAAGGGGGCAGCAGATCATGGAACATCAGAATAAATATCATGTAATTGTATCGGAACGAGCAACACAAATGCTGATTTCTTGTGCTGCATTTTTGGCGCAGGTTAGTCCAGAGGCAGCTGAACGCATGACGGCATCATTTGAAAAGGCTGCTAAATCGTTGGAAGTGATGCCGCAGAGATGTTCGTGGTTGAAAGGTGAATATATACCAAGAAATGTTTATCGGTTTATCATGTTTGAAAAACGATATATGATAATTTTTCAGATAGTAGACGATATTGTTTATGCTGATTATGTGGTGGATTGCAGACAGGATTATAGTTGGCTTATCCGATAAAAACAAAACAAATGATAATGCTCGAATTCATAAGATTTTCTGTAAATATGCTATATAAGGTTCTTCTATGATATGATATATATTATTGGGAGGACCTTTTATAATGCAAAACAGAAGAAAGCAGTATACAAAATAACAATAGTAGGAGGCAAAAAAGGCATCATTTATAACTTATTGAAAAGTATTCTCCTTGATTGGTGCATTTATGCGTGGAAATTAAAAACCTCCTTGTTGTAAAATAGCAGTGGTTGGCGACCGCATTGCTATAAAAAACAAGGAGGTTTTTGGCAAATGAAAAACGAGATAAAAAGTACTGCACATTCAAAATATCGCTGCGAATATCACATAGTATTTGCAATGGTATTTTCAATCACACATCGCTGTGTGAATTTTATCAGGGCAAGCTGTTACTCCATTTAACAATACCTTTTGAAGAAAAGCCAAAGGCCAATTTGCCAAGCGATAATCTAAGGTACTACCGTCAGCGAAAACAGATGACAACAAGGCAGTTAGCGGAAAAGCTGAATATTGCATCTGTGACTGTTACGATGTATGAAAATGGAAAACATCCAATCCCCTATGATGTAGCTGTCAAACTGGCAGATATTTTGGAAATTGAAGCGTCCTTGCTCTATGATGATTTCTCACGTTTCCTTGCTTGTGCCCTATACCGAAGCACTAAAGAGTGTTAGAACGTCTCTGGGACTGTCACAGAAGGCTTTTGCAGAACGGATAGGGATTGTACCAAGCTACTACTATAAAATCGAAGAAGGCAATCGCAGACCGTCACGAAAGGTTTATCAGAAGATATATGCTGCGCTTGAAACGACCAGTCTACAAACTTCACTTTTAGGGGAGCATCCATTACAATGAAAGTGAAAGAAAAAACGATTGGAGGAGTTGCTATGACACAGAATTTGACTTATACCCGTTGTGGTGATTATCTCATCCCTGATATTCGGTTGAGCTATGTAAGCGATAAACCACTTGGGAAGTACGGTAGAATGCGTAGAGTTTTTCTTGCGGAAAACAATCCAATTCTCTATGATGACATGATTCTAACAGAGACATTATTTCCGCATTTATGGGAAATTGACGAAACTGCTCACCGTAGAGTGGAACAGATAATGACTGAACTTCTGGAGAAAAATCCGGCTCCGGATAAGTCAACCCAACAGCTTGCTTGGGTGCAGCACATGAGTAGTCTAAAAACACAGGCAGAGGAAATCGTTAATGCAGAACTGATTTTTTGCTAACAGAATATAGAATTTTTACTTAGGGCTGACTGTAACAGGTCAGCCTTATTCCTTTGATGGGACAATTCTTGAATTGTGTTTATGGCAGTTCCAGAATTGTGCTTTTGACAATTCAAGAACTGTCAAAAGCACAATGTAACAATACTGATAATAACTATACTGATTATAGTGATACTGATCTTATCCTTTCCTATCCGGAATGGAACAGGAATGATAAGATGTAATATAACTAATGTTGAGGCTGTGGTCTGCCTTTATTGTAAAAAATTTTTTCACTATCTCATATAAAAGTGTGATTGATAAGCATTAAATTTTTAATAATTTTGTGATTTTGTTGTATTTTAACACGCATCGGGATATAATAAAAATGTGATGATAGAACACAAAAACTTCAATAAAAATGTGAGGAGTGAGTTTATGGAACGATTTATTTTGAAAAAACTGCTGGACTGGAAGAATTCTCCTTACCGTAAGCCCTTGATTCTGAAAGGGGTGCGTCAGGTAGGAAAAACGTGGATTCTGAAGGAGTTCGGCAGATGCTACTATGAAAATACGGCTTATTTTAACTTTGATGAAAATGAGGAATACAAGCAGTTCTTCGAGACAACCAAGGATGTTGATCGTATTCTGCAAAATCTGATGCTGGCAAGCGGTCAGAAAATCCTGCCGGAAAAGACGCTTATCATCTTTGATGAAGTACAGGACTGCCCGAAGGTCATCAATTCCATGAAGTATTTCTGCGAGAATGCACCGCAGTATCATATAGCCTGCGCCGGTTCTTTGCTGGGGATTGCGCTGGCGAAGCCTTCCTCTTTTCCTGTCGGCAAGATCAACTTCATGCAGATTGACCCTATGACATTTTCGGAGTTTCTGCTTGCCAATGGTGATGAAAACCTTGCTGTGTATCTGGAAAGCGTGGATACCATTGAGCCGATTCCGGATGCCTTTTTCAATCCGTTATATGAGAAGCTGAAGATGTATTATGTTACCGGTGGTATGCCGGAGCCTGTCCTGATGTGGACGGAAGCGAGGGATGTTTCTGCGATGCAGGAGGCATTGTCGGGCATCATCGGGGCGTATGAGCGTGACTTTGCGAAGTATCCGAATGTCAGCGAGTTTCCGAAGATTTCTATGATATGGAAGTCTATCCCTTCTCAGCTGGCGAAGGAAAACAAGAAATTCATCTACAAGGTTGTCAAGGAGGGGGCAAGAGCGCGTGAATATGAAGATGCTTTGCAATGGCTGGTAGATGCAAGACTGGTGCATAAAATTTATCGCAGCTCTGCGCCAGGGTTGCCTGTGGCTGCGTATGATGATTTGTCTGCCTTTAAGATTTATCTGGTGGATGTAGGTTTGCTCCGCCGTCTGGCACAGCTTGCGCCGACTGCTTTTGGGGAAGGCAATCGTCTATTTACCGAGTTTAAAGGTGCATTGACGGAAAACTTTGTGTTGCAGACATTGATAACACAGTTTGAGGCGACTCCTCGGTATTGGACACGGACCAATCCTCCGTATGAAGTGGATTTTCTGATTCAGCGGGAAAATGATATTTTTCCGATTGAGGTGAAATCCGAAGCCAATACCACGAGCAAAAGTCTGAAAAAATTTAAGGAGCTTTTTCCGGATAAGGTAAAGCTTCGTGTGCGCTTCTCGCTGGATAACCTGAAGCTGGATGATGATGTGCTGAATATTCCGTTGTTTATGGCGGATCAGACAGATCGGTTAATTGGATTGGCGTTGGAGCAGAGGAAAGAAGCATCGATTTGATACGAACATTAAACATATAAGGAATTATAGAATAAGGCGGGATTTTTATGTGCGATCAGAATCAGGCATATCAGAAGCTGGAAAAAAGCATCATAGACTTTATTGCAGAAGGACAGGCGAAATTGGGATACAGCAAGGAATCGATACAGCTATACTATCCGCTTGCGTCCTTAAACCATTTTTTTAACAGCAGCGTTACGGCGGATGCCATGGAGCAGAAGCTAACAGATTTTTGTAATTTTGCGTCGGAGAGATTAGGCAGCATCAGCTTTTCTTATGCAGGGGATCGTTTTTGTTTTTATCTTGCGCCCGAGGCTGCGGAATATGTGCATGAAAACAAGGAGAAAGATGTATTTATATTTGAACTGGTAAAGCTGCTGCAGGAAAGGAATACAACGCTCGACAGTGTCATCACCCTTTTTCAGAAATGGGATAACAGCTGCGTTGTAGAAGAAGTGGATACGGATGAATTTAATATCCTGATTCGGTTTGTCAATCGGGATGACCCCTATTATTACTGCTTTAAGGACGAGGGGTGCCATGTGATATACCATAGATATCTCCCCGAGGATTATGCGGATTTTGGGTTTTAAGATTACGGTTGCAATTACGATATAATTTGCAAAGAAACAGAAATATTTCTGTTTCTTTTTTTATGGTGCAAGGAAGGGATGCGGTAAAGCAATCCTTTTTTTTACTTGCCGCGGAGAGAAAAATATATTATAATTGGCTTATAAGCCAAATTAAGGGGGTGAGTACAATCGCGCGAAGAAAAGAAAGCGAGGATGCTAAACGGAGAATTCTTTCTGCCTGTGTAAAGCTGTTTATAGAAAAGGGATACAAGAATACGCGCATGGCGGATATTCTGGAGATGGCAGAGGTTTCAAACAGTACCTTTCAGAATCTTTTTCACTCGAAGGATGGGGTATTGATGGATTTGACGGAATTTATGTTTGACAGTCAATTTTCCATGGCAAGGCTGATGTCCAATCAGCAAATGACGCCTGTTTTCGTTTATGCGTTGGAAACCTCCATACAGATGGCATTGACAGAGATGAATGAAAACCTTCGGGAAATCTATATCTACAGCTATACGATGCCAAAGCCTTCGGAATATATTTTCCAAAGAACCTCGACAGAGCTGTATAAAATTTTCGGCGCGTATCTGCCCGATTACAGCGAAAGTGATTTTTACGAAATGGAAATCGGGACGGCAGGCATTATGCGAGGATATATGGCAAAGAAATGCGACAAATATTTTACATTGGAAAAGAAACTGGAGCGGTTTCTGTCCATGAGCCTGTGCGTTTATCATGTGCCGCAGGAAGAACGGGAGGATGTGATTCGGCGTGTGCTCGCTATGGATATTCGCGGAATCGCAAATGATGTGATGCAGGAGCTTTTTCGGGCACTTGCGATGCGGTTCGCGTTTACACTGACAGAAGGAAAGGGGATGCAGGAATGAAGATAAAAAAAGCTTTCAGCGCATGCGTTATTCTGAGCATGCTGTTGTCATTGGCTCCGACGGCTCTGCTTGCCGAGGAGGACAATGCGCCGAATCCTGTGATTGAGAAAACGGCAGAAACGGGAGAAACAGCCATCGAGGAATCGGCAGAAAAAGAAGAAACAGCCATTGAAGAAATAGGAGAAACGAATTCCGAAGAATCAGAGGAGCGGCAGGAGAAAGAACAGACAGAACAGAAGGAAGAAACAGCGGCAGAGCCAAGCCTGTTCTCGGCTGACGAAAACGGCATTGCGCTGTTTGCGCAGAGTGAGGAGGATTTGCCCTTTACGGTCGGAGAAATAGAAGGCCTGCAGGGTTCCCAAAAAATAGAGGGCAAGGGGCTTTTAAACAAAGAAGTATATGTTCGTGTGATATGCTCAAAGGTTACTGATGAGATCAAAAACAAACTTTATCGTTCTACTAAAAGTATAAAAGTCGATGGAGCGGAAATCGGAACCAACTGGGGCGGAGACGATGATAAAACGACCTTATGGGCATTCGGAAACTTTACGCCGACAAAGAACAGCCATACACTTGAATTTTCGCTTACTTATGACGGCTTTACGGTGACAAGAACAGGCACTTTAGAGTTTGAAAAATGTTCTCATCCGAAAGATGACCTCTACTACTACCAAAACAAAGAACGCTGCGGAAAATGCAGTGCTACGATAGTGGCGGAAATCGGTACGGAGCATTATTACAGCTCGCTTTCGGATGCCATTGAGGCCGCACAGGCTTTGGGTGCGGACAGCACGATAAAATTGATTGATGACTGCAATGTGGATGAAACCATCAAGTTAAACAGCGGAACGGTTACACTGGATATAAACGGGCAGAGCATTGTGTATGCGGATGGGAAGGTCATTTCTGTCGGCGGAAACGGCAATCTGACGGTAATAAACAACGCAACGGCAAGCCAGAACACGGGCAAGTTTCAGCTGAACGGGGAAAATGCCGTTATCACATTGATAGAGGACAGTAAATATGCGGAGCTTTCCATTGCGGATACAGTTGATAAAACTGTTGCGGATTTACTTCCCGAAGGATATGGATATAAATATCAGACAGAGGGATGGGCGAACGAAGAAACGATTGCCGGAAAGACGGTAAGTGATGTGGTGATTGCCGAGATTCCGTTTACAATCAGCGAAATAAAAACAGATCCCGAAGTGTGCCTTGTCGGCAGACAGACAAAAGCGTACGTAGATGTGAATTGTCCGCAGGAAATCGTGCTTCAATATGCCTGGTATGTAGATGGCGCACGAAAAGAATGGGGCACCCAGGCCTATAACGGAAAGCGCACAATGAACTTTTGGAATTATTATCCGGAAGATAAAACACAGACCTTAAAATTACAGGTAACCTACGATGGGTATACGGTTACAAGAACACTGCAAGTGACACCTGCTACCTGTGAACATAAGAACATTGATATTGCAAGCGGAACATGCACCGACTGCGGAAATCGGCTTACCGTATCGCGGGTTGGCACTCTCTCCAATGTTACACTGGAGGAGTTCTGCACAACGGCTGAGGATGTGTTGAACAGCGGAAAGCTCCCTTCTGCGGTAACTGTAAGCTTTGCGGAAGGCGGCACGATAAATATTCCATGCAGTTGGGCATTGGAAGGCGATGCATATCAGAAGAAGCCAAATGCGGTCAACCGTTTCCGTTGGACGCTTGGCACAAACGGGTTTAACATGAACGGCAATGCGGCAAGCGGCGTAATTAAAGTGACAAACAGAGATGCGGTACAGCTTTCGGCACCTGTTGTAAACGTGACAGACGGGAATAAGGAATATGATAAAACAACGGCATTTAAAGGAACGGCTGTTGTTGACGCTGTCAATGGGATTCTGACAGAGGATACAGATGTTTCTGTTGTAGTGGATACCGCCGCATATACAGACGCGGTTGTGGGTGCAATGCTGAAACTCACGTTCCGCGTGGAAGGCAAAAATGCCTGGAAATATACGGCTCCTGCAGAACTGATACAGGATAATTGTCAGATTCAGCAGAAAGCATTAACCGATGTGGATTGCAGTCAGGTGGTTGTTTCAAAGGCGTATCAGGCGGAGGACAGCACGGCGGTGATAGAAGGAACGGTTGCCTTCGGCGGAAAGATTGAGGGTGACGATGTTTCGGTAAAGGTACAGCATGCTGTATTTGCGGACGCAAATGCGAGTGCAGGGGAAGGAAAGGCAGTAACGCTTACACTTGCTCTGGATGGCGCAGATAAGGAAAGCTATACGCTCAATCAAACGGAAGTATCCGCAAATGTGGGGAGAATCGGCAAAACCGACTGGAGCGGAACTGCCGAAAAAATAATAAATACCTACAAGGGATGCAGCGCAGAGCAAAAAGGAACTGTTGGCGCAGATGCATTTTTTGACGGTGCGGTTCCCGATGGGGCAGAAATAAAATCCGTAAAGCCGAACAGCGGAAAAATGATGAAATCCGTATTGCTTTCTGATGGGAAAATTTCTTATGAAAGCAACGCAGACATTACAGCGGCTGAGAATGAAACATATACCGTTGTAATCGGGACAACAAATTATCATGATATTACAGCCAGATTGATATTTAGCCCTGTTGAAAAAACAGAGGTAACCATTACGGGTATTACGGCGGATGCTTTGCACGAATATGACGGAACGGCAAAAACAGGCTATATCGGAACGGCGAAATTTACACCGGAATGGAATGGGACGCTTGAAACTGTCTATTATCTGCAGGACGGAATAACAAAAACAACTCCTGCAAACAGCGGTTCTTCCGCTGAGGGTGCGGCACCTGTATTTGCAGGAAACTACAAGGCGGTACTTTCTATACCTAAGAGCGACATGACGCATAAAGGTGAGGTTTCTGTGGAGTTTAGCATTTCCAAGAAATCCGTTGCGCCGCCGCTGAAAGACAGCACAGCCTTTGCTTATAACGGGAATAGTCATACCTACAATATCCTTCCGACAGAGGCGTATGGCGTCAATGGAGCTGTCGAGAAAAATGCAGGCGCATATAAAGTTGAGGTTTTCCTGAAGGATACAGCAAATATGCAGTGGCAGGATGGGAGCAGCGCACCGCTTTCTTATGATTTTGTAATAGAAAAGGCGAAGGCGAAAATCAAGGCTGCGGATAAAACGATGTTTGTGCGCAGGGATGCCCCTGATTTATCCAATCCCGTGGAAGGAAAAGACTATACGGTAACGGGGCTGATTGGCACGGATAAGCTTGACGGAACCGTTACGCTCAGCTACAGTGGACTTGATGTAAATAAAGTCGGTACGGCGGATATTATTGCAACGGCAGAAAATACAAACAGCAATTACGATGTCATTTGTGAAAAAGGAACGCTTACAATCAGAAAACGGCATTCGTCCTCGGGCGGTTCTTCCGCAGATACGGAGAAAGCAGATACGCCTGCGGATGAAAGCGGAACTGCTGTCACCAATCCTTCCGATAAAGACGATGATGCAGGAAAAGACAAGCCGCAGGAAAAAATGGTAATCAGAATGCGGATTGGCAACAAGAACGTCACCGTTGACGAGAATACGATTGCAAATGATGCCGCACCACTGCTGAGAAATGACAGAACGATGGTTCCCATCAGAATCATTACCGAGACGCTCGGCGGTAAGGTGGACTGGAACGGCATGGTCAAAGAGGTTACGCTGACGATTGATGGTAAGGAAATCAAAATGACCATTGGCAGAACACTGGAAAAATATAATGTTGCACCTGTGATTATTGACGGACGTACCTTTGTACCTGTTCGTTTCGTGGCAGATGAGCTCGGCGTAACAGTGGCTTGGGACGATGCAACAAAGACGGTGACAATTACAAAATAAAGATTTAAATAAGATGAAAGAATTTCGGAGGAACCGTAATCGGTTTCTCCGTTTTCTTTCTTAAACAGCTTTGTGTGCTTCCAGTCGGAAGAATCATTTTTGCGGTTTTTTGAAAATAATCAGACGACTGAAAGGCATCCATTTATAAAATTTTTATGATAGGAAATGTGGAAGCACTTCTCTCCTTTCTGAGTGAATTTTCTAAAGAAGTAATCACGAGTAATCAAGATTGAGTGCCGGAAAACGTTGATTTTTCAAGGAAAAATGCACTTTTCTATGGAGTTCAATGCCCCTTATAGGGGCCAAGTCCGTAAGAGCCCCTTCTAGGGTCAGAGCACACCACCAGTTTACTGGTGGTTATGATTTATTACCAACAACAAACCGCCCGAATCGGGGCGATAACCTCGGTTCGGGCGGTTCGGCATTTCATATTGATGCTCTATCCGTTAGCATTTTAGCGGGTATAAAAGCATCCATTTATTACATGCTGCGAGCGCGGTACAGGAAGGTTACAATCTGTGCGCGGGTACAACCCTCATCAGGACTGAAGGTAGAAGGTGTCGTCCCGACTGTGATCTCCTGCTTGACCGCCCACAGCATAGCATTGATATAGTAGGCATTCTCAGGCACATCGATAAAGGGATTGACCGTTCCGGCAGAGGGATAACCTGCTGCTCTCCACAGGAAAGACACAATATGTGCGCGAGAACAGGTCAGCTCAGGGCTGAAGGTTGTTGCGCTCGTGCCAACGGTAATCTCGTTCTCCGCAGCCCACAGGACAGCCTCGTAATAGTAGCTGCCCTCCGGCACATCCTCAAAGGGCATTACTTCTGTTTTGGGTGTGGGGCTTCCGGCAACTCTCCACAGGAAGGTGACAGCCTGCGCACGGGTACAAATGCCGTCCGGCATGAAGTAATTATCGCCTGTGCCGGCGGTGATTCCGTTTTTAACCGCCCAGTCAACCGCTTTCTCATAGTAGCTGTCCTTCGGCACATCCATAAACGTGTCGGGCATGGGCTCGTCGTTGGTCTTCATGAAGATTGCCTCGATGGTATGATTCTTCGTAACATTCTTGAAGGTGTAGGATTCCACAGCACCTACATTCTTGCCATCCACCAGCACCTTGGCTACATCGTAGCCCTTGTCGGGGGTGATGGTGAAGGACTGATCCCTTCCGTGACGAACAGAAACCCGTTCGGAGGGAGAGATAGAGCCGTTCGAATCAGAGCTTGCCTTGATGGTATGGTAGGTGCGGCTGCTACTGCCACCACTGCCGCCGGTATACGTCCAGTGGGCGTACACGGTGGTGCTTTTTTCGAATACAGTATCGGTCGTGACCATCGCGCCGCCGCTCTTTTCAGTGTACCAGCCGTCAAAGCTGTATCTGCCGCTGTGGGTGGCGGTGGGCAGCTTGGGCAGCTTTTGGTTAACGGTAGTCATGCTGGCATCGGAGGGCGTGCCGCCATTGCCATCGAAGGTGATGGTGTACTGCTGCCCCTGATGGTTATCGCACTTCACATATATCATCAGAGGGGAAAGTTCATTTAAGGGCAGCCACTTTCCAATGTCTTGTTTGTATATCAGCCGAATTTGCAGGTCGCCCATAGGCTGGTTTTTATCCAATTCGTGTCGGATGCCTGTATCTTCGCTGTACCTCATACGATAGGTCTCCGGTTTGAGGGTGATGATGCATTCATACGCCTTTTGGTCGTTCACCGTCGGCTCCGTAGCGGTAAAGCCGTCGGGGAGCAGACCATAGCGCCTTACAGGCTGCTGTTCGGTAGCCGTGGTACACCACACCTCCACGACATCGCTCGGAATGGTAGTATCTTCGGGGACGGTGGGCTTGCTAGGCTTTTCCTGCGGATGATTGCCGTCGCATTTCACCAAAATGGTAACCTTCGGAAAATCGCCATCCAGCTGCCACATACCGTTGACATACTTCAGGGTGAAGGAACTGTGGGGGTTGCCCTGCAAATCTATAAGTTGGTGCGTTTTGCCGGTGTCTGCATCGTACTTTTCCTTGTAGACGGGCAATTTGAGCTTGACGGTGGCCTTCCAAACACCATTTTCCCTGTAGGGCTTCTCGCTCAAATCAAAGCCGCCGGGAATCCTCCCGTATTCCTTGCTGCTGTTGGTTGTAGTACACTTGACGGTGACAAGGGTGGGAATTTCGAGATCCTTAAGATCATCTTCCGTAATCTTTGTAATTTCATTGACGATGGTGAAGTTCTTGGAGGCTGTGTCCTTGTAATTGCCCATGCCGGTGATGTTCACCGTGCCGCTCACCGTCGTATTTTCCCCGTAGCTGTAGGTGAAGTCCGTGCCCTCCACCAGAACCATTTTTCCGTCCTTAATATCAGGCTTGGGATAGATGGGCTGCCCTGTATGAAGCTGATTAGAGATGTCGGCAATCATGTCAGTGGTCAGGGGCTTGGGCGTGACCTTGGCAGTGTAGTAGAAGGTGATGTTCATTAAATAGTCCGGGTGGACAAACTTGGCACCTACCTCCAGAGTGCCCACATTCTTGATCTTTGGCATGCTGTCGCTGTAGCTATTGCCCTGATCTGTGGTGTATTCCTTGATTTTCCAGCCGGTGGGCATCTTAGTGTCATCCGCGATGACCGCCCCATGCTCCATGCCGTCATATTCCCCTTCGTAGCCACTTGCCACGGCACGCAGCTGTTTCTCCAACTCTTCCGAGATTTCAGTATGCATCGTGGTAACGGTAAGAGGTGCGCTGTTCTCGCTGGGCTTTTGGGTGTATGTTTCCTTCACCCGGGCGATAATGGTGTATTCCGTGCCGGGCTGCAGGTCTTTGAAATAGCAGCTTCTCTGCCAGTTTTTTCCGTTGTCTATGGAATACTCCCACTTATTGTTTTCTGTTACTAAAATTTCAGTAGGTGTCTTGGTACGCAGCGCGAGGACAGGCGCATCAGGGCCATCCGCCTTCTCGATGGGGCCCACGGTTTTCTCAATCGTGCCGGACAAAGTGTCGCTGCTTACCTTACAGGTGATTTCCTTGTTGATGTCCGCCTGCACCGGTGTATAGGTCTCGCCTGTGCCGATGGGATCTGTCTTGCCTGCGCGGTACCACTTGTAGGTCAGGGTGCCGGTGTTGTCGGCGTCGGTCACCGCAGCGGTGAGGGTCTCGCCGAACTTCGGAGCACCTTTGATGTTCACCGTGCCGGTAAGAGTGTCGGGTGCATTCTGCCAGTTGATTTTGAGGGTGCATGGCAGCATCAATTTCCCTGTCGTTGCCGGATCACCATACGTCGCCTTTCTTTCACCGCAGTCATAGACATAAGTCACAGTAGTGGCATTCTCATCGACGGTCAGAATATTGTCTTTAACTGTGCCATTCTCCCACTCACTGGCTTTGCTCGCATCAAAGCCCGTCAGCCGGGAGAGCTCAAAGGTTCTCGTTGCGGTGGGAACTTCGATGGGATAAGGGTTGTTATCAAATTTTACTTCATTGATGGAGCCGCTATCCCCTAAGTTCATGGAGGTGAGAGGGTTAGTATATACCCACAACCGCTCTAGATTACTATTCTTGCTGGTATCCAAGGTGATCAGTTGGTTACTGAAGAGATGAAGATACTTCAGTTTTGTATTCTTGCTGACATCTATGGTGGAAAAGTTGTTTCCGCAGAAATAGAGCCCTTCCAAATTCGTATTATTGGTAAGATCCAAAGAACTCAACTTACCGTTAAAGAAGCCGAAGTATTCTAGGTTTGTGTTCTTGCTGAGATCTAAGGTTGTAAATTCATTTCCTCCACAGTCAAGCTTTTCCAGCGCAGTGTTATTGGTAAGATCCAAATCAGTCAAAGCATTATCTCTACAGGAGAGCTGTTTCAGTTCTGTGTTTCTGCTGACATTCAGACTGGTTAAAGTTGAGACTTCATTACACTCGAGGAATACCAGCTTCGTGTTATGAGAGGTATCCAAGGAGGTCAAATTAGTGTTGCTGCACAAGAGAGATACCAATGCGGTGTTTTTGCTGAGGTCCAGCGTGGTCAGCTTTTTATTATCCTGAACATTCAGCCTCTCCAGATTGGTGAAATGTTCAACGCCTGTAAGAGATGAAATGTCCCTATTAGTAGGACGGATGTCCTTCACCGCGCCAATCTCCCCATCAGAAAGGACGTCATCCTTGTCTTTATCAAAGTTGTTCCTGACATACTCCCGGAAGTCATTATCCGGGAAATTATCTTCGTTAATCGCCACAGCATCGTCCGCAAGGGCGGCAGTGGGCAGGAGCGTCAGCACCATACAGCAGAGCAGCAGGGCACTGAGAAATTTTTTTCTCATAGTCTTGTTCCTCCATTTTTTTTGTAATCGATTGATAAGGTCGCTGTAATGCTTCGGTTTCTTACTCTATAGTATCCTATGCCCACCTCCTTTTTCCGCAGCGCATTTCCGCAGCAGAATGACGATTTTGTCGCGTAGTTATAATAAACCTTTATTACATCTATATCATAACAAATACTTATTATTATTAGCAAGTAAATTATGGAAAAATGAGAAGAAATATCAAAAAGGAGAAAAAATAGTATAAAAAGGCAAAAAAAGGAAGAAAAATTAGGAAAAATGACGATAGAAGGGTATAATAAAAATATAGGCACGCCGAAGCGATAGGTTTGACAGCATTTGAAAATACCCGTAGAATATGAGTAAACCGGCAAGGAGGAGGGATATTATGGCGATTACGGTTTCTGACTGCTTAAGGCTGCCGTCCTTGAGAGAAGCGAAGGTTGTGGCGGGGCATAAAGGGCTTAGCAAATTTGTTACGACAGTTTCTGTATTGGAGTATGCAAAAAGATATGCTTTAGCGGAGGAATACTTTTTGGGAAACGAGCTGATTTTGACCGGTTTTATTTCAATAAAGGATAATATAGAGGAGCAATGTGAGGCGTTGCGCCGATTGCATGAGGTTGGAGAAGCGGGGGTTGTTTTATATTATGTCGGGTGCTTTTTGCCAGAGCTCCACCCTGCGTTGATTGAAACTGCGGATGAATTGGGCTTTCCGCTGATTGTAATGCCGGAAAAGGCGTATTATTTGAGATACAGCGAGGTGATTACAGAGGTTTTGCAGCTAATTTTCTCGGATCAGCAGAAGGAGACCTATTATGTGAAAAATATTTTAGAGCAGATTGCAAAAATGCGGGAGCGGCAGCGCAATATTGAAAGCGTGCTTCGACTTTTGAGCGATAGACTGCGATGCTCCTTTTTGCTGCTAAGCTATGACGGCACAGAAAACGGCTATGCCAGTTGGCCCATTGGCTCCAAAAAAATATTTGACAGCATGATGCAATATAGAAAAAGGTATGCGCCGAAACGAGAATGCTCTTTTTTCCAGTCAGAGGAAAAAGACCATGCCTTTCGCCTGTTCCAGCAAAAATTTGATACACAATATCAAAAAAGCCTTCAGCTGGTGGCACTGGATGAAGGGATGCTGCTGAATGAATTTAGCTTCCGGCAGGCCATAGAGGTGATACAGATGTTCAGCAGCATCTGGAAATATGACTTTGAAACGGAAACGGAGGATGAATTGGTGCGTGCCATCATCAATGACCAGCCCTTGACAATGAATCGTATTGCCAAGAAATATTTTATTGACCTGAAAAGGATTCGGGTTATGTGGGTGTTGAAATCCCGAAGAAAATCGGCAGAAAGGCAGGAGGAGCTCGCAGCTGCTTTGGAGCGGCAAAAGAAGAAAATCCAATGCTTTTTAAAAGAAAACGGGAAGAATGTATTGGTAGACACCTTTGATAATGGCGTGGTGGCTTTTATGGATGATGCACCCTTTCCCGAGATGGAAACGCCCTTGGCGGAAACCTTTATGGAGCAGTCCGGGGAGCCTGATGAAATTCTTATATGGTGCGGCGGAATGGATTCCACAAAGGCTGTCAGAAGCGCTTATCGCATGATTGAGGATAGCTTTGAAACCATTTGCAAGTTGTATCCGGCAAAAAAGGTATTTACGGAAGGAGAGCTGGAATTTGCTTTGGAATGTCTGCGAATCATGGAAAAGGGAGAAAATGCCATAGAGCGCTATCAGCAAAGCCTTTTTGCCTTGGTGGGACAAAAGGATGAAAGGGGCATGATAGATACCCTTTCCGTATATTTATTGGACGCAAATCGTAGTATTTCCGCCACTGCCGGATTGCTGTATCTGCACGACAGTACGGTAAAATACCGTTTAAATAAGATTAAGCAGAGATTGGGATATGATATGGATATGATGCCGGGAGCGTATTATCTGTATCTGGCTGTTGCATTAAAGAGGCTTACATAGGTATTGAATTGAAATGAGAAAATTAAAAAATAGAGCTTTAAGCATGAATTTTCTTTATGATAGAGAAAATTCATGCTTTTTTTATCCGCAATTTATCTGAAAAGACAAAGATTCACGTTTTATTTCAGCCTTTGGGACGAATACAAATGACTGCGCAGAAACTACAATATGGATAAGGTTAACCGAGTGCGAAAAAAAGGAGGTATGTATATGGATCAGGAAAGCAAGAAAAGCTCAAAAATGGAAAGTCGCGCTATGAGCCGTGTTTCTGAGGCGGAACGCCAAAGCTGGATTAGCATTGCTTTTTTATGGATTGGTACTATGATCTGCATTCCTATGCTGCTGGTAGGCGGGCTGTTTTCCGTATCAATGACATTATCCAATATTGTTTTGGCGGCATTTATTGGATTTTTTATTTGCAGCTTCGTTATGGTTCTGACAGGGATGCAGGCAACGGATTTGGGACTGCCTTCTGCTATGTGCGCAACAAAGGCTTTTGGGGATAGAGGCTCCTCTCTGCTGACCAGCTTGGTTGTGTTCGTTGCGCAAATGGGTTGGTTCGGCGTACAGACAGCAACCTGTGCCACGGCCTTCAATACGCTGATGGCGCTGGTGGGCATCAATGTCCCTTTCTGGGTTTCCTGCATCATTTGGGGCGCTGTGATGCTGATTACGGCTGTTTATGGATTTACCATGATGAAAATTTTGAACTATATCGCAGTTCCTGCGCTGGTTGTGCTTTGTATTTATGGCGCTTACCATGCCGGTTCGGATATGGGCTTAACTGCAATGATGGCACTGATGCCGGAAACACCCTTGCCCATGAGTGCGGCGATTTCTACCGTAATTGGGCTGTTTGCAGTGGGAACTGTAATCAACTGTGATTACGCGAGATACGCCAAAAGTAGGAGGGATGCCGTAAAGGCTACGTTTATCGGAGTTTTGCCGGCGGCGGTGATGATGATTACTGTAGGCGCGGTCATGGCAATGTCCACGGGCAATTACGATATTACCGGTGTTTTTGCAAGTATGGGATTGCCTGTCATCAGTATGCTGGTATTGATTCTTGCTACATGGACCACGAATACCAGCAACGCCTATACCTCCGGGCTGGCGGCAATGAAGGTATTCAGCTTAAAGGATGAAAGACGGCCTTTGGTTACTATGCTCTGTGGTGCCATTGGTACTTTGATTGCCATTGCGGGTCTGGCAGATGCCCTTTCTGTTTTCATTACAGTGCTTTCCAGCTTCGTGCCGCCGATCGCGGGGGTAATGATCGCCGATTATTGGATCGTTGGGAAAGGAAAGCTGGAAAATTGGTATCCCGTTAGAGGGTTCAACTGGAACGGTATCCTTGCATGGGCCATTGGTTCGATTGTAGCTTTAAAATTCAGCTTCTTCAGTCCGGCGTTGGATGGTATCATCGTTTGCTGTATTGCGTATGTGGTGCTGAATGGAATTTTCGGGAAAACCGGTATGGCAGGGAAAGGGAAAATGTCTGTGGAAGAAGCGGAGGAAAGTGTTTCTGCTTAATCAACCATAAAGGAGGAATGAAGATGGAAGGAAACAAGAAAATTGTGGAAGCGGCAAAAAAGCTGATTTTAAACTGCATGGGAACGAAGCCTGAGGAAAAGCTGCTGATCGTAGCTGACGAAAAAACATTTGAATTGGGATATGCTTTTGCAGAAGCGGGACGTGCCTGCGGCATTGAAACAAGTTTTGTCGAAGCGCCCGCACAGACCAAAGGAGAACCGCCGGCACCGGTAGCGGCAGCAATGGCAGCGGCTGATGTGGAGTTTTTGTTGACTTCCATGAGCTATTCCCATGTAAAAGCCCGGATTGAAGCAACGGAAAAGGGAGCAAGAGTGGCATCTATGCCTATGATGACAACAGAGATCGCGGAAGGATATCTGAATGCGGACTATCCTTTTATCAAAAAAGTCAGCGAACAGTTGGCGGATATGCTGACAAAAGCAAAAACAGTCCGTGTTGTGACGGAGAAAGGAACGGATATTACATTTTCTGCGGAAGGCAGGGCTTGCCATGCGGATACCGGAGATTTGACACAAAAAGGTGCTTTGGGGAATCTGCCTGCCGGGGAAGCGTATTTTGCGCCGGTGGAGAATATCGGTACAGGAAAAATTGTTGTTGATGGATGTATCGCTTATGTCGGGCTGGTGAAAGATGATATTACACTGATATTAAAAGATGGGATGATTACCGATATTTCGGGTGGAGAAAGCGCGAAAATGCTGACGGATTTTCTGGCGGATAAGGATGAAAACGCCAGAGGCATTGCGGAGTTTGGCATTGGCACCAATCCGGGAGCGAAAATAATCGGGCATCCGCTTGTGGATGAAAAGGTTTGGGGGACTATTCATATTGCTTTTGGCATGAACCTGTCCTTTGGCGGCACGAGAGATTCCAATATTCATTATGACTGTATCATCAATGCGCCTACGGTATGGGTGGACGATGTGATGATTCTGGACAAAGGAAACCATATTTATGAAAACATGAAATAAAAAAAGGAGGAAACGAGTATGATCAGAAAGTTAAACGAAGAAGCTTTAATCAATGTGATTTGGGGTGCCACACTTCTTGGCGGCGGTGGCGGCGGCTCCTTGCAGAGCGGCTTGGATATGCTGGAAGCCTATAAAAAGGCACATCCGGACAAAGCACCTGAACTGGAACTGATTACATATGACGAAATGCTGGAAGGGGAATATGCGGCAGTGACTGCGGGCATGGGTTCTCCCCAGGCCATTGTAGGAGTAGACTTTTCTCAGTATGCCATCAACGCCTTTGAATTGCTTCAGGAAATGGCAAAAAGAGAAGGCAAAAATTTAAAATACAGCATCCCGGTGGAGTTGGGCGGCTTCAATACCTTTGTTCCTATGCTGATCTCCTTGGTAAAAGGAATTCCTTTTATAGATGCTGACGGTGCGGGGCGTGCAGTGCCTGCGCTGGAAACATTGCTGCTTCATGTAAACGGATGTGCAACATCTCCTCTGGCAATGGCAAATGATGTGAATGATAAAATCACCATCGAATTGGCAGATCCTTATAATGCGCCTTTGGCAGAAAAATTGGGCAGAGATGTATGCATTGAGTTCGGTATGAAATCTGGCTTGTCCGGTTGGATGGTATCCAAAGAGGATATTCGTGACAGGATTGTTGATGGCTCCATTACGTTAGTTGAAGAAGTCGGAAAGGTTTTCAGAAATACAGCAGATAAGACGATGCTTCTGGAAACATTGGCAGAGAAAGGAACTGTGGAAGCGAAAGTTATTGGTAAGGGTAAGGTGGAAAAGGTATTTACAGATATGTCCGGCGGCTTTGACTATGGCTATGTTCTGGTGAAAGGGGAGGATGGTGCTGACTACAAAGTAGATTTCCAGAACGAAAACCTGCTGGTTTCCAAAGGAGAGAAGGGTACATTCACACCTTTGATGACTGTTCCGGATATTACTTGCATGTATTGCATTCAGACGATTCCGGGATCTTCTGTGAAAGTCGGGATGCCTGTATCCAATGCCGATGTAAAAGAAGGCATGGTGGTTGGCATTGGTGCAATTAAAGTCAATGAGAAATGGTTCAAAGACGAAAATCATGATAAAAAATGGTGGACCGTTTGGAAAGAATACATGGATAATATTAAATATACAGGAGACAATATTCCCTTTGATCATCTGAAATAAGATATTGCGCATTGTAATTGAAAATTTGAGAAATGCTTGTTTTTACAGAATTAAAATAAAACAGATGGAAAAAGCGACTGGTATATCAGTCTGAGCATAAAAAAGGAACAGAAATGATTCTGTTCCTTTTTTATGCTCCATGCTGTTCTGCACAACAAGAGCCTTCGCCGCAGGAACAGACCCAGTGGCGGCAATCAATAATCTCTCTACGTTTGTGTTTGCGGCGATTAAGGCGGTTGGTGTGATTATCCTCGGCTGGGGTGTTGTGCAGATTGGCTTGGGCGTGCAGGGCCATGATCCCACACAGAAAAGTAATCGTTCTGCATTTGGTGATAGGTGAAAAACGAGTGGATGAAGATGTTTTGGGCCTTTTCATTACCTGCTTTTTTCATAATAATTGAAAAAATTGGTGTATGAACATAAAATACTTGTTATAATCTAAGTATAAATATGAGAGAAAGGATGGTAGTGATTATGTGTGAGAAAAAAGAATTGAGTTTTTCGATATTCGTGTTATATAGTCTTGCGGAAAAATGGAAGATGTCTCCATCCGAAGTGTATAAAATATTAAACACAACAGGAATTTTAGATAATTATATTATTAAATGTTACGATGTTCTTCATACACAGGGAAAGGAATATCTGGTAGAAGATATTACTGATTATGTGAGAGAAAAAGGAGTTAATGTATGATTGTATATCATGGTTCAACAGAAATTATAAAAAATCCGGATGTAATACATTCGAAAAAATATTTAGATTTTGGCCGAGGTTTTTACATCACAACTTTTGAGAACCAGGCAAAGAAATGGGCAGTTCGAAAGGGCATGAGACAGGAAAAGGTTGCAATAGTTAATGTTTATGAATTATCTGAAGAATGGGATAATTTCAAGGTATTATCTTTTGAGAAAGAGAATGAGAAATGGCTTGATTTTGTATGTGCATGTAGAAAAGGACAGCCATTAAATAAAGAATATGACATTATTATAGGGAATGTCGCAGATGATGATGTGTTTAAGACTGTAGATATGTATTTTAGAGGATTATGGGATAAGGAAAAAGTTTTAGAGGAATTACGATATTATAAGATGAATAATCAAATCTGTATTGTAAATCAGGAAGCATTGAATCGGCTTATCACTTTTAAAAGAGCATATGAGGTGGAAAACAATGGTAGATAAGAAAGCGTTGGAAAAAGTTTATAAGCAAAATCTGGAAAATGATATTATCAATGCAATTTCTGAAATGAAAGGAATAGAATTGCGGAAGGCATTTGATATTTATTATTCCAGTAAACTCGCTGAACAAATTTCAAATGACAGTTATGGAATAGAAAATATGGATGCAAAATATCTGGCAGAAGATTTGATTGAGAACGAGCCAGAACTTTTTGAATAAATAGTATAAGAAAATTACGAGCATAGCTGATTTACCGGAAGGAGAAGGCGGATATGGCAACTGAAATCAAATGTGAGAAAAAGGTGATTCGAGAGATATTCAATATGTGGTACTGTATTCCGGATTACCAGAGGGCGTATGTCTGGGATACCGATCAGGTAAGAGATCTTCTGGATGATACAATATCTGCTTATCGGGAAAATAAGGATGCACAGTATTTTCTCGGCTCCATGGTATTGAAAATAAATGAGAAATCTGAGAACAATGTTTCTTACACCGAATATGAATTGCTGGATGGTCAGCAAAGAATCACAACGGTTTTTCTGATTTTAGCGTGCATGAGAGATATGCTTACAGATTATCCGCAATATCAGAATTCGTTAGCCGGTTTTGTATATCAGGCAGAGGATGCGATTTTGCAGCAGCCGGAACGGATGCGGATTATATTTAATATCCGTTCAGATGTCAGAGATTTTGTGAACGAGCATATAAAGCCACTGCATGGTACATGTGACAGTGCGCTTCTGAAAGATAAGATGCAGGCGAAGGATGTCAATATATCTATTAGAAATATGGCGAACGCCATGCTGGTTGCCCATGAATTCCTTGAAGAAAACAAGAATGAAATTATTGGATACCTGTCTTATTTTTTAAATAAGGTTCTGATGATTTATGTTGCAACAGAAGAACTGCAGGATGCCTTTCAGCTGTTTACGGTGTTAAATAACAGAGGGGTTAAGCTTTCAAGCAGTGATATTCTGAAGGCAGAAAATCTGAAAGAACTCTCCGCTGCAGACAGAACATCCTGGGCAACAAGATGGGAAGAAATGGAGACGTACTTTGGCGAGGACTTCGATAAATTTCTTTCGCATATCAGAACAATTCTTGTTAAGAAAAAGCAGACAACGACATTATTAAAGGAATTTGATGAGTTTGTTTATTCCAATCAGGAATATGACCGTACACAGAAAAAGTATGTCCCCAGAACTCCAATCCTGCGCCGTGGGAGAGATACCTTCGAGCTGCTTTATTCTTATTACCATACATATCAGGAGGTATTTGATACAGATCATTCTGTGATAACCGGCGATTACGAAATTACAAACTATCTGAAGCTGATGGAAACGGGATTTGGTGCGGATTACTGGATCGCACCCGTTTTAGATTATTATCGGAAATACCGCAGACGGGGCTTTGTTGCATTTCTGAAAGCACTGGACCGCAAGTTATCGGCGGATTGGATTACTGCTGCCACTCCAACTGTGAGAATGGAAAATGTAAACGCCATTCTGCGTGAGATTGAAGCAAGTCAGGATTCCGCAGCATTGCTCCAATCAAAGACTTTTACCATAAACAAAAGCGATTTTGAAAGAGTCATCAATGGAGATATTTACGGAAGGTTATTTGCAAAGTATCTGCTTCTAAAATTAGACCTCATTTACAGAGGTTCTTCTACACCTATGATTCCGCAGGCAATCGCAAGCATAGAACATATTCTTCCTCGCAATCCTTCCGCAGATAGTCAATGGGTAAAAGATTTTCCTGCGGCAGAACGAGAAGAATGGACAAATAAGCTGGGGAACCTTGTCTTAATATCGAGAAGAAAGAATACCGCTCAGGGCAACAGAGATTATGTAGAGAAAAAGGAAAAATATTTCGAGAAGAATATCGAAATGTTCCCGAATTCCATACGCATTTATCAGAATTATCCGGAATGGAAACTGTCTGATTTGAAGAAGAATCATTCTGATGTTGTGACAGAACTGCTGAATGTGTATTAAGGACTATTTGCGCCGTTCCGAAAACTGTGAGGAAAGGCGCAAATACGAAATATTTTAAGTTTTGCGAACCATTGCAAATGTGTGGAGCGGATTTTCGTCCTGCAGAGACATTTTTGGCATACGATTGGAATGAAATTGGAACATCTCTGGAATTTACAATAAATTTCTTCTATTATATAATGATAGTATCGAAAAATATACAGACAGCAAAGAACACCTGAATTTTTATGATTCAGGTGTTCTTTTGTACCCGAAATAAGGAGGCAGCTTATGAAAAAGAATAGGAAAAAGAAAAATCATATCAGTATTCCACAGCTTGGATATTTATTTTTCTGTGTGGTTACGATGCAGGCATATTGGATTCGACCGGTTTATGCCGTTACTGTTTGGGAAAAAGCATCTGAAATTATGAAGGACATCTATAAGCAAATTATAGGGATTTCTACGATTGCAGCGATCGTGACGGCGGCAATAGCACTTCTTTTAATGAATTTTTCTCGGAGCGGCAGAACGGTTGACGAATCGAGAGCATGGCTGAAAAGGATTGCAATTACATGGGCGATTATCAATGGTTTAGGCTTTATTATGTCCTATATTACACCGTTTTTCTCCGGTGGGCAGTGGACACCCTGATGGAGAAGAAAGAGGCTGCCGTTGAAAAGTAGCTGATATTTTGTTAAACTATCAGTAAGAAAAAATAGTTTTTTTGAGGGAGATAGATCATGAAAAGAATATGACATCTGCCGATGGTTTGTTTTAGACTTATGAACAGGCGGTATCCTAGTATCAGTTTGCTGTCATCAATTATATCGGATTTCATGACAGAGGGATGATTTTTGTCCGAAGGGCAAGAAGATGGGAGAAAGAAAGAGTATAATAAATCGGGATTTGACAACCAAAGGAGATGATTGCATGAGAAGTCTATATGAACTATCGTGGCTATGGGAAACGATGGGCATTGCACTTGTGGCTGCGGCTGTCTGCATGGCTTGCACCGCGCTGATCTGCAAGGCAGCGAAGAAGAAACTCGGCAAAAAGGTACTGGCAATCATCGGGGCTGCGGCATTTGTGGGCGCGATTCTGGCGGTCATTCTGATCGCCCGGACAC
>ENA-ORTY01001006-ORTY01001006.1-human-gut-metagenome-genome-assembly--contig:-NODE-1006-length-33956-cov-5.833161_pt1 | contig 33956 bp, 28 predicted proteins | sample MGYA00241917_ERZ509198 | MGnify/ENA primary metagenome ERZ509198 (study PRJEB26280, sample SAMEA2338857) | human gut metagenome | biome: human gut; feature: human-associated habitat; material: faeces...
TACCTTTTAAGTTGAACGGATAATCCATGTTCAGATGAATCCAGAACAACGGCTCTTTATAATCCAGAAATACTTTGCGGTAAAACTCTTTGTAGTCCTCATCACTGCACTCATTCGGATGTTTTGTCCAGAGCGGATGAATATCACTTAAGGATTCCGGACGCTTTTTAATCTTTACTTTATCTTTTGCAGGTGATACTTCTACAACTTCTTTTTCACCATTTTCATTCTCTTTTTCTTCGGTCTTGGCATCTTCATGAATGTGCTCAACAACCTCATCGTCCTCTTTCAGGTCTGCCTCGTCAATTGTCTCATACTCTGGCTCTGCATTTGCCTTTGATAAGAAAATCTCTACCGGCATAAAGGAACAATACTTCTGGATAACTTCTCTTACACGATACTCGTTCGCAAACTCCAGGCAATCATCGTTCAGATACAATGTAATCTCAGATCCTACAGTCTGCTTGTCTCCTTCTGTCATCTCGTATTCCGTTCCACCATTACTTACCCAGCGTACCGGTGTTGCTCCGTCTTTGTAAGATAATGTGTCAATATGAACTTCATCTGCAACCATGAATGCAGAATAGAATCCCAGTCCGAAATGACCGATCATATCGTCTTCTGTTGTCTTGTCTTTATATTTTTCAAGGAACTCTGTAGCTCCTGAAAATGCAATCTGAGTAATATATTCTTCAACTTCCTCTGCTGTCATACCAAGACCATTATCAATGAACTTCAAAGTCTTCTCTTCCGGATTCACTTCTACATGAATTGATGCCTTATAATCATCCGGTAACTGGTATTCACCCATTACATCCAGTTTTTTTAATTTTGTAATGGCATCACAGCCATTGGAAATCATCTCTCTGACAAAAATGTCATGGTCAGAATATACCCATTTTTTAATAATTGGGAAAATGTTTTCACTGCTGATTGAAAGACTACCTTTTTTTGCTTCCATTCTAATCACTCCTGTTTCTAATATTTTAAGCTGATTTAATCATTTGTGTTTTTGATGCCAGGGATAAAATCGAAACCTACATGAACTTACTCATAAGTAAGCAAATACAAAATCTTGAAATCTCCCCGATTAAATCTATGATAATCCCTTGCTTTTTAAAAGTCAATAGAAAATCAGCACTCTTTTTCATTGAGTGCTAACAATTCTGTGAATTTTATTAAGAAATAATAAACTTCCTTACGTTCATAGTTTGTTCATGTTTATTTTAAAATTCTTTCATCTCTTTAACATTGTTTCTCCACAACTCTTACATATAATAAAATCATCAACAACAGAAGTTCAGTAATACATTTTGAATAAACTTTTTCATAATACGTGCCGGGTGCCGCTTAGCGGTTACCCGGCATCCTCCCTTTTATGAACCTTTATATATTATTCTTCGTCTGCCTGTTCCTCTTTCGCACTGTCTTTTTTGCGTCTACACAATACCACACCGGCCATTATTAATAGTATTGTTATTATATTTCCAATCACAATCCATTTCAACATGGCAAAATGACGGTTTCCTTTTTCTCCTTGCCGATTTTTCTGCTCCTTTTCTGTCTTTCCAGATAATATTTTTTGAATTGGCGCTGCCGCCTTTTCCAATATCGTCTTCTCTGGAACGATTTCAAATGATATATTTTCTTCTGCTTCATTCCCTGCCAGATCCGCTGCTGTCACGCTTACTTCATATTCGCCTGGATTTGTAATCTGAAATGTATACTTCCCGTCTTCTTTTTTTAATGTCTGCCTTTTTCCATTAATCAACACTTCTTCTATCCAGTCTTCTTTTTTTCTGGAATCTACTTGAAAGTTCAGGATTCCTTCATACTGTGCCCCTTCCTCTACCTGATAAAACTGAATCTTCGGAGGTGTGTGATCTATTACGAATTCCGCTCTTGCCACCGCTTCATTTCCTGCGGCATCTATGGCATTTACCTGTAATGTATGACGCCCCTCCGTATCAATCTCTGTCCCAATCGGATATAACCTTCCGTCCATCTGGATCTGATGGACAAATGTCGTAAAGTCCTTGATAAATACATCCACCGGATAATCCCATGAAAACTTTTTCAGATACTTCCCCTGCAGTTCGTCCACCATCTTTATCACTGGATTCTTAGTATCAATCATAAATTGCAGGAAATGTTCTGACTTCTGTTTTGCCTTATCCACAGCCTGTACACTGGTTTTATAGATTCCATCTTCCTGAAATGTCTTTACAAGACTTGCGGATCCGTTCTCTAAACTCCACTTTTCTTCCGAATCTATGACCTCCGTTTTTTTCTCTCCTTCCGGTTTTTCATAATCAATCACTGCCCGACAGCTTTCTAATTTATTTTCATCAGTTGCCTGGTATTCTATCGTCACGGGCTGACTGGTAATCAGATAATCGGCTGCCCCTGTTAAACTTACTGTCGGTGCCAGACTGTCAATGAATAACTTCTGCGTTTTCTCCGTTTTATTACCTGCCTGATCTGTGACAGTCACTGTTACCGGCACACCTTCTCCACTTTTTGAAGTCTGTGTGATTAAAAACTCTGACTGATTCTCCTTTGATTTTCCAATAATTTTATTCCCAACATAACATGTAACCGTATCAACCTGGCTTCCCCATGCACCATCTTCTGATACCACACGAATCCACGCTTCCTTCTGATACCAGGTAGAAAATCCTTCCGGCGCCTCCAAGGTCACTGTCGGACTTTGTGTATCTATCAGTATTTCTATTGTCTCATCATATTCCGGAATCACATTGCCTTCTTCATCTTCCATAAAGACATGTAAAATATTTTTTCCTTCCTCAAATACTTCACCCTCAAGAGAAATCTTGGTTTTCTGCTCTTCTGCTTCTTGTGATACTATGTATTTTATTCTCCCCTGTAACAAAGTATCTTCCCCATGTTTTAATTCGTACACAGTTGTTCCATAGGCGCCATTATGTGTGATCATAACGGACGGCTTTGATAGATAATATCCATTCTTTCCATCAGCCTTGGGGATTTCCAGCTCATATCTCTTAATCTCGGGCTGCTCCGGTTCCTTGTCTTTGTCTTCATCTTCCCCTCCTGGCTTCTCTGGTTCCTTATCCCCTTCTTCCCCTCCTGGCTTCTCTTGTTCTTTATCCCCTTCTTCCTCTCCTGGCTTCTCTGGTTCCTTGTCTTCTCCATTAGTTCCATCTGAATTTTCCGATTCTATTGTCTTTTTCATGTTTTTTTCTGCCTCATTCTGCGCATAAATAACTGCCTGCTGTGTATAAATCATTGCCAGGACTAATATCAATAACGCTCCGGTTCTTATCTTCCTACCCATACATTTTCTCCTTCCATGACTATTCCGTATTCCTGTGCCAATTTTTGAAATTCTGTTTCTTCCTTAATTTCCGGGATCTGATTCAAATACTCTTTTACTGTCTGTGCACAGATTTCTCTGGAAATATCTGAATCTGAACACTGCATACGCATATAAAGAATTCTAAGCTGCTTTGAATCTTTTAATTCTTCCGCTCCTTTCCTGCATATTTCAAGTGCCTGATCTTTTAAGCCTTTTTCTCCCTGTATTTTCACAAGCTTCTGATATATATCTTCTTTCTTCGACTCCTCTTCCCACTCAAGCATATCTGTATACATTTTCAAAGCCATATCCCAGTCTCTTGCCGTTTCAGCCGCAGAAGCCATATAAGAAGTACATTCTTTTACCAGTCTCTCCTCTGGCTTCTCATCCAGAATTTTCTTACCAATTCTTAAGATTGCTTTTGCATGTTCTTCCGATTCCTCCACTGCATAGCCCCGAATCAGACAGCGCTCATAATCCAGCCTTGAATCGTCCGGCATCCACTCCTCGATTTTCCTGAATATGTTCTCTATTTTCTTTTCATTTGCATATTCCTTTTTCTCATTGCTGCTCTCTTTATCTTCTATCCCAGCCACATACCGCACTAATGCAGCCAGATTTTCCGACATCTGATCTTCCCTGGCATCTTCAAATGCCTGAATACTTTTTTCGTAATCTTCCAGCTCCAGAAAATACAACAATCCCATGGATCTCTGCGCTTCTACGAATGCTTCGCGCTCTGAAACTTCTGACATATTTAAACCGTCTGAACTTTCCATCTTAAGTTCTGTGTTCCTCTCATCTCCTTTTTTCTGAATGACCCGGACACTTACTGCGGCTACGAATACACAAATACTTATCATTGCCATAACCGTTCTTTTTTTCGTCCATATTCGTCTATCTTTACTTTTCTTCTCTGTTACATTTGGAATTTCTTTTTGAATTTCGGACATCTGCTTAAATGCCCGTTTTGAATGTCCATCCAGGCATCTGGATATTATTTTTTGAAACTTTACCGTCTCCCGTCTGGTTAATTCCGGGATCGGGTCTGTTACTGACAACAGGTACTGAATTGTCCTGCCTAGTCCGTATATATCTAATTCAATGCTGGCAGCCTGATAATAATTGACTTCAGGTGGAAGAAAGTTCTCCCTCACACTTCTTCGATTCATCTGAACCAGCATTTTTTCATTGGATTCCACACTCATATCAAGAAAATGTAGTGTCATATCCTCCGTGACGATCACGCTGTACGGATTCACATACTGGTAACAAGGGGTTCCCCGGCACTTATGTATGCACTCCAGTTGATCTGCAAGATCACGGATCCATAAAAATAATTGTTTTTTTGTAAGGTTCGGGTGATATTTCAACCACTGAATAAGTGACTTTCCTTCTACATAATCAGAGCTGATATAACATTTTTGATTATGTTCGATCAGGCGAAGCACCTCGTAACCTTCCCTTTCGCCCATCCGCATTCCTCCTATCTGTATTACTTTTTTGGAATTATCGGTGTGATTTCATATTGTGACAAATTCTGATTCTCTTCGACCTGGCAGAAGTTTTCTCAGATAAATTAGAGTGATTATTATCATACGCGAAAAAAGAGAAAAATGCAAGAAACATTTTGTTGCATTTTCCTCTTTTTATTCATAATTTTTCTTTTTTAAGCAGCCTGCTTAGTCTGTTGCGCCGCCTCAGCTTGAACCGGCTCCTGCTGTACAGGCATAACAGTGTTTATCCATCCGAATTTTCCGGGCTGTGTAAGGTTTACCTATCCAATCAGCTATGGTTTCCTTCGAAAAGATTGGAAGCCCTGCTGCCAGGTTAAAATCACAGTCATACAGCTTTCCGTCATAATCTACCGAAATCTGAAAACGACACATCAAAGCTTCCACCGTTGCCGGGTTGAAAGCATCATACAACTTCTTCATATACCCTGAAAGATTCCCGGATCTTCGGAGAAATGCTCCAAATCGTCCCATTGGATTGTTGTAAAGTGTATACAGGGCATTGAACACAATTCCAAAATCTGCTTCCAAATGCTCTTTATACTCTAGTTCCATAGCGGTCTGATCCGGTGGGAAAAAGGCTCCTGCCGGATTGTACACCATGTTCAACACCAACTCAGGATTCTTTCCATAGCCAAGTGTATTTAATTTCTGTAATACCTGTATTGCCCCGTCAAATGTACCGGTTCCCCGTACTCGATCCATCTGATCTGCCCTATAATAAGGCAGGGAACATACAATTTCTACTTTCTGTCTGGCATAAAATTCAATCAAATGTTCATATTCCGGATTCAACAGAACTGTCAGATTGGTTCGCACGATCACATGACTACAGACTTTACATGCCTCTGTAACAAGCCATTCAAAATCCGGATTCATCTCCGGCGCTCCCCCTGTAATATCAATGGTCTGCACTTGTTGTTCTCTTGCAAATTGAATACAATCCGCCATCACTTCCCGGGACATCACTTCCGTCCGGTTTGGTCCTGCACACACATGACAATGCTTGCACGCCAGATTACAGACACGGCCAATATTCATCTGAAGCACATCCAACCTGTCTGCTGTATTCATCATCTCTGGATCAATCTGTGTCTGAAACACAGGTATCTGATTCAGATCATGAAAATCATTAATTATCTCATCCATAAAAACCTCTTCATATATCTGCTAGAATATCTCTTTTAGTATAGTGATACTATCTTTTACGACTTCCGGACAGAAATCAAATAACAATCCTTCATCCAGAATCTTCTGCATCTCTTCCGGCTTGGAAATATCATGCTTTAACAGCCCTTTGCAATTACAGACAGCATATTTTCCCTGGAATTTCTGTAAAAATTCTGCACGTTTTGCATTCATAATATCCTTCTGCCCCATATGCTCCACTTCGCAGTGTCCATATTTTAATCCAAGAACGATCATTGCTCCGACAACAGCACCACAAGTCTCACCAAGACCCATACCGCCGCCAAATGCTGCAGACATCTTGTAAGCTTCCTCTGTTGTAATTCCAAGCTCCTCTGCAAATGCTCCAACTACAACTTGTGAGCAATCAATTCCTTTCATAAATAACTCTGCAATTTCTTTTTTCTCCATAATATTTCTCCTTTCGCGTCCTTTTCAAGATTCAAGAATGCCTCTGCAATCCTGCCAGAGGCTATATCAGCTCCAGATAAGCCCGTATATTTTTTAAGAAGTCCATATCCAGATATGCGTTTAACTTTTTAAATGTGGATTCATTAAAAATCAACTTATCCGGCTGCTGGTATTGAACCCATGCCATAGCACACCATGTAATCCCGCGCAGACATGTGATTGGAATAAATGCATGAGTATGCTCCCGGATCATATCTGTCTTAAACCGATTTCCCACCGCTTTGATGTATGCATCAATAAACTTCTCCATCTCTTCTGAAGTAAGAATGACATCTGTCTTCCAGAATGTAGTCGTAGGTGCCAGAAAATGTCCCAGATCCTGGGCAGGATTACCAAATAGCGGCTTCTCCCAGTCAATCAGGTAATTAGATTTTCCTTCCCCGTTAATCAGGAAATTCGTAGAATTTAGTTCTGTATTAATGCAACATTGATAACCACTTTCAAGCCGGGTCTCTGCTTCCCGTTTCCAGCCAAGATCCAAAAGTTCACGGATATATATTTTTTTCTCTTCGTCTCCTAATGGTGATTCCAGATAGACCTTGAACATCTCCTCGCACTCCTTTAGAATCGCTTTCAATGGATTCTGTGGGTGTATGAGAACCTCTTCGCTCTCTGGAATCTGGACACTGTGAATGTCTGCCAGACATGGGGCTGCCAGCATCAATTCTGTATGATAATCCATTGTATGTCCCGGAAGGTATTCCATGACCAGAACGCCATGATCCAATATTTTTTTGCTGCCATCTGCATAAAGCACTTTCGGTGTCCTGCCAGAGCCTTCCATTAACTTTAACGTATATGCTTCATATTCAATCTGATGCTCCAGATGCATCTGGCTTCCACAATTCACACGAAGTAGTAATTTCTTTCCTGTCACAGGGTGTGTAAATGCATAATTAATATTATACTCTCCCTGTGCCAGCAATTCGTAATTTTCCGTCTTCTCTTTTGGCAATCCCAGTGCTTCTCTGTACTCTTTATTTTTCACATATTCTTCCAGACCTCTGATCCGCTCCATAGATTTTTTCCTCTACCTTGATATTTTTATTTCTTGAAATCCACTGCTATATTTTACCTTACGTCTCGGTACATCTTTGATATTCGATCAATTGGTACCCTGTCCCGATACATCTTGCGAAGCCGATTCATTTTCCACATAACCTTAAGTTTCGGGATCGTCTTCTTGGGAAATCTACGGTCAGATGTATAAATCCTGTGCTTTGCGATTCCAAGTTTTACGTCCATTTCCTTAAGAGTCAATGAAAACTGATAATCCTCCATAATCGGAAGGTTCGGGAACATTCCCGCCTCAAAGAACAACTCCCTGTCTATGAAGATTCCCTGATCTCCAAACATGACCTTGCGGTCTTTGATCCGGTGATTGGAAATGACACGGCACGTCCACATAAAGAAATGCTTTGAATGAAATGCAATTCCAAAACACCCTGCCAGATGGTCTTTCATCACATAACGAATCTCCGCCAGCGGATGCTTCGGAAGCTCGCTGTCACTGTGCAGGAAAAATAAAATATCCCCGGAACTTTCTTTTGCTCCCAGATTCATTTGATTTGCCCGGCCTTTTTCTGAATGAAGTACACGGAACCTGGAATCAATCATTGACAATGTCCGGTCTTTGCTTCCGCCATCTACAAAGAGAATTTCACATTTGTCCAGAAGAGGAATCAACTGTTTTTGCAGTGATTCTATCGTGGATTCTTCATTATAAATCGGAACAATAATAGAAATCTTCTGTTTTTTCAGAAGATAACGTCCAGTCTCACTTTTCTGCAATGCCAGAGTTTTACGCATCCGGTTTCGAAATTTGCTAATATCTTCTTTCTCATCTATATCATGAAGCATTCTTGCAAAACCAACTGTATAACCAGCCTCAAAAGCTGCTTTTGCTGTATTTTCCAAAACACTTGCATGGCTGTAAGTCTGTTTTTCAAACACCTCTCTCACTGGCTTCTTCATACCTACAAGATAATATCCACCGTCCTGCGTTGGTCCCAGAACAATGTCATGCACATCTAACAGACGAAATGCATAATCTAAATCTGCCTGCTTAATTTCCGGCACATCCGTTCCAATCAACACACAGGATCCATAATCTTTGGCAAGAACCCTCTGGATTGCCATGTACATTCTCTCTCCCAAAGATTCCCCCATCTGCGGAAAATAAATCTTGTCATTACCAAATATATTCTTTAATACAGCTCCTTTATCGTCCGGAGTGTAACAGATATAAAGATCCGCCTGTGTTTTTTGACATTGCCCGGCAATATCTTTCAAAAAGCAAGTGTGCAGCCCGGCACATTCCTGCGGCGAAAAATATGGCATCAGCCTTGTCTTTGTCTGCCCCGCCACCGGAACTCTTGTAAATACAATGATTGCTCTTCTCATCTTTTATCCCCATTCTTTTGTTGAATTATCACCTGGTACGGAGGCATTCTTATGTAAATTTTGTCTTCGCACGGTTGATCATGGATTTCTTCACATCCGGCTTTTCATAAGTCTTTAAAATCTCTGTCAGGAGATGTCTCACGTTCTGACAGCCTCCAAGAGTCAGATTGCCAGAGCAGGAAGCACAATAACTATATACTTTTTTCTCTCCTGCAAGTGCAGATGCCATGTGCTTTGCAATTTCCGGTTCTTTCACCGGTGCACAGCCTCCAAGACCACAGCACTGTACTCCTTTTACCGATTCCAGACTTCCCTTCACGAATCGCTCTGCTGATGCAAGAATCTCTCTTTTCTCACGATCCGGACAAGGCAAAAATACTTTGCCGGACTCCAGATTCTTCTCACCAATCCCTAGTTCTTCAAGTTTTGCATAAATGTCTGTCACTTTAACCTTCAAATAGGGTTTCAAAAATGTATAACAGTTCGGACAAAGCATGATAACCTCTTCCACGCCTCTTTTTTCAAACTCATCATTAATACGCTGTATAATTCTCTTTTCATCAGCTTCCAGTCCAAGCTCCGCAATCGGCTTTCCACAACAGTCATAGGCAACTCCGATTCCATGTTCTTTCAGAAGCTTCACAAGCTTCTTCATTGTCTTTGGATAAAAAGAAGGAAAATTACACCCTGGGAAAAGGATGCATTTTCCAGTTGCATTACGATAATTTTTATAGATATAATCTTTCTTTTCTTTTAAGAGCATTCCATACCCTTTTTCACGAAATGTCCCTTCTGCCTCCCGGACATTTTCCCGGCGAAGCTTTAGAATATAATCCCGCCCGTCAATCCCAATCGGGCAGACTTCTGTACAGTTTCCACACAAAAAACAATGATAAGATAATTCCTTCAGCTTTTCAGTGTCCCCAATATCAATGCCATATTTTTTCAGAAACTCACAATGCTTCTGACAGACATGGCAGTGTATACACTCTGACACATCATTTTTACTCTTCACTTTGTTCCTCCTGCACATAATGCTTCTTCAAAAATGCACCAAGCCCCATAACAACTACTGCCAGTACAAGTGCAATCCCTATATAAAGGATCCGGTTCTCTTTGTCTGCAAGTCCGGCTGTTCCAACCGTATACATAGCCGTTCCTGGCAGCATAAAAATCAGAGAACATATAGAATATGTGGAGAATTTAATATCTGTTACCCCGTAGGCAAAATTCTGAAGATTATATGGGAACAGCGGAACCAGTCTTGTAATCATAAGAATAAAAATCTCGTTACTTCCCGTCTCATCAAACAGCCATTTTTTCAGATACTTATTTTTCATTGCCATCGGTTTGATACTGTCCTGAAGGAAAAATCGTCCCACAACAAATGCGACCATTGCTCCAAGCGTTGTCGCAACTGAGCAACAGATCGTTCCAAGTACCGGTCCAAATACCAGCCCCGCAATAATTGCAAATGTCACTCCCGGAAGTGCCAGAACGACACAACTTACAATCGTAAGCACTGTGTAGATCAACACCGCCAGGAGAAGATTATCCTGTACCATATTTTCCAGAAATTTCAAATTCTCTGTATTTCCCAGGTAGGCAGACCACCCGAAAATGTGATTGAGTACCAGAATCAGAACAATAATTCCGATAAATATCCACATTTTTTTATTTTTCATTCTTCGTTATCCCCACTGCAATACCATTTCTCACAATTACCGTAATATACTTTACTATACCATAAACCGCATTTTTCTGAAACTGCATATTGTGATATTTGTTTTGCAGCTTTTCCCGTAGGAAGCTCTCCTACTGTTGTATGCTGACAGAACCTTGAAATTATAAGAGCCGGGAGTTCCCCCTCCCGGCTCTTATGAACTGATTTTCTACAAATTTACTCTGTCACGAATGCAGCAGATACGTCTCCGTCTTTTGCACCATTCTCAATGATGTAAAGGTTATCTAAATCAAAGCCAGCGTCTTTCAGGATAGAGATTCCTGTCTTAGCACACTTGTTTCCGCTGTAGCAAAGAAGATATACTTTCTTGGAAGAATCCATCTTCTCTGTTGCCAGTTTGTACATAGCTGTCTGAGCATCTGCACTTTCAATCTCTTTTAATCCGCACTGGAAAGATCCTTTTAAGTGTCCTGCTTTGTATGTATCATCATCACGAACATCCAGAATCTGAACATCTTTGTCATCTACTGCTGCAACTGCATCTTTTCCAGATACATACTGCCAGTCGATGTTCTCTTCTGTACGGTCTGTTGTAAGAGCTCCGCTTACGTCAGCAAGTGCTTTTGCTCCACCTTCTACTGTGTAGATAGATGTTGACTCGATCCCTGCATCTCTTAATACACCTGTTGCTTTTTCAGCTCCACGCTTACCACTGTTACAGATGATGTAGATATCTTTTCCATCGTTCAGGTTCTCTTTTGCGTAATCTGTCATAGCGTCAACTAAGGAATCATCTTCTAATGGGAAGATTGGGCACCACTCAGAATTCTTAACTCTTCCAGTCACATAGTTATCCCACTCTCTTACATCGAGTACGTGAACTCCGTCAGCTTTCGCTGTATCCTCAGCAGATACATACTGATACTCATCGTCTGCCAACTCTTTTTTCTCCTCTGTTTTTGTATCTGTAGACTCTGTCTTTGTCTCAGATTTTGTGTCAGAACTGGAGTTTGATCCGCATCCTACAACCATAGATCCTGTCATTGCTGCTACTAATAATAATGTTACGACTCTCTTTTTCATGTTTTTAATCTCCTCAAATGTTTTATTTTAATTTTTAGAACTCTAATTTCTTTACGATATTTTTCATCTGTACACCGTGAACCAGACTTGCACCGCCACGGATTGCTGCTGCCACATGGACAGCCTCTGTCATCTGCTCTTCTGTTACTCCCTTATTCAGACAGTCATTGGTATAAGCATCAATACAGTATGGGCACTGTACCGTGTGTGCCACAGCAAGTGCAATGAGAGATTTCTCTCTTGCTGTCAGTGCACCTTCTTCAAACACTGCATTATAGTAGCTGAAGAACTTCTCTGCTAACTCCGGTGCTTTTTCCCCAATGGTTCCAAACTTCGCCAGATCTTCCGGATTGTAGTAAGTATCCATTTCATATCCTCCCTTTTTCTTTTTTGGACTGCCGGTCCATATATATTTTTCTCAGCATAAAGATCAGTGCTGAGAGGGCAAACAAAATCATAAGCGCGGTCATGAATAACTTTGCACCGCCGGTCAACATGCCGCCAACGTAAGAGTACACAATTGTTGCCGGAAGCTGTCCGATTCCTGTTGCAATAAAGAATGACATAAATGACATAGATGTCAGTCCTGCCGCATAACTTACAATATCGAACGAAATAAATGGAAGCAGACGGCAGATCAGGATTGTATTCTTTCCATATCGTTCAAAAAATGTATCAATCTGAGCCAGTCCGCTCTTGCTTGTAAGTTTCTCTGCCACATCACGTCCCAGAATTCTTGCAATGTAGAAACATGCAGCTGCTCCTGCCATAGCACTTGTCCAGGAAAGGATTGCTCCCTGCCACCATCCAAACAGATTCGCATTTGCGAATGTGAGCAAAAATGCCGGAAGCGGTGCTGCAATGGACTGAAAGATCATCAGTAAAAATGAGATTACTGCCGCATATGCTCCATAAGATGCCACAAAATCACGTACAACCGTAAAGTCTCCGCTTGCAAACATGGCAAATACCTTGTTCATCACTTTATTGACACTTGGGACTAAAAAATAAACAGCGACTGCTGCAATCACTACGATTAATAATACAACCTTCCCCAGCCAGTTCTTTTTCTCTTTCATATCTTTAAAATTCCCTCTGAAATATGTATTCAAGAATGTTCATTTTATCAACAGCTTTCTAATTAAGTCATTATTAAATTTTAACAATTCAAAATTATAAATCAGTTATACCAATAATACCTTTTTATACTCTTTTCGTCCAATTGTTATTGTCAATATCTTTCATTATTTATTTACTTTATTTATAATAAGACAAATATTTAACCTCCGATAAAAATACAGAAACCCCTATCATGCTTTCTTTTTATTGCATTGATAGAGGTTTCCAATTACATACTATTCATTTCACATTTTGTTACAAAATAAAGATTATTACTGTACCAATTCCGGATTAGACACACTGACTTTATGGTCGTACCATTTGCCCTTTGTTCCGATCAATGCCAGATCAAATTCATCGTCCAGTGTCGGTACCGGTACGTCAAAGGAATATACTTCCTTTGGTGCGGAACCATCAGAATAAGTAATCTCTGTTGTCTCTGACGGATCGATCAGATCTGCCCCGTCTTTCTGTGCATCTTCTGCTGAACCTAAGAATAACTGTACGATATTTTTAGAATTCAATGTAATATGTACTGTCATCTTACCATCTTTAACAGTCAGCGTTGCTTTTCCGTCATTATAGTCCGGATTCTCGTGGAACATACCGCTGTCTGTATTAAAATCTACCTTATAAGTTCCATCTTCCAGCTCAGGCTCCTTCGCATCTTTGCTGTCAGTCTTTGCTTCTGACGCATCATCTTTGGAAGCTTCTGTTTTTGTGTCATCTTTCTTATCCGTATTACTTCCGCATCCAGCAAGCATTGTCATTGCCATACTGGCGGAAAGTAATAAAACTAATAATTTCTTTTTTAACATGTCCATTCTCTCTTTTCTAATTATTTTTCTTTATAATTGTACTCTGAAAATCTGACCTGTCAACTATTTAGCTTCAATTGCAGCTTTTGTATGTGCTACATAAATCTGCTGGATCGCGTCAACCTCTCCAAGACCTGCAATCTGTGACTCTACACTGTCAAATGCTTTTGATGCTTCAAACTGGCTCTTCCAAGAATCATCATCGTCTCCTGCCATATCATTGTTCGCATGATCTCCTGCAACAACCATCAGTGGACGAAGGATTACTTTCTTATATCCGGCCTCTTTGATTTTCTCTATTACTGCCTGACACTCTGTATCTTCCGGCTCACCTTCTACAGTTCCGATAAATACATTCTTATATCCAAGCTGCTCCATCTGCGTCTGCATCTGATCATAACTTACATTTGCAACGTGTGAAGTTCCATGTCCCATGAATACAAATGCGGTTCCATCTTCGGCTGCTGCATCAACGCTGTCATAGTTTGCTGTCTTAACTGCTTCGTCTGTGATTGCTTTTGCAACTGCTTCTTTGTCTGCATTGATAGCTGTTGCATCTGCTCCAACTTCGCCGAGAAGCGGCTCAGCAATCTTTACAGATTCAAATTTATCTTTATAATTCTCCACTGTCTCTGATAATTCATCATACTCTGCACCATGCATCAGATGAGTTGGCTGAACAACAAGGTTCTTAACACCATTGTCTACTGCACGCTCCAGTGCCTGCTCCATGTTATCGATCTTCTCATCATCACGAGCCTGTACGTGATTGATGATAATCTGAGCTGTAAATGCTCTTCTTACTGACCAGTCCGGATTAGCAGCCTGAAGTGCTTTCTCAATTCCACCAATGTCTTTTGCGCGGCTGTCATTGAATGATGTACCGAAACTTACAACGAGAAGTTCATTCTCACCAATCTCGTCCTGATTTAACGGGTCATCTTTAGAAGCATCTCCTGTATCTCTTCCGAAGTAATCCGGGTCAGCATTCTCACCTTCTACCAGTTCCTTCTGGGCATCTGTCAGTGCATCCCAGGCTTCCTTAGCTTCTTTGCACTGTTCATCTGTCTTGTCAGTTCTCTCCTGAACATAGATGTCATCAATCAGTTTTGCCACCTTGTCTGCTGCCACCTGATCACTGTCCTCCTTCGTATCCTCGGTCTTTGCATCGCTCTTTGCGTCAGAACTTCCTGAATTTCCTCCACAACCCGCAAGCAGAGACATACTCATAGCTGCAGTAAGTAATACGACTACCATTTTTTTCTTCATGCTTTCTATCCTCCATTTTTTCTAAGATACAAAATGCTTTTTCCGGAGGTTTTTTATTACATAGAAACTCCTATAATAAAAAATCCCTGCCATAAAAAAATGAACAGAGAGTACGCAAAACAAACTATGGACGAAATTATCTTCCTTCCGTCAAATAGTCTTTCTATGTATTTCGTACCGCCAGTTCCTCGTGGCCTGAACAAATATGTTCCTGTACTGTGAAAGGCAGGTATCCCGGCTTATTGCTCAGGCGCTCTAAAATCAGCCTTCCCGGTCTCCCAGTGGCATGTAGGATTCAAAGCTCGCAAAATACGGTGACGAGTTCGTACAGGATTCACACCTGTTTCCCTTTTCATCAGCCAGATAAATAACTTTTTATAATATCTTTCTCTGACTGACACCTCACACATTTTTTATTCTTTTGTATCTTTAACTATTACTTTTACAATCTAACACATCTGATAATTACTGTCAATACATCAGCCTGTCAGACTATATTCCATATTGATTTCTCACTTCCATTACGGTCGGGATAAAATCCGGTCGATTTCTCTGGAAGCCTCACTCTTTGTCAGTGTATGTATGTCCATTTCCATAGAAATATTCTTCTGTTGCATAAGCCTTGTGAGAAATGCGATCTGTTTTGCGGTTATCGGTTCTTTTTTCTTCACCTTATATGCCAAGGGCTGTGGTTTAAAAACCTTCGGTTCCTTTTCCTCATAAAAATGCGCCATAGACTGATACAGTTTTGCGGTTGCCAGAGCATCATGATATGCCCGGTGCGCCGCTGCATTTTCGATATGATAGTATTCGCAGAGTGCGCCAAGCTTTCTGGATGGAAGGTCTGCGTGAACAACTTTGGCAATCTTAAGTGTATCAATTCCCATATGATCATAGGTGTAACCAAGTTCTTTTGCTTTTGTCTTCACAAAGCTGAAGTCGAACTGCACATTATGTCCGATCAGCGTATCCTGTTCGCAGAATTCAAGGAACTCCGGCAATACTTCGCCGCAGTTCCCTGCTCCTTCTACCATATCATTTGTAATTCCGGTCAGTTGCGTAATCATCGGAGGTATCCCGGCCTCCGGTTCGATAAAACGAATAAAACGGTCAACAACTTTTCCTTCCCGTACTTTCAATGCACCAATCTCAATAATCTCATTGTGCTCTGGGCTAAGTCCAGTCGTCTCTATGTCAAATGCAACATATGATTTTAACATCTTACTTGTCCGTCTCTTTCTCATCCATTGCTCTTACTTTGTCATTTGCATACAATACGCCGCGCATACAGCCATTGCCTTTCACATCTGGATAACCTTCCTCATTATAACAGACTGTGATCACACAGCCATTGCGACAACCAGTACAAGTAAATTTCAAATCTGACATTTTCTCTTCCTCCCCCGCGCCTTGGCGGACTGATGCATGATTCATTTTTTTCGCTACCCACGGATTTTTTTGTGCTATGCACTTCTTCAATCCTTAATATTACTAGTATAACATTTTGTTCATTTCTTAACAATGTACATATCTACCCATTTTGTCTATATTTACAAATTATTTTTCGTATTTTTATCTAAAATAGACAATGATTTTTCTTGTTTTTAATATTATACTGTACTTTAGATAAAAAGGTTAATTATTTTAAAAGGAGAGGTAATCATGAACGAAGTATTGAATAACATTTATACTCGAAGATCTATTCGTAAATTCAAAGAGCAGGACGTTCCAAAGGATCTCGTAGATGAGATTGTCAAAGCAGGAACTTACGCTCCAAGCGGCAAGAACTTACAGACATACCGATTCTATGTAATGCAGAATGCAGATTCTATTAAGAGTCTTCAGGATGTTGTAGCAAAGGGAATGGAGAACCCTGCTTACACATTATACGGAGCAAAGACAATTGTACTTGTTGCATGTGAGAAAGAAGCTGTCAACGGAGTCAGCGACTGCTCATGCGCGATTGAAAATATGCTTCTTGCAGCACACTCACTTGGACTGGGTGCATGCTGGATCAACCAATTAAAATACTGTGGAGACAAAGCAGAAGTTGCTGATTACCTGGAAGGTCTTGGAATTGACAAAGACATGCAGGTTGTCGGAATGGTAGGAATGGGATATCCTGATGAAGAGCGCGAGGCTGCTAAGAGACAGGACGATCTTGTTACATATTTGAATTAGTTTTAGTTTCTTTGCATATAGAAATGGAGAGTGGTTTTGTTCCACTCTCCATTTTCTTATTCTCATACCAATGATATGTTTTCATTTTCTAAAATTCAAAAATGCCTCGACAATCTATAATTCTACAGATATGTTCTGCTTTTCTATTCCATGTTTTTCGGCATAACCGGTCAGGAATAATGTCAACGCTCCATCTCCCGTTACATTGCAGGCTGTTCCGAAGCTATCCTGAAGTGCGAAGATTGCAAGCATCAATGCTGTACCATCATCACCAAATCCAAGAACGCCTGTAATGAGTCCCAATGATGCCATTACCGTTCCTCCCGGAACTCCAGGAGCTCCAATGGCGAAAATCGCAAGCAGGACGCAGAACAGTACCAATGTCTGAATATCCGGTAATGTTCCATATAATACCTTGGACACGATCATACAGAAAAATACTTCTGTCAATACGGATCCGCACAGATGGATATTTGCAAACAACGGCACCCCAAAATCCACCATATCTTCTCTTAAAACTTTGGATTTTCTCGCACACCGAAGCGCAACTGCAAGTGTTGCGGCAGAAGACATCGTTCCAACTGCTGTAATATAAGCCGGTCCATAATGCTTTACGACTTCAATTGGATTCTTTCCAGAATAAACTCCCGCCGTAACATACAGCACTGTCAGCCAGATATAATGTCCAATCATAACGATTATGACTGCACTGACAAATACCGGAAGCTGCTTTGTAATGGTTCCATCATATGATAAACAAGTGAACGTAAATGCAATAAACACTGGAAGAATCGGAATAATGATCTTCGATACAATTGCAAGTACAATATTTTGGAACTCATCTAAAATAGTAATGATCGTCTTTGCTTTCGTCCAGATTGCCGCAAGTCCAATTAAAATAGAAAATGCAAGCGCACTCATGACATTCATAATCTGCGGAATAGTCAGCCCAAAAACATCTTCCGGCAATTCTTTTAAACCTTCAATCTCTGACACAACCGGTAGATTGGGGATAATTGCATATCCAGCTCCCATAGAAAGAAGTGCTGCCAGTACGGACGACGTGTATGCAACCATAAGTGCAACTCCAAGCATACGTGACGCATTATTTCCAAGCTTTGTAATAGACGGTGCAATAAATCCAATGACAATTAACGGTACTACAAAGTTAATGACCTGTCCCAGAATATTCTTTAATGGGACAACAACACTCATTACATTTTCCGGAAAAATCTGTCCAAAGATAATTCCAATAATAATGCCAATCAATAATTTCACCGGAAGACTGCTAAATATTTTTTTCATACCCTACCTCACTCATTCTTCATATTTAATAAATTTCTTCTATGTATAAATCATTCTCCTTTTATCCCGATAAAGAAATTTATTAATTGAAAATATTATGTTCATTATACAGTTATCAAATATGTTTTGTCTACTTTTATACTAAAAACAGCATAGATTTTTTCGTATCTTCTTATAACTTCTTGAACCGTCAATATATCCATGTTTATAAGGGTTTGGCGGTTTTTCTCTTTTCACAGATACACCGTGCAATTGAACCTTATCCCGTATATCTTTGCTCTCAATCGTTGTACATTTCGTTGTAAATCATGCAATCAGACTTCGCATTTCCACATTTGCTCCTGTTTCAGAAGCATGAGCGTACAAATCCAGCGTGATTGTGATACTTGAATGTCCCATGATGTATTGCAGATTTTTCGGGTTCATCTTCTTCTGGGCAAGTCTTGTACAGAATGTATGCCTCAAGGTATGTGGAGTAATCTTTGGCAATGGTATTTTGTTGCTCTTGTTGTATTTTCTGAAGATACCATACAACGCAGATTTATAACTACTTTCCTGCATAGGATTTCCAGCCAGCAGGCTGGCGTGGCGATTTGTCTTACGACCGCCACCGTGTCTGGATCACTCCGTCGGTTGCTGTTTGCGTCCTTAAAAATACGTTTCTAAAGCAGGGGATAAGAAAAGGACAGAAACCTTTGTCCCTGTCCTTATCCTTGCTTATCTGCTTCTTCTGCGTTTGAAGAACAATGCTGTCAGCATTCCTGCAAGGGAAATGACCGTTACCATACTCCACAGCAAAATATTTGTACTATCGCCTGTCTTAACTGCTGTATCTGGCTTTGTAGAAGTAGTAGGCTGTTCTTCGTTGGAAATCATAGAAATGACTGCTGTTTCTTTATAATCACAACGTTCACAAACACGTTCTTTTTTGCCTGTTTCTATGGTCGTTGCTTTCTTAATGACTTTCCATGCTCCCCACGTATGACCTAACTCATCTACTTCGTTTCCTCTGTAGCTATAGCCACAATTTCTGCAGTTATATGTCGTATATCCTTTCTCTGTGCAATTTGGTGGTGTAACGACTGCAACATAATCATGTTCGTTTACAGTAAACTGTAGCTCCGTTGTTGCTATTTGAGCATTAGCTGCTGTTACAGTAAGCGTTGCCTGATATATACCTGTTGCTAAACTGTCTTTTGGTGCTACTGCTACTTTTAGAGTGTCGTTTGGCTGGATGGTTGTAGTACCATCACCACTCAACTCGAACTTATCCTTATCTGTACCCGTGATAGATATATCTACATTCTCTAAATCAACATTTCCGCTATTTGTAATCGTAAATTCCTTTGCGGTAATTGGTTGATATCCTACGCAAGTTCCTGCAAATGTTCCGTCACCACTTAAAAGCATGCTGTAAACTGCCTTTGTTGCAGGTGGCAGTGTGATATTCACATCACTTGCTGGCGTACCTAAAATGGTAAAACCGTTTTTAGTGATATTTGTTACTGTCAATCCGTTCAAGCCCTGGATACCATCCTCATAACCATCCGGAAGAAAATATCCGTCACCAGCTTCTACTATAATATTCGTAATTGCCGTGTTTGGAACAACTTTCTGCACACCATTTTCCGATGTGATATTCAATCCCGCACCCACAGCAATATTCACAGCAGTTTCTTGTTCTTTCTCTGCCAAAGCCGCATATGTGATTCTATTTGCTGTATCTGTTGTTTCCAGCCATATCTTGCAATTCGCAAAACTATCTAAATTCATACCACTTGCAGAAACTTCTGTTTCATTCGTAATTTGTTTCGCATACGCACCATTGCTGTTTTGCGCAACCAGATATGTACCATTTGGAACATCTGTTAAAATAACCTTGCTATCATCATAAGAAATTACGGCTAAACCTAGGTTCTTGCTATACTTACCGGCGTCATAGCGTAATGTAAACGCTCCATCTCCATCCGTATCCTGCAATGTTAAATTACCTGTAGTTGTTGCTGACGGAACAGCCGATGCAAAAAGAATCGTTGATGAATTCAGTTCAAAAGCAGGCCTTATTTTTTCTACATTGCTTGTTTGAGCTCCATTAAAAGAAGGACGATTCTTAGAAGGCCACGCAGTCAAAGCATCATTTCCATCATTCGGATCATCATTACTAACAAATGGTGAACGAATCCAAAATAATTCAAGAACAGATTCTCCCCAATAACTTGGATCAATACGAAGACCGTCATTCAAATCATTTGCGCTGTTCTTTCCCACAGTAATGTGTTTATAATCTTCTTGGTCTCCATAAGCCAAATGCAGCTTATCCGTCGTGGAATAGACGCTGTTGTTTTTCGTATCATCCGTATAAATCGTTGTTTCGTTTATCAGTGCCTGTTCTGAACTTGTAAAAAAAGAAGCTTCCATCTCTTTTAAGGTAACATTCCTTATATAGCTCGCACCGTAGTGATTCGGGAAAACTTCTGCCGGTTCTCTATCAGGATAGGTACAGTTCCACTTATCATCATATGTTTTATTGGCCATATAATTTGATTCAAATTGTACTCCATCTCCCATAGAACTTGCAGAAAATAACGTTATGCTATCATTACTTTGACTTCCTGCAATCCACCACTGTTGATTGTTGTTTCCGAAATAGACTTTTGCAGGATTTTTCACTCCGTCATTATCATTTGTATCATAGTTTTTTAATTCTTCAACAGTTGAAAACTGCTCTTTCGTTGGCGATTGATTTTCCTCTGCATGAACGCTGGTACTAAACGTCGGAAACATAGTCAATACCATTGCACTTGCCAGCAAACATGAATAAGTTTTTTTCAAACATCTTCGTTTCATATTTTCTTTCTGCTCCTTTCCTTGAATATTCTCAAATGGTACATACTTTTAATAATCACTATATTACTATTTAGTATAGCTGAAAACGCCTATTTATTCAATGATTTATCATTTAGAACAGCTCTGAGGATGTTATTTTTTTGCTAAAATTACCAGATTATATTTTTTGTAAAAGGTGTACTTTGGATAGTTCAGTATAGACTACCTTTGCTGTAATAAGCGGTATTCCCTTAATTTCCGATAGAATGCAGCTTCGCTCATTTTACATACGTTCAAGACTTCCGACAGAGAAAGCCTTTTCTTTTCCCATTCACGGACAAGCTCTCCAAAGTTCTCTGGAAGCATGATTTCTGGTCTGCCGAATTTTACGCCCTTTGCCTTTGCCACAGCTATGCCCTGTGCCTGCCTTTTTCTTTCGTCAGTATTCGCCATTGTTCCTGTATCTCAAGATAGTTCCTGCCTAGACGGTCAATACTTAGGATATAGAGCAAGCAGAAATGAGATAGTATGTTGTTTCACGACAAAAAAAGGCACATCCTTTCGGATATGCCTTAAATTCAACGTGCGCGAGAAGATTCGAACTCCCGACCTTCTGGTCCGTAGCCAGACGCTCTATCCAGCTGAGCTACGCGCACATTACTGTGTTCCGTTTCTCTTGTGTCCCTCACAGCAAAATCTATTATAGCGTAGGTCCCCCTGGTTGTCAACAAGTTTTTTCAACTTTTTCAAACTTTTTTCACTGGAATTTTTCCACTCTTTTTTCTCTCCAGTACATTTGCCACCATCGTAATTGCAAATGCACATCCCATTGCAACAATCATAGCCACTGCAAATGCCGGACCTTTTCCTTCATTTGCCATAAACGGAGCAAGCACTGCCGGCACATAAGCGGTTCCTTTTACATTGAACAGTCCTACGATTGCTCCACCTACAGTTGCACTTGCCAGCGCTCCGGCAAAGACAATCTTGTTTGAGAACATGAATGGATAAGATGCCTCCACAAATGTTCCAAAACAGATATTGATAATGCAGCCTGGAAGTGCTACAGCCGCCTCACCTTTCTGCTTCGGCAGAATAATGTTAGCAAGTGTGATTCCTGCTGATACCATGACAAGTCCTGTCATATCAATAGCTCCAAGGAAACTAAATCCCATTTCTTCCATTTCCAATAGTACAATCGGAAGAATTGCCGCATGGTAAACACCTCCAATAATTGCCGGCCAGATCAGAAGTCCTGCTACCGCCCCTGCAAGGAGGGCATTGTAATCAATACACATGTTGATCAGAGAACAGATACCATTTACAATCCATAATGCTACAGGTGCAATAAGGAATTTTCCCACCAATCCAGCTGCCAGTCCACCAAGACCTCCCGAAGCAATATTAACTGTCGTACCCGGCACATTGTGACGGAAACAGAACACACTGATATAGTAAGCAAGCACACCTGCCAGGATTCCGATGATCAGTCCTCCCAGGATTCCTCCATCCACCGCCAGAATGCCGGCTACAATACCTGCAACAACTCCCACCTCATCAAGACCGGAAACCTGCTTAGCTGCAATTGCACAAATAACGATTGGAATTGAATTTTTTTGCAAGTGCTGTCGTAAATGCAACGGCTCTTGTACGATTCGTTGTTCCTGTGGTTCCAGATGCTGACAGAACATTACATCCCATGTTCTGCGTGAGCGCGACACCACTTCCGCCCGTTCCGGCCATCGGAATCTTCGTTCTTGCGCAGGCTTCCATTGCCTGTCTGTTAGCCCCGTCCGGACTGGCACTGACAAACATTACACCGTCAATTTCACCGTCATCAATCTTCTTCGCAAGTTTTTCGTCCACCTTTTCCGCTTCTACATTAACCTCTGTTAAAGTCCCCTGAAATACTGCCTGTACTTCTGTTCCATTCCATGTATATAAAGTTGCCGGACTGTCCGATCCCACATTATCCAGACTGCCAGATGCCAGTACATACTGTACAAATGTGATCTCCATGTCTGCTGCCTTTGTCTGTCCGCAAATTTCTTTCATCATTGCCGGCAGATTGTTCCCACCTTGTTTATAAAGATTTCCACCACTGCTTCCTATAAACGCAATCTTTTTTCCCATTCCTTTATGTCCTTTCAGATTAAATCATACCATCACGCTGCCTCGCTAACATAGTAGCGCGCTAAAGCAATGAAATGATCTTACCATTTTAGAATGCATTTGTAAAGAGGAAAATATTATGCTACTATAAATATCTGGATTATTAAAACTATTATTTTAACGCAACATGAAAAAGGAAGAAACACTATGACTAAAAAAATTGCTGTAATAAATGATTTATCCGGATTTGGCCGTTGCTCATTGACAGCCGCAATTTCCGTCATCTCAGCCATGGGAATTCAAGCCTGTCCACTTCCAACCGCAATTTTAACCGCGCAGACTGGATATCCGCACTATTACCTCGATGACTATACAGATAAAATGGATATTTACCGCCAGGAATGGCAGAAAATGGGACAGCATTTCGACGGTATCTACACCGGATTCGTCGCAAGCGAAGCACAAATTGATCAGATATTCCATTTCATAGATACATTTTATACATCAGATACATTTCTTCTCGTGGACCCGGTCATGGGAGACGATGGTATAAAGTACGATATGTTTACACCGAAGTTACTGGAAAAAATGAATGCGCTGGTCGGGGAAGCGGATATTATCACTCCTAATCTGACAGAGCTCTGCCTTCTGACTGATGCAGATTACGATGCAATCATAGATATTGCAGATACTCGTATTCTCATCGATGTGATTGGTGAATTAGCCTCCACACTTCTGCCACCGGATTCTGATAATTCAAATACATTGGACAGCAGGCAGACTTCCAAAAAAGAAAAAGAGATTATTGTAACCGGCATTCATTGTAAAAATGAACATGGGCAGAAAATGATGGGAAATCTATACGTTTCCAAAGACACTCGAAAATTATTCGCATTTCCACATGTCGGAGGCAGTTATTCCGGAACCGGAGACCTCTTCGCTTCCTGCATTGCAGCTGGAAAGTGTCGTGGCGATGGAATTCCAGAACTGATCCAGTTAGCCGGAACATTTTTAGAACAGGCAATCAAAGATTCCGCCGAAGAAAATATACCTTATCCAGACGGAACAAACTATGAAAAATATTTGTATATGATGATAAAAAAATAAAGTCCTGACACTCTGAAAAAAATTAGGCAGGTGTCGCCGTTAATCAAAGATGGGGACGTAACATTTTAAAACTTAAAATGTTACGTCCCCGATTTACTATTTTTTCTCTGATATCACCAGTCCTATGTCGTAGTCAGGTTACAGTTCCTATATATTGTAGAACTGTAACATATGTATATGCATACTTTCCTGCATGCTTTTATTTTCTCAAATGTATAAAAAATTTTGCAAATTGTTTTTCTCTATGTTATAATGGCGTCATGCAGCGATGGTCGAGTTGGCTGATGGCATCTGCCTCGAAAGCAGAAGAACCGCAAGGTTCCGGGGGTTCAAATCCCTCTCGCTGCGTTTTTAGCAGAAAGTATTATATTAGCTTTCTGCTTTTTATTCATAAAAATCCTTCCGGCAAAACAACCGGAAGGCTCCTCTTTTTTGAATACGTTTTAAATCTTTCTGAAACTTACTGGTCGGCTTTAGTGTGTATTTCATGAAAGTAAATCCTCCATCATTTTATCCACATCTGTATAAGACTTCCCAAGAGATGGATTCTTCTTCATTTCTTCTACTTCTCTTAATGCTGAAAGCGTTTCACTGTTCGGCGTTTCTTTTGTAATTTCAAATGGTATTCCTTGTTCTCTGATTGCCTGTTTTACAAATATTGTAAATGCTGTTGTTAAATTCATTCCTAAATCATTAAATAACTCTTCTGCCTGCTTTTTTAAAGCATCGTCCATTCTGATTGATACATTTGCCATAAGTTTCACTCAACTTTCTATAATGGTATAATTTTTATTTTCAATATTATTATATAGTATATTGCAACGCATTATCAATACACTGTATTATATCTCCTTATTTTGAAAGATATGCAAAAGAATTAAGCTATTTCTATATTTTCATCAGATTTTCTTAAGAAATTTTAGAAACATTTCCATTTTCTGACACAAGGCATTCACAATTCTCCATTATAATGAACTTATCAATTGAAGAAGACGGTAGTCGTACTTGCAGAAAAGCCAGACATGGCAAATGTACACTATGCCCTCCAAAATGTCGGCTTACTGCTCACAATCAGGTATGATTACCGGACTTCGCCTAACAACAATTAAAATTTACATAGATAAAATGTTCAAACCCTTTTAAAAAAGAACCAGCACTTTCAATAGTGTTGGTTCTTTTTTATTCCTGTTTCTTACTGCTCTCTGAATGTAATCTCTCCTGTGGAGGCATCCATGCCATCCACAATTGCCAGTGACTCCAGACGGTATCCAAGATTACGGATCACCGTTCCGCCAGTCTGGAAGCCTTTCTCGATTGCGATTCCGATTCCTTCTACTGTTCCACCTGCAGACTTTACAATCTGAATCAATCCCTGAAGTGCACAGCCATTTGCCAGAAAATCATCGATAATCAGTACATGATCGTCCTCACTTAAGAATTTCTTTGCAACGATTACCTGATTCTTGCATTTGTGGGTAAATGACTCGACTTCTGCCGTATACATCTCGCCTTCGATATTAATGCTTTTTGTTTTTTTAGCAAATACAACCGGAACCCCGAAATGCTGTGCTACAACACAGGCGATTCCGATTCCAGAGGCCTCAATAGTAAGAATCTTGTTAATTGGTCTGTCCGCAAATCTTTTCTTGAATTCAGCACCCATCTGATCAAATAATTCTATATCCATCTGATGATTCAGGAAACTGTCCACCTTTAAAACATTTCCCTCTTTTACGATTCCATCTTTTACAATTCTTTCCTCTAAAAAGTTCATCACAGATTACTCCTTTGTTCCATTTCTGTTCATTTGGAAATTATTATACTCCTTTTTGATGCAAAATGCATTATAAATTTTGCAATAGAAACAATAGTGTGCAGTGGGCAGTGCAATCGAAAACTTTATTCCTCCAATAACAGAATATGAATAATTGCTATTATTAACAGTAAAACGGACAGCATATCAATTGAGCTGTCCGTCTTACTGTTAACAATTTTGGTATTTTCTCTACCCTGCAAATCTCAATGCATCCACCGGCTTTTTCTTGGCTGCCTTATTCGCCGGATACAATCCGAATACAATCCCGATCAGTACGGAAAATGCAATGGCTATTCCTACAACTCCTCCTGACATGGTATATATTATATCTGCGCTGTTAATCGCGGATATCACCTGCAGAATCGTCCACGATAAAACAATTCCAAGGAAACAGCCCATGAGACTGAGCATCATTGCCTCTATCAGAAACTGCAGCATAATTGCACTGCGATTTGCTCCAATTGCCTTTCGGATTCCTATCTCTCTTGTCCTCTCTGTCACGGATACAAGCATAATATTCATAATTCCGATTCCACCGACAAGAAGTGAAATTCCGGCAATTCCGCCAAGCATCAGTTGCAAAGTCTGGTTGACGCTTGCCATGGTCTCCATAACCGTAGACTGGTTCATCACGGTAAATGCGTCCTCGTCCTGGGAAAATCTCTGCATCATCGTCTGGGTTACAACATTTTCTGCCTCTTCTAAAGAATCCTCACTTGTTGCTGACACGCAAAAACTGGTCACTTCTGAAGATACATCACTTGCAAGCCGCACAAGAGAGGTATATGGAATATAAGCTTCATAATTTTCTGTTGTTGTGGAATCATTTTCATCAGCTTTTAACACTCCGATAATCTGATAATCCACACCGTCCAAAGAAATAGACTCACCTACCACACTCATACGTCCCATGACTTGGATCGCAAGTCCCGCATTAATGACTACAACATTTGTGTGATTCTCAATATCTGTCTTTTTCAAAAAGCGGCCGGAATATAACTCAAGTCCTTGAATCTCTGCATATGAACCTGTTGTTCCATAGATATTTGCTGTCTCTTCAGAATATGTGCTGTAAGCTGTCACACTGCTGGCCGCCACCGGCGCTGCCTTTGCAATCTCGTCATTTTCCGTAAGTGCTTCCACATCGTCAAGCTTCATCGGATTCCCCTTATCATCCTGGATACTCACCGTCAAAAGATTACTTCCCATGCTGGCAATCTGATTATTGACAGAATCTGTCGTTCCGCCTGCCAGCGACACAAGAACTACCAGAGACATGACTCCGATAATGATTCCAAGCATTGTAAGAAACGAACGCATTTTATTGGAAAGAACCGCCTTCCACGCCATTTTTACTGACTGAAGAATCATAATTCCACCTCCTCAAGCGTCCCATCCAGAATGTGAATACTTCTGGATGCCTGCTTTGCTACGGACGGATCGTGGGTGATAAGCACAATGGTGTGTCCCTGCTCATGTAGTTCATGGAAAATGTCCATAATTTCCCGTCCGGTGGCGGAGTCCAGGTTTCCTGTTGGCTCATCTGCAAGGAACAGTGATGGACGAGTGGCAATGGCTCTTGCAATTGCCACTCTCTGCTGCTGTCCACCAGAGAGCTCACCCGGCCGGTGTTTCTCTCTGCCTTCCAGTTTCACTCTTTTTAATGCCTCATATACCCGCTCTTTCCGCTCTTCTTTCGGAACTTTCTGATAGATCATTGGAAGTTCTACATTTTCTGCTGCTGTCATATTTCCAATAAGATTAAAACTCTGAAAAATAAATCCAAGCTTTCGGCTTCGCACCTGGGCAAGTTCCCGTTCAGAATAATTTTCAATCGGCTGACCATCTAGAAGATACTGTCCATCGTCCGCTGTATCCAGACATCCAATAATGTTCATCATCGTTGACTTTCCACTTCCGGAAGGTCCGATGATACTGACAAATTCTCCTTCTTTAATGTGCATATTTGCGTGATCTAATGCATGCACTGTGGTGTCCCCGATTTGATAAATTTTTGATACATCTTTTAATATAATCATCTGTCCTGCTCCTTTTTGTTCTGTAACTGTTCCACATGACTGCGCGCCGCCCAATGTCACGGCAACTATCTCACATCTGACATAATCCTGTCATTGGAAGCAGGCTGTTACTTACTTGGCGCACCTCCGCCTCCACCTGGACCTCCGCCTGACGGAGCCTGACCGCCAGCTGGTGCTTCACCACCGTTCATATCTGGCATACTATCCCGTCCGTCCATACCTCCAGGCATATTTTTCCCAGAACTTGTGTCCGAACTTTCTGCTTTCAGATAATAAACAGTGTCTCCTTCTTCCAGCCCGCTTGTAATCTCTACCTGACTGCCATTGGATATAGCAGTCTCCACTTCTACTTCACCGTTCAAGTTTCCGTCACTGTCTTTCTTTGTATAGACAAATGTACTGTCACCCTTTTCCTGAAGAGCATCCACTGGAATCAGCACTGCATCTTCTGCTTCATTTACATGGATCGTTGCAGACGCACTCATACCAAGCAGCATATCCTCTGTTTTTTCAAATGTGATGGTAACCGGATATTTTGCACTGCTGTTACCACTTGAAGCCTCATTGGAGACTTCTGTAATGGTGCCTTCAAATTCCTGTCCATCCAATGCATCTAATGTGACTGTTGCCGTCTGCCCTTCTTTTACCGAAAGAATATCCAACTCATCTACATTGATAGATACGGAAGCCTCCGTTGCACTTGCGATAGAAAATGCTGCGGTCTCATACAGGCTATAATCAGAAGTCCCTGTTGTTCCTGAAGAAGCAGAACCGGAAGAAGCCGCACTTACTAAACCCGAGTTTACAGAACCTGAACTTGCAGAACCTGCATTTCCACTACCAGCTGTGCCGGAAGCACTTCCTGATGCACTGCTGCCGGACATTCCTGATGCACTGCTGTCGGAAGTTCCACTCTGACTTCCGGTACTTCCCGTGATTGCAGATACCCCGCTGGACGCTGCACCTGCTGCCACGCTTCCCGACGTTCCTTCTCCTGAAGCAGTCTTGGAAAATTTTGCCTTAATCTGTAAAATGCTTTCCCCCGCGTCACTTTCTACAACTTGACTTGTTACATCTGCTCCTTTGACCACTGGCAAGATACTGTCAGAAAATTCATATCCTTCTTTTGCTGTCAGTCTGATATCTGCAGTATATGATGTGCCAGACTGGAACTTATCTTTCGAAAGATTCCAGGAAATTGTTCCTGTATACTGATCCGTCTCAGCAATTTCAGTTCGTGGTGTACCTCCAGTTACCGGTGCTTCCACTTCAACGCTACACTCGCTGATTGTAATAATGCTTTCTGCCTCAGTTCCATCTTCATTCAAATACTCAACACTATCTTTTTCACCTGTATTTACAGTTGCGCCTGTACTTGTATCTGCCGTAAGATATGTAAGGCCTGCTGCCATGCTGCCTGACGTATTTTTTCCTGTACTTGCTGACGTTGTTTTAATAACTGAACTTGCACCAGCTGTAGAAACTGTGGCAGCTGTCGTATCTGCCGATGCCACGGTATTCGTATTACTGTTTCCTGCAGCACTGCTGCTTGTGCTGCTCTCAGAACTTTTCGTCACTTCTGTATCAGCCTGTACATTTACACTGCTGATCGTTCCTGCACAGGTCGCCGTAATTGCCTGACTTTCCAAGAGACTTTCCAGCGCTATTTTTGCCTCAGTCAGATCTGAAAGCTGTCCGTTCAGCACCTTCGCTTCCAGATATTCCGTCGTACCTTCCTCATCTGCTTCATCAGACAAAGCATCGATATTCTCTTCCACGGTCTCGATATTTTCCTTCACTTCCAGAAGTTCACTGGCAATGGAAGCTTCATCCAAAGTTGCCAGAACCTGCCCTTCTGTCACGGTATCACCACTTGTCACCAACACTTCTCTTACCTTCACACCAGTAGGCACCACCACATCTGTGGCGGTGCCATTTTCCAGTGTCCCGGTTCCTACAACTGTCGTGCTGATGCTTCCTTTCTCGGCCTGTGCAGATTGTACAGTCTCCTGACTTTCAGATTTATCTGCTCCTTTACTGTAAACGGCAAATCCAGCTGCTGCCAGTACTACCACACAAACTCCTCCTGCAATACCTCGTCGAATCATCTTTTTATTCATGATACACTCCTTTTTATCATACATTTCTACGCTTTATATCTCTAAAATTCTTCCCAGTCTGCTCTTATATCCAGACATAATTTCTGAATTTCAAAGCGATTATTTTTCTACAGTCCTGACGGGCGCTCTACTTCATAGTCAGACCAGCTTGTAGTTGCTGATGCACCGGAAGCATCGGCTGTTGTCTTGTAACTGTTTACTGTGATGGTGTAATCACTTGTTCCATCTACATAAACTGTTCCATCTGCTCCTTTGATCGTAACGGTATTGCCATCTTCATCAACAATCGTGCCGGAATTCTGCAGTTCACTCAAAGTACTGTCACCTGTAACTGTCCATGTGCATCCATCTCCAATGTAAAGATTACAATATCCATCTCCGCCATTTCCTGCATAAGTCTCATCATCTGTCACTGCACCTGTAAGCGAACTTCCATCTGTCATATAGAAATCAAGCTGGCTTATACTGTCCCAGATAATGTCACCTTTCATTTCCTGCTTCGTTGCTGTAAATGTGCAATCCGCTCCATTTTCACCGGTTGTTCCCCACCCCCTTTGGTTGTCATTACCAGTGCAGCGGAGGAAGAAATCATTGTCATCAGCATAAGTAATATCTACGTCAGAAAGTGTAAATGTAGACTCTGTGTTTGTTGTGTAGAACATTCCTCCGTTTTTAGCGGTGAGCGTTCCACCATTCATTTCAAATGTACTGTTTCCAACCTCAGAGTCACCGGACATACTCTGGTATAAGATTACATTCCATGTGCAGTCATTCTGTTCGTTATCACTCATATTTCCTGTTAGATCACAATCAAACAGGCGAAGCGAATTCCGTCCTTCGATACAAACTGCTTCTGAACCGTTAGCTGTCAGTGTTGCATCATGAACTGCAATATCAGCAGTTGAATAAACTGCCGGGGAACCCGTGCCGTTGGAAGTATAAATTCCACCGTCTACAACCATTTTCCCGCCGCCTCTGTCACTTCGGATTGCCGCTGATGATTCACCCTCTGTTGTTGCTGTCAGATCCCACGCATATAATGTTCCGCCACCTGCTGCATGGATACCTCCAGATGTATCACCTTTTGTAGAAATGGTCGTATCTGCCGCATAGACCGTTCCATTGTTGTATGCAAATATACCCGCCGCACCATTTGCATCAGTCTCGAGCGTACTGTCGGAAATATTCAATGTTCCATCACTTTCCAGAACTGCTGCTCCGACTCCGTAAAAGCTGGAAGAATCTCCGCCCTGACTGTCAGAAGAATCTCTTGTCACTGTGAAATCACTTAAGTTTACCGTCGCGCCTTCATAGGCATGAATGGCATTCTCATCTGTTCCTTCAGACTTTACAGACTTGCCGGACTCCTCTGTATCTTCTGTGTACTCATTGACTGCTGTATAGCTTGTCGGAGCTTCGGACTGTCCGCCTCCCTGCATTCCAGAGGAAATGACTTTGATACTCTCTACTTTTCCGTTATCGTCAAATGTTACGGCTACAATATCACCCTCGGAAATATCAGAAAGTTCAATATCCTCCTCTTCACTCTGCTGGTTACCTCCCTGTGTGCTGCCTCCGTTGTTATCCCCACTCGGTGCTCCACCGTTGCTGTCTGTACCGTTGCTGTCTGTACTGTTGCTGTCTGTACTATCTGTAGATTCTTTGCTGTCCGAGCTACTGTTTCCGTTGTCATCGGACGGTTTCTCCAGCGGTGTTCCTACATTATCGTCACCACTTGGTGCTTCTCCTCCAGGTGCTCCACCAGGACCGCCGCCCATATTTTCTTTTGTGATTGTCGTGTCATCAGAAACTGTGATTTCCTTTTCTTCACCGGTTAAATCAATCATAGACGGTACCTCGCCACTTGGTGCTTCTCCTCCAGGTGCTCCACCAGGACCGCCATTACTGTCTGCACTATCTGAGTTGTCCTTGCTGTCTGCACTATCTGAGTTGTCCTTGCTGTCTGAAGAATTATTATCATCGGATTTTTGATCCTGTTCCTTCACCGTACCAACATCAATTGTCAGGCTATCTTCACTGACTTCTGTAACCTCACCATAGATGGTTCCGGTATCTTCAGAAGTTGTTGCCTTTTGTCCACAACCTCCAAGTAATGATGCCCCCAGTACAATACCTAATGTAATCGCTGCGTAATTTCGTTTCATAATCTATTCTCCTTCCTGAAATATCAAATATGGTTTTCATCTTTATTTGCATTTGTTTTTGTTTACAGGTATGAGTATAGATGGGAAACTTTAAATGAACCTAAAAAGAACTTAAGAAAATTGTGAAGGATTTGTGTTCTTGAAAGTCTTATAAAAAAAGGAAACCTAAACTGCCTGGCTTAGATTTCCTTTTTACAAAACGTTATATTCTCTTTGCAATATTTTATTATCATTATTCAAAAATACCCGGTCATCTCACAGCACCACGGTCATGCACATGGACTTTCCGTCCTCGCTTTTTGCTGTAATCTTTCCTTTGTGACTTTCTACAATTGCCCTTGCTATGGACAACCCGATTCCATATCCCCCAGTCTCACTGTTTCTGGATTCGTCGAACCGGTAAAAACGGTCGAACATATGAGAAATCTTCTTTTGATCCACATGCTCTGCTGTATTATAGACACTCAGTTGTAGATTTTTCCCCACTTTTCCGAATTTCACATAGATTTTTCCACTTTCCGGCGAATATTTCAGCGCGTTATCCAACAAAATGGAGACCAGCCGTTGGATGCTTTTTTCTTCTCCGCAGTAAGTGAGCATCGGTTCAACTTCCAGGTCAAAGGTCTTATTCTGTGTCACTGCCAGTGCCTCGAAAGATCCGGCAGTCTCTTCTACCAGATCAGAAATCGGAAAGTCAATCTTCTGGACTTCGTCCCGGCTCTCTTCCATCTTCGATAAATAAATCAGGCTATTGGTCAAATCTTTTAATTTTACAGTCTGTTTTCTAATATCACTGAGCCACTCATTTTCCCCACATTCCATCTCCAGCACTTCTGTGTCTGCATCGATAACGGTCAGCGGTGTCTTAATTTCATGACCCGCATCCGTAATGAATCGTTTCTGCTTTTCGTAAGCTTCGGAAACCGGGCGCACAATTTTTTTCGACAGCACAATGACCAAAATTAAAAATGCTGCCATTCCTGCTACTGCAACTGCAAGGCTTGTAACTAAAAATGCTTCAAATGTGTTCAGGCTTCTTGTACAGTCCAAGAAAATGATCTGCGTGCTTCCCTCTTCTTCTGTTTTTATATAACGGTAGCTGGATAAAAATCCATGTGCCTTTGAATACTCCCAGACTTTCTCAGCATATTCTTCGGCTGTATCTTTGTCAACTGCAGCAATCTTCCCAGTATTCGTATCTGTCACATTTCCTTCTGAATCTAAAGTCACTATAAAATATCTGGACTCAAACGGAAGCTCCGGTGACATCATACGATTCTTTCCCGGTTCATCTGCCGGAGGTTCCTTTTTTCCTTCTGAATCATACTGCTCCTGTTGCACTCCTGAATCACTGAGATTATCTGATTCCTTTCCTGCTGCCGGATTATGACTGTCTGCT